>Ga0157364_1006151_pt1 | contig 12305 bp, 12 predicted proteins | sample AttsexASBM2_FD_111476 | JGI IMG/M metagenome (GOLD analysis project Ga0157364, IMG submission 111476) | Fungus gardens microbial communities from leaf cutter ant in Ribeirão Preto, State of São Paulo, Brazil - Atta sexdens ASBM2 | ecosystem: Host-associated > Fungi > Mycelium > Unclassified ...
AATTACTCTGTTACTGTCATTATACCTCTATTTCTCCAGCATAAACTAACTATATCTATAAAACTGATCATAACAACAAATAGCTCAAAAATAGTTAGTTTTGAAAGATAAATATCTACTTAATCTTAATCTATTGTATGGTTCTACATCTTCCTCATCAGCATTCTTTCACTAGCATTCTTCTCAAAAACCTTCATCTACTTGTAAAATTGTTCCAGTACTAACTTCTTTGCTTTCTTCTCTGATCTTGCTGCCACTTTCTTTTCATTCCAAATCTCCCACTCTTCTGCCACTTTCTTTACATCTATCATTCTTGATTTTTAATTTTTTTGATTTTTCTTTTTTTCCTTCTCTTCTTACTTCTCCTTTATCTTTTCTTCTTCCTTTTACTTTTACCACCCCAGTTTTCCTTGCTTTGATCTCTATTATTTCTCACATTTTTCTAAACACCTCATTATTTTCATCTCTCCTGTCTTTCAATTGATCTCAGAATTATAGTGAGTTAGCCATAACATTTCCAAGATTACACTCCACTTCTGTCCCCCAATTACACTGATCTCTGTCCTCTCTCTATCTCCTTGATAATAAATATTAACCTCTACAGTATTCATATTTCTTATATATTGGTCTTTCAACTCAAACTCCTTCTTTCTAACAAACTCTGAACTTATTACTAAGCCCATTATCTCACTATCTAGTAATACTTCTACTGTAATTCCCTCCTATATATCTATTCTTTCCAGTCCAATCTTTACTGTCATCTCTCTTTGTCTTTCTTCCTTTCATTAATCTTTTTTTTTCTTTTTTTTCTATCAAAATTGTCCTTCTGTCTTTTTCTACTTCTCTTCTACTTTCTTCTCCCAAATTCATTACTTTACTTCTCAATACTTCAAACTTGGTTGAAGATTGTAGTGTTGCAACCTTCTTCTACTTCTTTACTCTACAATTTCTTGCTATATATTTCTATACTCTATAACCAAAACACTTTCTTTCCCATATTACTCTTTCTCTTTTTTCTGTTGTCTCCACTCTGTTATGAACTTAAGCCCAATGTCAGAGTTGTGAATGGTTAACTTGATTTTATTATATTTCTTTTTTCTTTTATTTTATCTGTTGAGTTTCTTTTTTTTTAACTTTTGACTTAAATAAAAGTGTAATATTATGCATAACAGTTACACAGGTCACAGAGTTGTCACATATGTCACAGTCACAGTCACAAAATCATATAACATAGAAAAGGCTAAGAAAGGTCCTAGAATAGATAATATTATATAGCATAGCAACATATTGGCTTTATAGCAAGCATATGTACTTTAGGATAAGTTGGTTATAATATACACACAGACCGCAGTCTATAGTATATGAGGTAGATTAGTTTGTACTTGGAACTCTATTAAGTTTTTTTGTGTTACTTAATATAAAAGTTGTTTTTTATCTTTACTCAAAGGCTTAAGTTATAATACCCAAAGAGTTAGACAAAAGAAAAAATCTTGTATAAGTGTTTATACAAGAGAATTCAATGGAGTTCTAAGTACAAAAGTATCTATCTTATATATGCTAAACTATTGGTTTATGCTATACTAATCTTAGCCTACTCTAAAGGCTATGTATATATACTATTGATATATAGAATAATATTATTGCTCTAGAACCTTCTATATCCTTCTTTGTGACATGTGACAGTTTGTGACAGTTTGTGACATCATGTAAAAACCCTAACCTTAAGTTAAAGAAAATAAAATAAAACTGAAAATAAAATAGAAATTGCTGGAGATAGAACATTCTCCTAGAAGTATTAAACAATAGTACAAGAAGACAACAAATTTAGATAAGCACTGAAGAGAGAGTAAGCAAGGAGAGGAGAAATTGAGAGAGAAAAAAGAGATAAGAAACCAGGTGCTAAGAATAAATATACTAGTAAATACTAGAGAGATACAAAGATAACAATTGTCATGATCTCAAGTTTGGCTAAAGAGACAAGATGTCAGGTGCAGTTCACACTGGGGTGGAAGTCTGCAAAATGGACTCAGAGATGAGCGGACTTGTGGAACAACCTTGGCTTCAGCTTATATGCTATGCCATCTATCTGCTGCATGGTCACAACTTCAGATAATGGAAAGAAGTCCAAGATGGGAGTGAGTGCTGATTGGTGTATCATCATTGAACACCAGAAATTGAGTTCAATAAGAATTATCTTCGTTGATTATCAGACTAGTAAATGACAGTGTAACTACTAATCTTATATACAAACAGATAGTATAGGAGATGCTCAGAGTTTCAGTGGTAAAACTCCTATTACTCCAAGTAGAGGTTTCAGTACTGAGACACTGACAGAGGTAACTCCATCATGGAAGACTGAGTTGAATAGGAGTATCTCTGCCGTGGAAGATAGAATATCTGGAGGGTTGCAGCATTGCTATAAGATATATTGCAAGAAAGATGGCTGCCATGGAAGGCAGGCTTGTATAATTCAAAGATGATATCACTCCAGGAATGTAATTTACGGATGGGTGGACTTGCATATGATAGTATTCCCCTCTTAAGACTAAGTCTTTGAAGTCTTATTGAGTTTATCTGAAAATCCTGTGATGGTATCTAGGTCAACAATACATAAATAAAAAAAGAAGTTTTTTGCTCTTGTTTCTATATTATTATGTCTTTCTCCTCTTCAACATTTCTCAAAACAATGCTGAAATGCTCGAGGAGCAGCACTGTGAAATGCAGTGACAGTATGAGGAGGAGTAACAGTGTTATGATTCAAACCCTTAAAGTTGGGTAAAGAAGTAATCTTGTATTGAGGTAACACAAGAGAACTTGATAGAGAACTCTGTACAGGATTATCTACCTTATATACTAAAGGTGCTTGGTCCATGCTAGACCTTTCTAACCTATCCTAAACTACTATGTATATACCTCAAGGTCAACATGCATTGTACATGTTGTATGTCATCATCCTCCCATGCCTTTTTTCTGGTGTTTTGCAGATTAATCCTAACTCTAAGTTCTAAAAATAGAAGAAGAGAGAAATAAATTGAAAAGAAAATAAAAATAAAAATGAGAAGGAAAAAATGAAAGAAACTAAGTCCACTTTTCTTGATTCTGACAAACAGTTCTTCCTTCATTTGCAAGAGATAGTGGAGGCCCATTGTACAGAGTGTGTGGCTCAGAAAGCTAGGAGAAAGGTGGAGGCCAAAGTCAAGAAAGAGGCTGAAAAGTGGAGGATTGCAGAGAAGAAGAAGAAGTTGGAATACCTCCAACAACTCCAAGACGAGATGCTAGAAGAAGAAGCTGCTCTATTGGAGAAGACTGAAGAATCCCAGGTCGCAGGATCCAAATGCAAGGAGATCGCTGCCGGAGACAAGAAGGAACAATGGCCCTCCAAGAAGGCTAAAGAAAAGCAACCAGAGAAGTACTGCAGAGGCATCACAGTTAAGATGGGAGGTGCTAACCCCTGTGAGAGGTGTGTAAGTGCCAAGCAGGATTACCTGGTGCATCTCTCAAGGTGAGTATTTTTGTTATACTTATTATTATTATTTTTTAATAATTTTCTCTTTTATAGCTGATCTCTTACCTATGCTGGGTGCATTGCTCTCAAGCAGCAGTGTGTATCCCACACCAATACCAATACCCCGGCCATGATCCTTACTTATGACAGGGTCCTAAGTGCTATTGAAAAGGCACTCCGGGAACTTGTGGAGGAGTATCAAGGAGTCAGGAAGTCCCTCTAGAACTTAATAGAGGGCTAGAAGAGGAACACAGCCCAGTTGGAGAGGATTGGGGCTGCAATAGAGCAGAGATGGAGCTTAGAAGAAGAGAACGGAAAGGAGGAGAACAGAGATAATGAGGGGGGGTCCAAGGATGGCCCCAGAGAAATCCAGGAGGAGGGGACTCTATTGTCCGCCTTCTGTTAGTATAGTGGTTTTGTTTTCTTTATTTAATAGAATTTTTATTTTATTTTCTGTGATTTAAATATGTGAGTAAGAAAATCAAGAATTAAAATGAAAAGAAGTTTGAAAGTTTTGAAAAGAAACCCCAAAAAGTACATAGAAGCTGAGGGTTAATGAAGATAAGTGAACAGAATATACTAAGAAATTAATAAAGGAAATCCCTGTTGGAAATGTGCAGAGGTAGGGGACAAATGCAACAGCATAATCAGGACAATGGAAGAGGACTGGGCTTGGCAGGATATGCAATGTGGAAATTAGATACCAAGTCAGCAGCATGAGTGAGTTCGGATTCACCTCCAGTGTCTTTATACTCTAGTCAGATTACCTTGTACAGGAATTTGCATGCCCATCAGCAATCAATTTTAGAATCCACTATCTGAGAAATTTCATATTCGGGTTCTCTGTCAATTATGACTGGAGTAGGGACTAGTTGTATTCTCTTGGAGAAAGTGTTGGACATGGCAGGTTCAAGCATGGACACATAGAATACAAGATGAACAGAGCGCATGGACTCTAGAAGATGAAAAGTGAACAATAGAGTACTAGGCTGGGAAATGATTTCATAGGGTCTAAAATATTTTTTGGAGAGTTTCTTTAAAGGCCAAGTGGTTCAGAAGAACTTGGCCTTGACAAAAACTTTGTTATCTACTTTGAAATCAGGAGCAGGAGAATATTACACATCAGTGGATTTCTGATAATGCTGTTGGGCCATAGAGATTTCAGCTTTGAGGGTACTCTGTAATTCATTGAGATCTACGGTGAAGTTACAGGCTCAAGAGAAAGCAATATCACGTTTAGAGTGAACAGTGATGTTCAGATGATATCTCTTATTAGCAAAGAATAGAAAAACACTAGTAGTAGTACTCAGAGCATTATTGTAGGCAAACTCTATGAGAGATAGGAGTTCAGACCAGTTGTCTTGCTGGTAGTTACAATATACATGGAGATATTGCTCAAGAGTCTGATTCATACATTTGGTTTGTCCATCATCTTCAGGGTGATAGTCTGAAGTAAAGTGAAGCCGCATGTCGAGAGCAGTATCTAAAGATCAAAAGAAGTTTGACACAAACTCCAAGTCTCTGTTGGAGGTGACATGGAAAGGAATGCTATGTTTGGAGAATACATGAAGGATGAACAGATGTGCTAAGTCCATGGACATGACAGTGTCATGGTCAGAGATAAGAATTGCCTGCTTGGTGAGCCAGTTGACTATGACCAAGATAGTGTCAAGCTTGGAGGATGATGGAAGTTTCTCAATAAAGTCCATAGAAATGTAATTCCATGGTTGTTCAGGAATGGGAAGTTGTTTAAGAGATCTATAGAGCTTGTGACATTGTGGTTTAGATCACATACAAGTGACACAGGACTTGCAGAATTGTTGTACATCAGCACAGTAGCTGGGCTAGAAGTATTTGTGGCGGACTAATTCTAGTGTTTTATTTTGACCAAAATGTCCAGCAAGGATGTGATCATGATTGTACTGGAGAACACATGTGTGGAAGTTGCCAGCAAATGGTATATAAATTCTGTTGTCAAGGAGGAGTAGACTGTTTGGGTCCATAGACTACCAGCCATCTACAGAGGTGTGTTTTGTAGCAATTGGGTCACTAGAGAGAGCTGAGAGGATGTCTCAATGTAGAGTGTCCAGATCCACAACTGTAGCTGTACAGAAAGAAGGAAAGAGGAGGATGGTTGTCAGAATCGAGAAAAGTGGACTTAGTCTCTTTTTATTTTTTCTTCCTCATTTTCATTTTCATTTCAAGTTATTCTCCTTTTTCTATTTTTAGAACTTAGGATTAGAGTTAAACCTGTGAACACAAGAAGAAAGATATAAAAGAATAATGTTGTACAATGTATATAACACATATTGGCCTTGAGGTGTACACATGGTAGTTTAGAGTAGGCTGGAAAGACTTAGCATAGACCAGGTACTTTAGTATATAAAGTAGACAAATCCTGTACAGAGTTCTCTATCGAGTTCTCTTGTATAAACCCTATACAAGGTTCTTTCTTTTGTCCAGTCCTAAGAACTTAAGTTCATAACAACGGTAGCTTGTATGGAGGCTGCAAGTTATTCTTGAGTGAAGATGGGCTTGAAGTTGTGAGGATTGACTGTGGCATAGCCAGTATTCCCCCCTTTAGGATAAACGTCACATCGTCTAGTGAGAGCATCTGGTTTGGTGCTGAGATGACCAGAGCGGAACCTGATGATAAGGTTAAACTAGGAGAGGTACTTGGACCACTGTGCTTTCCTCCGGATCAATACCTTGGTAGTAGAAAAATACTCAAGGTTCTTATGATCCATAACAACATTGATGGAATAGGCTGGACCTTCCAAATAGTGTCGCCAAATCTTGAAAGCTTTGAAGATAGCAAGCAATTCCTTGTCATGTGTGTCATAATTCAACTCCGCTATAGTGAAAGTACAAGAGTGAAAAGCAACCAGGTGTACTTCATTATCATTATTAACAATTGATAGGATTGCAGTGAGAGCATAGTCCAAAGTATTAGTTTTCACAATGAGTTGTGTTGTGGCTACCACTTATCAAAATAATAAATGACAATACAAGCAGTAAAATCTCAAAGTAGGATTATCAAGTGGGAATTCACAAGAGAACTCGACAAGGAGCCTCTTCTTAATTAGAGCCCTATTTATACAAATGTCTCATGGTCCATGCTACTAATGATTAGACCTGCCCTATTGTCCATGCTTCAACCTCATGTTTGCCTCACTTTTTACTCAAGACCACTATGCATACTCCATGTGCCCTGACATCATCTTCTAGATCCTTCCACCATGTTCTAGACCTATGACATCACATCATATGACCTGTCATGTGACTTCCTTGTCACATGCCTCTTCATCGTCCTTCAAAAGAAAATAAAATAAAAGAAACAAAAAGTAAAATCAGAAAAATAAAATAAAATAAAATAAAAATTGTTAGTGTTCAAATGTCTTATAACAAGCTGAGCATCGGGAATCCAATGAGTGAGGATAGGGATGGAGGTAAATGCTTTCTTGAGAGAGTTGAAAGCGTTTCAACAGGAGAAGTCAAACTTCCAAGAAATGTCCTTTCAGATGAGGCATGTCAATAAAATGACAATATTCAAGTAGTTAAAGATGAACCAGTGGTAAAAGTTTGTGAAACCTAAGAAGGATTGAATATCTTTGACTTTCTTGGATTCCAGCCAGTCTTGAATAATCTTTACTTTATCGTCAGACATAGTAAGGCCAGAAGGAGAAAGAATGTATCCCAGATACTCTACCGACTTGGAGTAGAATTCACATTTCTCTGCTTTGGCATAAAGGCCAGTCTTGTGGAGATGCTTGAGTACTTCTTTTACATGCCAGTGATGCTCGGACATGTTATTCGAGTAGATAAGTATATCATCCAGATAAATCACAACACAGACATCCAAAAGATTGGAGAAAATGTTGTTTATAAATCACTGGAAGGCTGCAGGAGCATTGGTAAGACCAAAGGACATTACAGACAATTCAAATGATCCATAACATATTCTAAAGGTAGTCTTCCATTCATTACCATTGGCAATATGAACCAAATGGTAAGTATGGCAAAGATTTATCTTTAAGTCTAGTAGATTAGAGATGAGCAGGAGTGGATAACGATTCTTTTTGGAGATGCAGTTAAGACCACAGAAGTTGATACAGAGGTGCATTGAACCATCTTTCTTCTTAATAAATAAGATTGGTATACCATATAGAGATGAGGTTGGTCGGATGAAACCCATGTTGAGATTTTCCTTAATGAATTTCTTCAGAGCCTCTTGTTCAGATGCTAAAAGAGAGTATATAGGGCCAACTGGAGGTTGAGCACCTTCTTCCAGATTGATTTTGAGGTCATAAGGTCAATGAGAAGTGAGAACTTCAGCTTTAGTTTTGCTGAAAACATCAGCAAATTCATGATACTTGGAAAAGATATTGGAGAGATCAGGAGCTTCTATAAGTTTTGCAAAGTTAGCCTGAATGTCTGAAGAACAAAGACAGAGTTCAAAATTGTAGAAGCCTAGAAGTTTTGATGTGTGCAAGAATACTGCAGCACCAATAATTGCGATATTAGGTTGCTCAGAGTTAGACATGGAGGTCTCAGATGTAAGTATGGAAACCACAGAATCTGATGATTGCAGAAGGATGTCCAGAAAGGACAGAGATGCCAATGGTGTGTTGGTCGTGACACAAGAAGAAGTGAGATTTTCCTGCAAAGATGAATGGAAGTTTATCAACCTATTTACCCAGTCAATCAGTGGATTGTGTCGGGCGAGCTAGTTGTATCCAAGAACCAAAGAGCAGGAAAAATCAAGCGGAGTGACATAGAAGTCCAGATTCATACAATCACCAGTGGAAAAAATTATAGGCAAGTTGGCAATTTTGGAGATGGTGCTGTTTGATGAACTATCAAACAAGTGGAGAGCAACTGGAAGAGTTGCAGATGTCTTCAGGTGGTGAGTATCCACAAATTTAGAGTCTACAAAGCAGTGAGTAGACATGGAGTCAATGAGAGCTCGGAATGGGATTTTATTAAGGTGATCCTAACCAAAGATCAAAAGAGAGGTGAGGGAAACAAAGAGTGAATGAGGATTGGAAAAAGTGGATGTGTTGAGTCGAATTGGACTCATTGCTGCACATGGAAGTTCAATACGGCCCTCAGTCTGTGTGGAGTCCTGGAGGTTGCTCTCTATTTTTCTGAAGGTTTCTCGGAAGCAGTTGCTGAAGCACTGTAGCTCTTGGGAGAGACCATGGTCTGCTTCTTAGAACAGAAGTCCAGCTTGTGGTCTTCTGTACCGCAATAGAGATACAGATTGTTTTCGAGATGCTTCTTGCACTTGTTACTGGTCAACTTGCCATTGCTGGCCAGCTTAAAAGAGAGGTCCACTGTCAAGATCATTGATAGTGGACTTTATTTTATTTCCTCTTTTCATTTTATTTTTCTTTTCTTTTCTTTTTTCTTTTTTTAGAACAACTTGGGTTAGGGTTTATCGGTCACGCTGTCACATCAGTCACAAAGTGATGGCGTAGTCACAAGACTGATCACAGGACTTGGGAGAAGGAAGTAGAAGGTTCTGGAACAAAGTGACGTCACATAGCATGGACAACACATGCTGGCCTCATGTAATACTCATGGTCATTTAGGGTAGGGTGCACAGTAGCTAGCACGGACCAGAGGTAATAGTATGTAAGGTAGACTACTTTGTATTAGGAACTCTATCGAGTTCTCTTATGTCACTCTAATACAAGAGTTGTTTCTTGACTTAAACACTTTGAGTCTTGATTCATAACATCCACCCACAGAGTATTGGGTTGCTTCTTGGGAGCAGGGGACAGAAGTGACTTAGAGGAAGGGTTCTTGGCAGATGAGGCCGCCAGAGGTGTATTTGCCTTGTTCTGGGAGGCTATGGCAGAACTAGAGGTAGAAGCTTTTCCTTACTTCCAGAAGTGGGACTTGAGGGCCTCTTTCTCCACCTGCCTTGTACGGTGGCGTTCATAGTCTTGTTCCCAGTAGCAGTGATCGATGGTCATTGCTAAAGTGTACATATCCTGGAACGAAGTGGGTTTTCCTTGTTCCCGGGTGGAGATGGGATCTTGGATCTGATTGGGGAGCCACTGATAATAATGATGGTACAGAACACTATTCCTCCAACCTAATTGGGAGGCATAGTACATAAAGTCCACATTGTAAGTGGAAATCTTGTTGCCAGGCTTCATGCAGAGATTGTCCAGCATGTTGGCTGCTTCACCAACGGAGTCCAAGAGACCAAAATGTCAATGTAATTCGTCTACAAATAGGTTCCAGTTGGAGAGCCAGTCTTGAAAGATGTCCTGGTCTTCTTGGTTGAGGCCTACCTCAAACTAGTCCTAGGCTACTCCAGTAAGGTAGGTCATTGCGAAGTTGATTTTCACAATGTCCATGTTGAATTGCACCAGATTAGTACGGAAATATAGATGACATTGGAACAGGAAATTATTGAGCTTGTCAGGCTTAGTGCCACTGAAGGTGTCAGGGATATGGGCTTTAGTTCCCCTTGTATTAGTATTGGGACCAGGAGTCTGATTATAATTAAGAGTGTTAGCAAGTCGGCCAAGTACATCAGCCAATTGTTCATTAATATTCTCACTCTGATGTGGTTTGGACCATGAGCGAGTAGAAAATGTGGGTCTATTAGCTGTAGTAGTGTTAGTAATAGGATTAGCAGGAGCATCCTCCCAATTAGGATCATTGTCCACAGGGATAATACTTGGGCCAGGAACAGGTAAAACTGTTCAGCCAGGTTGAATTGTACTGGAAGGAGACCTCAGAGATGAACAGCCTCTTTGGTGAATTCGTCTTGAACGTCATAGCACATTTGGCGGATAAGCCATCTAGTCACTGAAATGTGAGATCATATTGAAGAGTGTCCCAAGCAGTAGGACCAGAGTTGAAGAGTTACAGTGAGAGAAAGCCATTTGGACTTTGAAATGCAAGGTACAAAGTTGAATTGCAGACAGAACTGCAACAGAGAATTTAGTAGATGGAACTGCTCAGAAGTGACAGCAGACTTGGGAGTCTGATAATACTGTTAGGCGTGGTTCACACTAGGATAGAAGTCCGCAGAATAGACTCAGAGATAAGCGGACTTGTGGAACAACCTTGGCTTCAGCTTATATGCTGCGCCATCTATCTGCCACGTGGTCACAACTTCAGATAATGGAAAGAAGTCCAAGATGGGAGTGAGTGCTGATTGGTGTGTTACCATTGAACACTGGAAATCAAGTTCAATAAGAATTATCTTTGTCGATTATCAGACTAGCGAATTACAGTGTCACTACTAGTCTTATATACAAACAGATAGTATAGGAGATGCTCAGGGTTTCAGTGGTAAAACCCCTATTATCCCAAGTAGAGGTTTCAGTACTGAGACACTGACAGGGATAACTCCATCATAGAAGACCGAGTTGAATAGGAGTATCTCTGCCATGGAAAACAGAATACCCAGAGAGTTGCAGCACTGCAATAAGACATATTGCAAGAAAGATGGCTGCTGTGGAAGGCAGGCTTGTATAATTCGGAGATAATATTACTGCAGGGATGTAATTTCTAGAAAGGTGGGCTTGCATATGACAAGTTAACACTATTCAAAGTTAACTATGAAAGGGAACCAAGAATAGGGTTTGAAATAAGAAAAAAAGGAAAGCATGCAAAAGTAGAGAAGAAATATATAGATAGAAATAAGAAAGAGATAGTAGAGTATAAAGTAGGAGATAAAGTGTTGTTGAGTACAAAGGATTTGATATAGCAGATGAGGAACAAAGAGATAAAGAAGTTGACAGAGAAATTTGTAAGACCTTATAAAGAAAATTATATCAGAAAATATGGTGGAGTTGTAGTTACCAGTATTGATGAAAATTCACCCAGTAGTAAATGTGAGTAGGATAGCAATGTATCAGAAGCAGATAGAGAAACAAAAAAAGATCACATCTCCTCTAGTAGAGATAGATGGAGAGAAAGAATATGAAGTAGAAAAGATATAAAATAGAAGAGATATAAGAGGGAAACTGAAGTATTTAGTTAGGTAGAAGGGATATCTAGCAAAAGAAAACACTTAGGAGAGGTTGAAGAACTTGGGAAATGCAATGGATTTAGTAGAAGAATTTGAGAAGGAAATCAAAGAAGAGGTAATAAGAAAACTATAAAGAAGGAGAAGGAAAGAACATTGAATCCAGAAGTAGAGATGTTTAAGAGGAGTGAGTTACCAGAGAAGTATACAGCAAAGATTTTGTTTGGGTGGAATGATAGAAAGTTTGAAAACAAGTATTTGAAGAAGTTAGATGAGATGGAAAGGGAAAGAGAGACAAGCTCCTCTGGAGACAGAACCTTAAATGGAGGTACTATCATAATATGCTTGAATTCTTATATTTTTATTTTATTTTTATTATTTTTATTTTATTTCTTAGATGATGAAGAAGCATGTGATGTTATAGATCTAGAACATAGTAAAAGAAACTAAAACAATGACATTAAAGGCATAGTTGTAGCATATATAGTGTAGGAATTCATTGGGAACTCTTTGTTGAGTTCTTTTGTGATCTCTATAAGACTCTTGCTCCATAAGACTACTTAGTATATTATTAACTATCTTTGATTAGTAGTTGCCACAACACAAATCAACTCCATCTATTTTATACTACTTACTTCTTAAACATCTTTTCTGGACTTCTTATTAACTCTATGGAACTTCATTCTAGTATCTGAGAACTACTCAGACTCAGAGTAATCACTTAGTCTTTACTCTCTAGATATTATTTTAGACAAAATACTTAGTATATAAGTTAGATAGTTACACTATACATTCTTATCCTGA
>Ga0157364_1006152_pt1 | contig 12305 bp, 5 predicted proteins | sample AttsexASBM2_FD_111476 | JGI IMG/M metagenome (GOLD analysis project Ga0157364, IMG submission 111476) | Fungus gardens microbial communities from leaf cutter ant in Ribeirão Preto, State of São Paulo, Brazil - Atta sexdens ASBM2 | ecosystem: Host-associated > Fungi > Mycelium > Unclassified ...
GCGTGCGTGCGTGCGTGCGTGCGTGCGTGTGTGCGTGCGTGTGTGTGTGTGTGTGTGTGTGTGTGTGTGTGTGTGTGTGTGTGTGTGTGTGTGTACCGGGTGTTTGATAATTAATAAGCGATAAAGCTTTTGCATAGCGACAAGATGAACTACACTGAATCGAAAAGTCCTGTATTATTTTGCAATTTTCGCAGTAACAAGATATTAATTATTAAAACTCACTGAATATTGATTTTTAATAATTTTGTACTTAAGTACTATCAATTTTATATTTTCTTCTAAATTCTAAGAATTTTTTCAGTATTTTTAATACCGTATTTTCTCATGTTGGTTGTCAGTATAGAAGAAAATAAAATACTAAAAAGTTGATAAAAAATTCTGAAAAAAATTCTTAGAATTCTATGAGAAAAAAATAAACAATTTTTGTCTCTTGCTGTTTTTTTAAAATTGATAGTATTTTAGCAAAAAATGAATAAAAATTAATATAAATTAATTTTTAGTAATTAATATGTCATTAAATAATGCAAAAATTGCAAAATAATACAGGACTTTTCTACTCAATTTAGTCCATTCTGTCCCTATTCGAAAGATTTATCATTACTTTCCAAATACCCTGTATATACAGATATATATATATGTATGTATATATAAATTACTTATGTATTCACGTAATTGATATTAAATTGTTTTTTAAATGCCAATAATATAAAAAATTTTTTATCGTAAAAGATTGAAATAAATATTATGTAAAAAAATTTTTTTAATTTTCTTGGAAACTTGTCACAACAATAATTTAAAAATTTGTTTATGTGTGTAAGCTATATTGCACAAATTTATAATCCTCTATATTATATATTTAAATTTTTATGGATTTATATTATATCTTGTTAATATCTATGATACAAATAAATTGAAATTACAATAAATTTAAAAGCACATTGCATTTCTTACTTGTAAACGGTCACTTTGAAGTGTGAACAATGTAATTTGTATTGGAACTTGTACGAAGGCAGTCAGCTCACAACCCACTTTCATCACAAAAATCATATTATTATACTTCCTGTTTAATGTATATATTAACGATATTACCATTATAATGCTATTTAAGCAACATAACAATCGAAATATCTTGTTACGAATCTTTTGAAATTTTGTAGCCTTCATCGGAAGTGGCCAACAACATGCAAACGTCAGATCTACTTTTAAGAAGGCGATAATTTTTTCTAGCGTCAGTGTTTCTTTCATAATAATAATGTCGTGGTGTATTAGAGATAGAAAATAACGCACTTTATTACGATTTTCATTCGACTAAAGTGTTATAAATAACATTCCTCAAGAATTCGAGGAAGAATAGCGATATTAAACACTTAAATTACAGCTTCGTTGCATTCATTTATATTTTAAAGCAAAATGTACTTTCCTCCGACAGAGCGATGCGGTAGAATATATAATGTGGCAGAAATTATGAGAGAGGAAAGGAAATAATAAAATACAGGAGGGATGTATATATTGATTTTTTGTTAAACGTAGGTCAGTATTTTTTGCTCTTTCTGAAGTATTGACTAATTACATCATATATAATACGTGTTATATGATAAGTGAAATAGAAAATTTAGAAGCAAGTGCATCTAAGGTTAATAATGTAAATCTTATATTAATCCTAAAATATTTTATGTTGTGTTGTATCTTAAGAATCTTTGTGTATATCAAAAATTATTTTTATTACAAACGATGGTCTTTATTATATACCTATGTTAAATAAAGACTTTCTTTTAATCTTGAAATAGTGCTTAGTAAAAAATTAACTTTATAATTCTTTGTTTAGTTGATATTGAATATAATGAAAAAGGCGCAGCTTGTATCATGATAAAGTTAAGTTAACTTTGTGTTAAATTAATTTTAATAAGAATTAAGAAAAATTTTAACGCAATTTAATGAAAAACACGACATAATTTTATTTTATATGAAAAATAAGGAATGATATGTTATGTATGAGATAACTTTTACAGAAAATATTATCATAAAGTGTTAGATGTCTTCCAAAAAAATATTCGTCAAATAAAACTAATTATTTCTTTATTAGAGAGTGATAATTATTAATTTTAATAAATGATAAGATGCATTTTTCTATTACTTCAATAATTTCATATACTGTGTACATATGATGATACCGTAGATGATGATCGTATGAAATGATTGGATTTTGAAATGCGCCATGATAAACTATATATATGTGAAGAAGAAAGTTGCAGAAGTTAATGATGAAAAAGTACTGCGATGATATGATGCAAAAAGATTACATTTTTTTCTGATTTTTTTTTCTCGTTTCACGTCGAAAGAATATTTTACATTTGTCGAAAAGATCTGATAGACTGCTATGTACCGAGAAAAATTTACATGTCCCGATTTACATGTACCGAGAAAAACTACCGCTGTGCGGGTTTGCGTAGAACATCGCGTGTCCATCTATGTACTGTTGATAAAACTTTTCTCTCTCGCGATTTCGCTCACTCGAAATTACGCTCCATTTCCGAAATTAAGTACTAAAATTTAATTCGATTTTTTAGCATAGCTTATATCTGTGCTATAATTAAATGAATAAAATCGATGACTAAAAAAATTACATTCATGGTTTTTAAAAGTAGATAATGTAATTTTTGTGAAGATGTGCAATCTTGCTCTGGATAAACAGAAGCAATAAAAAAATCATTATCAATAACATTGATGTAGTATTGATCAATAATATTAAAAAACAAATATTTAATTTATTAATATCTCTTGAATATTCTTCTATAGAATTCTTCTATAAAATATTGTAGATTGATAATGGTTTATCAAAAGTCGGACTGATATCGCTGCAGATATGTACTTCTTACTTGCAATCGGTCATATTGCAATGCGCGTAGTATTATCTCCAGAGGTATTTGTATAGAGGCACTCAGCAAACACCATAGTTTATCTTTGGTAGATCGTATCGTAATAATGGGTGCATGCAATGTTTAATATTGTTGTTTTCATACAGAACAAAGAGCATAAGATTTTGAATTATTATCTGAATGTATTAACATTTTTATTAATGGCCATGATAAATTTTTCTTTATTTAATTTATAATATTCCGTTCTAAATTTGAAGTTATAATAAGTAAGAACTGATTGATATTTTTAAGTTTATAAGTGCAGTCATAAATTTTATAATAATCTACTAATTTTTATAATAATCTAATTTTTTAATTTTTTGTTTAATTATTTTTTTATATTAAGGAACAAAATGATAAAAAAAGATAAAAAGATGAGAAAACAAATAATAATTATATTGTACTTTCTCATGTTGATAAAAATAACAAAATGCAGTAGTTGGTAAAAATAAGAAAATGCAGAAGCAACTAAAAAGTGGATAAAAAATTCTGAAAAAATTCTTAGAGAAAAAATTCTTTCTATATGAAGAAAATAAACAATTTTTTGTCTCTTGCAATTTTTTTAACAGTATTTGAGAAAAAAATTATTGAAGATTAATATTTGGTAATTTTTAATAATTAATATCTTGTTAACTATTGCGAAAGTTGCAAAATGATAGATAGGATTTTTCGACTCAGTTTAGTCCGCTCTATCTCTATGCAAGAGTTTTATCATTACTCAAACATCCTATATAAATATATTATAAATGTGTAGACTGTTATACATTACGTAAGCGTATAAGTACATAAAATATTTTGAAGTATTTCAAATCTAACATAGTATCCTTTGCAATGCCATAAAACATTTCAAAAGAGTGAAATTTTATTCCAAAAAAGAAATGAGATTAATATTTTTTTGTAATAATTTTTTATTTATACGCATTTATAAATTATTTAAATTATTGAATAACATAATATAGAACATAAATTCCACTAATTCCATCAATTGCAAATATTTTTTTATTATTAATTTTATTATTAGTTTTTAATTTCGTGTTACAGACACAGATGCATGATAGAATGGGGCTTTTTCGTTCATTTTTCGCGATGATGTTTATATTTCTGATCAGCACATATTAAATGTTTAAAGATTGTGCTCTCAAGGAGCAATCATGATTATATAATGTAGATGTAAGCACGTCACTGCAAAGAGAAGTTGTTTACTATCGTAATTTGCACATTACTTTAAAGTTGAATCTGACGGAATAATAGTGCCTAAACATTTTTACAGCTTTAGTTTATTAATTTTCTTCACATTAGAAAAGTATAATACATACAGCAGATTACATTTGCAGTCCATCTTTCTTAGCAAGCATTGCTCGAAATGTTGTCAAATAGGAAAACGTAGTTGATAAAAACTATTACAAGTAAATATATAATTTTTATTATTTTAAGTATTAGTAATGTTTAATAATGATTGTAAATTATTATAAACCCACACAACATCTTATCTATCCAATAATGTTTTAATTTATCATTGTTTATTTTAAACTTGTATATAGACATGAGAAACTATGTTGAAAAAAAATAATAAAGGAGGGTATTAAATATTGTTGATTTTCGCCGTCGAGTGTAAAATAAATGAATCTTAAAAAATCATTGTTTGAAATTATAAACGAAAGAAAACAATAATGATTTTTGCGATAAGGGATGAAAACATTGCTAGAACTTAGAATAATAAGAAATGACATAACATGTATATACATTAATAATTACAAAACCATTATTCTAACTAGAATTGTGCAAATAAAGATCACCGACTATCTTAGTCTATTTAACACTTCGAGGTGAAAATCGACATATTTTTAACATTTTTCATGAATTATTACATCCAAGATTATTGAAAATTAAACACTGAGAATAACTCCTATGAATATTCTAATTTAAGATAGACTTACAGAGGCATAATAATTAAGTGAAAGAGTCGGTAGCAGACATGGCACAGTTAGAGTTACAGGATATTGACATCTCGACACAGTATATAATAAATTCTTCTGTAAAGATATATCTTTACTGTACCATGACGATTCATATCCAGCATGACCAATGTCATTGCTCTGAAATATTAAAATAAAGAAAACATTATAAAAAGATTTTGTTCAGAATAAAGACACAATCATTAATATAATGTGTATTTTTTTCACAAGATAAAAATATGTTTATAGAGCGTATCAATTATATTAAAAAAAATCATATATCACTTATATATTTATTCTAAAATTTATACATATTTTATATTTTTAATTTATTAAAATTTTGATTTTTAATTGCTATTTTAATATAAACTCTTTTTAAGCCTTTTCTTATGTTTTATATGGCTGGTATGCCTTACCATGCGCAATAAATAATCAGCTGGCCATGCGCAGATAAAAACCTCTATAAGTGCGGATGCGGCAATGGCAAAAAATTGGGTTTTTATAGTTAATGGTTGTTGCTATGCAAGATAATATTTTAATATAAGTAATACAAAATTTAGATTATATTTGTGATATAAGGGAAAAAATTGGTCACAATGTCTACAATTTTAAATTAATAAAATAATTTTTAAGTTAATAAAATAATTTTTAAGTTAATAAAAATAGTTTTTTTTAGTAAATTATATAATGCCTAAGTAACGTTTATTTATCTAATTTTCATAATACTAACTACATAAATATTAGATGTGTTTGTATAACTTAAAATTTATATGCTTCGAGATAACTTCTTTTGCTAACAATTCAATTGCCTAAGCACCGTTTGCCTACATTACTTTTGCCGATAGTTTGCACACAAAAATTATTACCTACAGCTCCATGGCCTATCACTTTTGCATACAAATAAAAATTTCAGAAACGAAGTCATATTTGCCTACATGTATTATTGTCTACAGCTCGGTTATCTACAAGCACTTCTGCGCACAAATATAAAATTAAGATTAAGTAAGAAAATAATTTGTATTTTTAAAGAGAGTTTATGTTTTTAAAGCAGATAATTTGTGTTTTAAGATAGAATTTGTGTTTTAAAACAGAATTTGTGTTTTTAAAGCAGATAATAGCACATGTAGACAATGGAGTTGTAAATAATAATTTTTGTATGTAAACGAACTGTTGGCAAAAGTAATGTAGGTAAACTATATTGTAGGCAATTGATTTATAGACAAATAGGATTCTCTCATATGCTTCTATTTTTAATTAAGATTTTAAAGATATTTATCCAAACAAATGAATTTAATAATAACAAATATATGATGGAAAAGATGGAGAAATGACTCACGCTCAAAAAAGTAAGGCCACTAAATACCACTGCTATGGTACTGAATCCTACCGATGATAATACTATATATCGAACTGTCATAGTAACATCTTTTGCATATCTGTAATTAGCTATTAATTACTTGCAGTTTTTTTTATTAATTTTATTATGTACACTATTATAGAATTAATTATAGAATTAATTATTATAAAATTATTATTAATTATGCGTTGATTAATAAAAATAATACACGCAGAGAAAAGATTAACAGCTGAAATATATCTGTGGCAGTTAAAATGTGTCGCTATAATGGGAAAGCTATAATGTCGTTACTGTCATAGTTAAATTTATTATCCGCTAAAATTTAGGTACTGTAGCGAAAAATATTATTTGCTAAAATAAAATGGCAATCGGCAGCGTCTCAGAAATAATTGCGAATAAAATGTTCGGTTACGCGGCTAAGATAAGTAAGGAAATAGCTGCCACTTACTTAACTACTCATGTTAAGTACGCTTTTAATTTTAACTAATAAAGTTGGACGTTGGCAGCAAATGTCTTTTATCTTCAATAGCCAACTTTATTAGCAATAACAAAAAAGTTTCAAGTAATTGTAGTAATTGATTTAGCGAACATTACTAAGTCCTTTTTTTGCGTGTATAAGTTTAAAGAGATGTTTATATCAGTTAAAAATATCAGTCAAAAAAATCAGCTAAGAAAGCTAATATTAACTGATGAAAATTAGTTGAGAAATATTCAATGCAATTAAGCGAAGAAGACCATATTCGGTCAAGGCGCGTAATAATTGGTATCAGTAATATTAAATTATTTATCAATTTAATTTGTGATATTCTGTAATCCAGTTTCAGTTTAAGACTGTGTTTTAAAACTGACAAGCTCCTTATAGTTTGCTTGAATTGGAAATTGTAAAATTCACACAAAATATACTATTGGGCATTATAACTCGCTTTGATCAAATATGTAATCTTCTGCGCTTATGAATTAAATACTTATACTAAAGTCACTCTAGTAAGAAAGAATTGACACATAAGCGATCCTCTTCGTGATTGGTGCCACCATATTCACCAGTTTGTTAATGTTTAGTGAATGTAAGTGAATAGATGAGAGCAATTTTTATAGATGTAGTATCATGTTTATTAAGATAGTGATACCGGAGCGGACATTTTTTTCGGTTTGAATAAATTATTGAATACATTATCTTAAAATAATTATTGCCAATCTAATTTTGGCCGTATCGCCAATCTAAATTTGGTCAATCTAAATTTGGCCCCCTTCTTATTTTTCCGAAGGAAGATGTCATTTATTAAAGAACAATAAGAATTATTAGCCATTTCCAATAAAACTGAAACATGGCGTCCTTCCGATTTTGTGTCTTGACTCTCTTTAGAGTGACTCTATTCTATGCAAGTAGAGATGCTATTGTCGATTATCGATAAGTAATCGATAATTTATTGATTAATTTAAATTTATCGATATTGTTAAGATATATGATATTGTTAAGATACAGTTTTAAACCTATGTATTTACATATTTTTTAATAGTTTCACTTGATTTGTCACCAATGTTGAGAAAAATAATTTTATTACACAGTTAGAAAAAGTTTGTGTAATACATTTCACATGTCTCAAATGGTCCATTTAAATCTTTGTGTTAATTAGCAAGATGAATATGCAAGATGAGTATGTTAAAGAATGACACATATTTTTATTATACTGAAAATAAGAATAGTTGTGATATAATAAACTAAACATAGCTATGTAAAAAAAGTTAAATACAATAATGATTAAATAATATTTATTCATTTGAAAAATAGGAACAATGACGTTGTTTGTACAGCTAACTTTAATGAACATATAATCAGAGTTGGAAATGTTACCTTAAAAAAATAACGCGTTACTGTTACAGTTACTTTTTGTTAAAAATAATTCATTCATTAAATAATTTACTCATTTCAAAAAATAATTTACCGTTATTTGAAAAAGTAATAAAATTGTTTCTATTTTGTTACTTTTCGAAAAATTGTTGAGCTCTTTCATATACGATATTGATAAAATTAGGTTTATTCGACGCATTTTCGCATAAAAAAATGATCGAATCTGGCAGAAACAATCGTTTCTAAATTTAACAATTACCGAATTTAAATTAAATATTGTTTTTAAACTTTAATGTCATTATTAAGAAATATTTTAAGATTCACTTCCAGTACTGAAAATCCTTAGTATGTATGTAATGTGAATTACAGATTTTCAACACTGATATTATTGTAATTACTGGAATGCAATCTGAGAGATAAAATATGTACATAAAACATTTTTTATAAAATAAAAATGAGAAAGTAAACATTTTATAATTATATTTATTGCAAGTAATAATAAAGTAATAATAAATAAATAACCTTTTATTATATATAATACTTACACTGTTAAATTGTAAATATATATTTATACTCAATATATATACTCACACAAGTATTTAAAAAAATTTTAAGTAATTTGCTCATTGTTATAACGATGACGCAATTTGGATTACTAGAAATACACAAAAACGAAATATCTTTCAACACTAGCGAAATTGACATATGATCCAATCCGACCCATCCAATAAAAATTAAAGAAACGATAAAAGTAATAAGACTGAATCGTTATTGTTACTGCAAAAATATAACAGTGGTACCGTTATCGTTAAAGATAGAAAATAGTAACGATTGTTACCGAAAAAAAAACTGACGAAAAAAGTAACGAGTTACTTCCCAATTCTCTATATGATTAACCTTATTTAAAAAACTGAAGATTAATTAAACTTTTCTTTTATTATTCTTAATCTTTATCTTTATTAACACTCAAGATAGTAAGCATATTCACATGCTTTGGTTGCAGTCGCATTCTTCTATCTGAAAGAATTTGTCTAGCTTTTGAAAAAAACTTGTTTACTGGGGACTAGTAGCTGGAATACATATTGTAATGTAATTTGCTTCAGATTTAGGTAATTTCTCATTCCCCCTGTCGTCCTCCATGTGGATTACATTTTCTATGAATTACTTTGGAATGTAAATACCTACAATCATTTTTTTTTTATATTGTAGGGAAGAGTGGAAGAATAGCGGACTTCTAAGCGAAAAATTAAGTGAAACTGTCAATTATTTTTATTAATTAATAAAAGTCTTTATTCAAAAGATATTTTAGTTATTTATCTTTAACTACGGTAATTAACATTCATATATTAGCAATAAAAACTGTAATTTTAAATGAAACACAAAATTCTTACTGTCGGGAGTTATCCGCCGCTATGTGAGGTAATATCGAATCAATTTTGTTTTTTGTTTAAATTTATAGTTTATGTTAATAATATACAAATGTTAATCATTATAATTTAAAGTTAATATTTTTTAATAATTTTAATAATTTTTTAAATAAAGATTTCTCTAATTGATAAACAATCGCCGGCTCTAATTAATTTTTTCCTTAGATATTCACAATCTCCTCTGTGAAATCATTAAAAACATGTAACAGTATTTTGATTCAGTGTAACAATGTTTATATAAAAATAATGATTAATAAAATTTTTAATGAAATTTTTATATTTGTAAATTACAATTTAATTATCTAAAGATAAGCATATATTAAAAAATGAAAATGTTAATCTAAAAAATTATTGAATATTTATTAGATATAAATTTGATATAAAGAAAAGCTTGTTTTATAGAGGCTATTTAGAATTTGAAGTTTTAATATTAATTTTTGCAAATTAATATTGATTACTAAATAATGCAATTTTTTAATCTAATCTAATATCTTACTTTAACATTACGAAAAAATAATGAAAAAAATTTAATTTAATTATTATTAAATTATCATATATATAATTCACGATATAATTCACGATATTACTATTCTGGTTTGAGTTATTGGTGAGTTCATCAAGTAAATCAAAATAACAGTAAGACAATTTAATAAAAAACTATTATATTTGGTCAAAGCGGATTTTAATGCTTTAATACTTCCGTGTGAATCATTAGCATCAAAAGTTTTTAAATTGCTTATCAATTTAATAAATAAAATTACAACTCTGGTTCTGCTCAGAATTGTGTTCCAAGACCGAAAAAAATTTTGGCACGGTATGCATGATCACATAGATATAAATTTACATGGAAATACTTAAGCATTAAGATTTGCTTTGACCAAATATATAAGGATTTCTTTTATTTAATTAGATTTATTCTCATCAGTCGAAAGTATTATAATTGTCTAGCAATAAGAACTGTAGTCGAGCAGTTTAATATTTTTATCAGAATTTATCTTTTTTTATCGATATTTAATCGATATTATAATCAATAATTTATGTTATCGATATATTATAAAGTATATATAAAGTATATCGATATTTATCGATAATTTTATCATTAGCAACACCTCTACATATAAGCATATAATTATTTTTAAAGAAGATGTTATGCGGCGTTGCATTACATAATTTACATATTACCGTAATAGTCGTTGATGCAGTTGTATACAGATTATGAATTCTGAGATGCTTGTACTTTTCTGAAATTTATGGGATAGTATCTCGAATCTTGCTGCTGTGAACCAAAGTAGAAGAGCTATGAAGATGTTGCTACATACTTGCGTACGACTTTGGTATACAGCCATTATATGATGCAAGTAAATAATAGTTCTTAGTGATTGTTTATTCACATTGAATGGATACTCAACTTCGATTGGAAAGGATTGAGCCAACAATAATGGTCCGAACCACATTATTATAGCTGTCGCGGTCATTAAACACATTGTCGTACCGTAAAATAATTTGCATTTGTTGATATATCGCTGAAATATGTTTCTCTCTTCTGATTTTGCTTGTTGAATATAATCTTTCATTTCGTATATTATGATCTGCATAAATATATTATGTAATTTCTTATTAATAACAGAATTAGCAAAGAAAGTTTATTTGTACACTAGTTAAATTTATTTATCAAAATGGCATTATTTCCTAAATATATTTTTAATTATGACTTTTTAAATTTTGAGCAAATTAAACTTTACATAAGTATAAGTATAATATAATAGTTCAATTTGAACTGTTTCGTATTGTAGAACATATAATATAATATAAAATATTAGTACTAAATGTATATTACTGCTTGTATATTCTTTCACGATATTAATGAAAGAGTTTAAAAGAGAGTTTAAAAAAAATTATTTAAAAATAAATTTTTTTTTAAGTAACGATTTTTAAGTAACGATCAAGACATATTAATTTTGTTAAATAGTTTTTTTAATTTAGAAACAAAATACACACAGGTATACATAAAGAAAAGTTATAAATAGTACAATAAGAGTAATAATAAAATTATTTATATTATTTATATATTGAGTGAAGGTTTTAATGAGAAATTTGTAATTTATAAAATTTGAAAAATGATAAAAAGTAAAATTATTTTCTTAATAAATTTGAAAAAGTTGAAAAATTTTGCAGTTTACTTTAGGGATCTCCTTGAAGATCATAAAGTCAACATCGGTAAAAAGTCGTTTAGTTATTGCTCGTTATTCGTTAAAAAGTTAATAAGAAGAAAATTTGTATTCTATATAATAAAAAGAGACATCATTTTTTTAACTTTTCTTCTTAATATTCTTTTTAACGAATAACAAGTGACGGCTAAAAGCTATTGAAAGTTGTTCTTGATGATCTTGACAACATATGTGAAGATCAAGATCATTGGAGAAGTCATCTTATCTAAAGTGAACATTTACCGTTTCTTGTATTGAGAGGTATTTAATATCATAATATGTATTTTAATATGAAAAATAATAGTAGATTAGAAAATCTGGAAAAATGGCCAAGATTTTGTGAGATCTTAAATAATCTAATGCCTCAGTTCTTGGCGATTAGAGATATATTTATATTTATTGTCATGTATGTTGAATTACTCTATATTTGTGTGTATAAAAGTTTAAAAAATATATTTCTTTTTTTATTTTTCAGAATCCAAATCAAATTTTAAAAAGTCGTGTGAGTAATAAATGATATACATATATTTTCTTTATGTATATATAAATTATATATATATTCACGCAATTAATATTAAATTCTAATAATTATATA
>Ga0157364_1006153_pt1 | contig 12304 bp, 4 predicted proteins | sample AttsexASBM2_FD_111476 | JGI IMG/M metagenome (GOLD analysis project Ga0157364, IMG submission 111476) | Fungus gardens microbial communities from leaf cutter ant in Ribeirão Preto, State of São Paulo, Brazil - Atta sexdens ASBM2 | ecosystem: Host-associated > Fungi > Mycelium > Unclassified ...
ATATACATACATATATATATATATATATATATATATATATATATATATATATATATATATGTATATATACATTTGGCAACGTCGCATTTGTATCATATTACATTAATCATTATAAAGATTATGCGTTTCGCATTATGAGTTTCTTCCGTGTCCAGATCCATTCTTGGAATGCCAACGTTTCGTGAACCTTGCAGTTCACTTCATCAGGGCGAGGAGCAGCCTGATACTGAGCTATTCCTTCGTGTCGTTCTCTTTTTATATATTACACTATTTGTTGGAGTGATGGAAGGAAAGAAGAGAATTGTAGGTGAGGGTGGGGAAATCGGTCAATCCTCATTAACTGGAAGAATAGCTTTCCATATTTTATTAATGTTATAGCCATTATCTCTATTTAGATTGTTAGGGTGTTTTTGTATCTCTATGGTTTTTCTATACTTTCTTGGAAAGCATGATGTAATGTTGGCTATTGTGGTTGTTTTTCAAACAGTATTTGATGTCCAGTTTCGATGTTGTGTTCTGATAATGCTGATTGCGTGACATGTTTTAACCTGATATCACGTTGGTATTCTTTTATCCGTAGGTTGATCATTCTCCCAGTTTTTCCAATATATATTTGTAGGAACAAGATATTTTGTGCATTCCTGCGGAGCTGAGTGGAGGTCTTTGATCTTTAGGATTTCTTAAGATTTGTCCTTTCTTTTTGAGTGATTTATAGATAGTTCGGATATTATGTTTGTTTAATATCCTGCCAATCTGTTGTTTGATATATGAGAGAATGGATCCTCTCGTCTGATTGTGTGTCAGAGACCGTTGTCTTGTTTGCATGTTTATTGATTGTTTTGATTATGTTTTTTTTGTCATGTCTGTTTTTCGATAAAGCTGTTTTCCATCCAAATATCCACTTCACTATGGACATAGAGGAAAACGGAAAACTTCCCTTCCTAGATGTTTTTGTCTCTAAGAAAGCTGACGGTACTTTAGGCCATCAAGTGTACAGAAAACACACATAGATAGATACCTACATGCCGAGTCACACCACCACCCACAAAAACAGTCTACAATCAATTCACTTGTACATAGAGCCATCTCTGACAAAGAACATTTACAGACAAAACTTAATCACTTAAAAACAGCCTTAAAACATGACATAAGAAAATGAACCAAAGTCCATTATTTCTTTCTTTTCCGTAAAATAAAGGATTCTTTTGATCATTTTCTTATGCTTCATGTGTTATGCATTATGCAAGAGTCTGTGCTCTCCGCTTATGTCTGTGTACAACTAGCCACATTAGGTATTCGCGTCCACCATTTTATTCCTTTTCCACTCCTTGCTCTGTCCCCATTCCATCACTGAACTAATGGGTTATGGTCATAACAACATTATGATTTGTATTTGTTGCTTGAATTTTGTAGCTCTTTTCATTCCATTTTTGTTCTCAGTTTGAAATCAGTTGGGCCCGAATAGTCGTTTCTCAAATCTCAAGATTGGTTTCAAATTTCAAATCTCAGATATCCAATCTCAAATCTCCAACCAAAATTTCAATGCTAGTGTCTAATCACGAAATTGAATTCTTCGTGATTATTCGTGACTGAGCGGGAAATGCGAGAATAAAATAAAACGTGGTGATTAATGCGGTTACAAAATGTAAACGGCTGAACATTTAGAAAATTCATTTTTTAAAGAAAGTGTGAGATAAAGAATTAAAATATTTATAATATATTTATAATATTTGTAATATATAAAATATTTATAATAACTTCCTGGTGAAAAAATTTCGCTGAAAATATTCTACGTTTTGAAACATTTCAGCGAAATTGCTGAAAATTTATTAAAATTTCACTAAAAGTGAATTTTTCAGTTAACATATTGAAAAATATTGAAATTTCTCTAAAATTAAACTGAAATTTCTCTGAAATTTGGCTAAAAATGAATTTTCAGCAAAAAATCGCTGAAATTAAACTGAAATTTTTCTAAAAAATGCTGAAATTTTGTTGAAAAATGTTTCCAACGTGAAATAATTTCAGTGAAATTTTTCCATCAAGAAAGGTTAAATAATGATATTTTAGAAGTACAAGCTATTCAGTTATAATTCTCTTTATCAAAAATTCAATTTTATTTACTATGATATATGATTGTAATGAATATAGTTTTTCAAAATAAAGAAAAATCATAATTCAGTATTTATATATTATATATTATCACTTTATAGTGACGCCACCTGCCCACAGTTGAACAGATATGGCAATCGATAGAGATGTAGGCTTTGTTTAGCCTTCTGTGTCGGTTTGTAAATTTAGATTATTATTTTGTTTCTTTTATTGTTCTAACATCATCTTATTCTCTAGAACAATGAGAAATCTCACATATTCAGCCGTATGCAAGTATTCTTCTCAATTCCTTGAGTGATATACATCCGTCGGTGGTCAAAAATCGGAATTAATATCATCTTAAGTAATATGTTGACTGCACAATTGTAATGAGTATCTGAAAAGAGCTCAATGAAGAAGCCGAAATATGTAATACATATTCTTATCGAATTTTAATATACTATATTATAGAACTTATATATATATAAGTTCTATAATATAAGTTCTATAATATAAGTTCTATAATATATAAATTCTATAATATATATACATAGAGGAAAATCGCTGATACTGACATAGGTCTTCTAAAGTGACACCCTCTTATTTCTCAGAACTATTCTCAGAAAACTATTGTACTTTATTATTAATACTAATGAAATCATGATCTGTTTAACAAACTTATAATTCGTATATTTGTGGCTTGTTTTTATACCAAATCAGCTAAAAACGAATTCTACGAATACGAAAATAAATTCTTATGATTTTCTTTTGCTACTTGCGTGGTTTAAATAATAGTGATTTTATTATTGATAATATTATGTCATTTTAAATGCTTGTAGTTTCCTAAATCAGTTTTACTTATATTATTTTTTCTCTTAAATATTTATTTTTCTCTTAATCTTTTCATAATACGATTTTAAATTTAAAATTGAGATGCAGCGTGCGTAAACTGCCACACCTGTCTGTAAAACAGATCATAAGCTAACTTAATCTTTATAATATTGTTTTATAGTGTCAAATAAATCTATTGGGGCTGAAGACAAGCGTGCATATATGGAAAAACTCTCAGAAAACTATTGCATTACATATTTGTATCTTGCAGAACAACATAAAATAAATATGCATTATTATAAAAATGTTTTATAATATACGAAGTGAAAAGATTCTGGAAAATCTTATAAATCTTATATATTCACTTATAGGTATTTTATACAGATAATGCTTGTAAAATAAAAAGAATTTGAATACATAGCATTACTGCTTACTATGTTAGTTTTGGACCCCATTTTGTCAGACGCTCATTTTTGCTTACCTTACGAAAAAATTAGTTATTGCAAAATTAATTATTGCAAATTGCAAACAGTATTATAAAAATTGCTTATAGAAGACACTTTTCGGTATTTTGTACTTTTGTTTTATTTTTACCTTTTGTTTAAAAAATGTTATATAAAAACAAAGTGATCAGTATCGGTGACTTGTTCCTCTACTGAATTACGTTTGACTTTTTACGACAAGAATTTATTTTCTTTAGTTTTTGATTTTTTATTTCCTTTGATTTTTTTTATTTTATTGAGATTTTATTTTTTTCAGATAAAATTATTGAGAATCCACATTATTTATTAGCTGAAGAAGAAAATGAAATTAAAGAATTGTCGGAAATAAATAACGAGGAATATCCTGTTGATGCAAATAATATTTCTAATATCAGCAATTTTTAACGAAAGTTCTTCATTTTCTTCTTTTTCATTTTAACGACAACGAAGATACTCTGGATTTTGTTGACAACGAAAATATTTTTGATTTCAACGACAACGAAAATATTCCTGATTTTGATGACGACTTTGACGAAGTGGACAATTTGGAACCAGGAAATCATTCAGGAGGAAGAAATAACAATGATAACTCTATCATGTTTAAAGCTTTTTGGTACTTTGGGGCTTTCCCAACAATTCTCGCTTCCTTCCTTCCCCTAATAATCACAATCAAGTAAGTACATCTAATTCCCCGAATTATTCCCCCCAACATTCTGACAGCCAAATGTATAATTTTCGGAGTTAATTCCGATAATAATGGTAAACCAGGTATCTCTCTCTCTCTCCCTTACGGGAATGTGGAGATATCGCAACCGTCCAAAAAAAGTGTTAAAGTATTTTAAAGTTCTACAATGGAACTGCAGAGGTACTCGAGGCAATCTAACATCGCTGCAGATCCTATCTAGAGATTATAACGTAATATGTATTCAGAAATTTCTTAAGCCAAATGATATTTAAGGATTAAATCTTTCAAAATCATTAGAGCAGGTATTACACAAATATCTGCGTCTGGAAAATATCAAATTCGAATTTATTAACTTAGCAAACGTTGAATCCGTCCGTTGAATTCCAAATTATCAAACTTCTTTCTCGTAAAAATCCAATCATCATAGTAAACGTATATAGACACCCAGGATACTCCTCTAGAATTTTACTAGAATTTATTTAAGTCGGTTTAGCCGACTAATGTTTTGATAATAGGATTTTAATGCGCATCATAACTGGGGCTGTAGCTCCCAATCAGGCTCAGGCAAAAAACTCATGAAGGCAATCGAAGAGAACTTCGTAATCCTTAATGAAGGAATTTCTACCCTCTTACATGCTGTGAATTTAATTCAGTTATTGATCTGGCAATAGCCTCCCCCACTTTATAATAATTATGTTCTCAATGACACGCATAGCAGTGATCACTTTCCAGTCACGGAGATCAAATTCACTCTTTGATACTTCCACAGATTTTGCTACAAATTGAGATTAAAATCGAATGAATTAAACAAATTCTATGGATGTTTTCCAACAACACAGACATAGTGTTACAGTAAGGTACAGTGTTACACTGCTCGACACAGTAAAAAGCTAAGTACGAGCGTGTAAAATATGTCAACATTACCAACTTTTCAAAAAGTTATTTGATAGCCGTACTTATTTTGCAATAAAATCTTCAATTCTGAAAAAATTATAACTTAAGTCTAAATAAAAATCATAAATCTATTATTGATACGCTAAATATAATATAAGAATAGAATGGAAGACTGCAATGCATTCTGGTGTTGCACTATGAAATTAAACTGCGTTCCAACAAATATTTTACACAGTGGAATACAGTGTAACGTCTCTGTGTCCTAGCTAGAAAACAGCAAGATCATTTTAAAAAACACGGCTCCCGCAATAATAAATAATGAAACTGAAGTCCTCTCTCAGCATAACAAATTCTCCAATCACATCTTGGAATCCGTCAGAAGCCTATTACCTGGCAAGGAAGTGTCAATAGAATCGACTCGAAACAACCCGATCCTCTCCCCTGGTGGAATGAAAAATGTAATAGGACGGTTAAACATCGGAAAAAAATGCTCAAAGAATTTATTTTCTGTCCGAATAGGGCTCATCTTGAAATCTACCAAAAAACCAAAAAGGAAATGTGCGGAATGCTTATTGGAAAACAAGCGCTTAGTTGACAAAAATTAGTCGAAGGATTTAATAATAAAACTTCTTCACAACAAATATGGTCTTTCATTAGATGTTTCAGGCGAAAGAAAGAAGTCACTTCTTCCTCTATTGAAAAGCTCACTAAGGCATCATCTGAAGCAATAGACAAACTATGTATATATCTTCCTTTTGTTTCTATGACCGTACAAAATAAAGGATATGAAGCGTGAGGATCTTCTTAAAAAAAATATGTATGATTGGCTTGAATCCTTTATATTTAACCCTTTATATTTAACGAATTATCAAGAGCCATAAACATAACTAAAAAGCGATTTGTCTTCGATTGACCAGGTAAATTTTAATATAATCTATAATCTTCCTAGGAAATATCAGATTCAACTTTTTAGTCTTTACAACAAAATTTTGACTCTTTAATCTTTACAACAAAATTTTGAAGGGGAGGTTTTCCAGAATCCTGGAAAGACTCACTGGTTGTGTTGATTCTTAAAAGGGAAATGAGACAGACCTATTTCACTGTTATCTTGCTACGTCAAAGTTATGGAACCCATAATCTATTTCAGAGTCAGATGGTTCTTAGAATCTCGACCGATTCTGCCGCAAATTCAATCTTCTAGATGTGTCTCCTATATCGACAATTTGGCCACTCTTACCACTAACATCAGCTTCATTAACAACTCTCCAACTGTGACAGTCTTCCTAGACATTGTCGGCGCTTTCGACAATGTCATCCCACACATCTCAATTAATCTATTGAAGATTGGTATCCCTGCGCCTATTAGAAAATTCGTAGAAAACTTAATAAGCACAAGATATCTGAATTTTGTAGTCAATAGCTCGTTCTTTGGCTCATTGGATTTCTTTAAAGGTACACAGGGCTTCACCCTAAGCCCCTCTTCAATACTTAAAGGACATCAATTCCCTTCCATCCAGAATCCCGTTTATTGCAATATGCAGACGTCATATATTCTACTCAACGCAAAGTTGAAGCGGCTATTACTTCTGTTCAGAACTCAATTAACAGTATCCTCACCTATCTTAGAATAGATAGGTTGGAACTTTCGCCTAGTAAATCCAAATATAATATATTATATTTTCTCAAACCAAAAAACAAGCGGACGCTTCTAAATTAACTATTGAATTAACTATTAATAACTTTATAGAATCAATCATATAAATTCTTTGGAGTTTTGCTTGATGACAAACTCACAGACAATTTGCAGTTAAAAGTTATCATTGAAAAAGGTAAAAAAATCGTTAACATCAATTTATCGTTATCCGGTGTAAAATCATGCTTCGGCCTTCTTCTCACCATCTATAGGGCGACTCTAAGAAGTGCGGTCGAATACGGCTCGCAGATCTTCTCTTGGAATACAAAATCATTGAATTTTATTAAACTCCTCCGGATTCAATACAAGGCCATTACGAAGGCGTTGAGTTACTGTGTCTCCATATCTATTAACGCTATACTAAGCGAAGGTGGAGAACTTCTCCTACACCACAGATTCAACTTAGCTATCTCCAAGTACGTGGCCAATAAGTTTAGTACTTCGTATGAAGTACTGCGAGAATTAGAATACATAATTTCTCAAAAGAACCGCAGAGCGGAGGCCATCAAGTGTTCCAAACTTTTTAAGTCGTAAGACTTAAACGTCACTTGCAAACCTAACAAAAAGATTATACCATATATTTGTGTACATAAGTAATGTCTAAACCAATTTCATATGTGAAAACTATGTTGGAGTGCGACAAAAAGGAGCAGAATCATTCCATCGCAGCTGACTTCCACTCTAAATCATCTGAACTTAGACAAGGCGCAGTCTCTATTTATACAGACGGATCCAAGGAGCCGGCGTTTACTCTCCGGACTTTGGAATTTCTATCGGACACAAGCTCCTTGATAAGACATCAATTTTTTCAACAGAACTCTGGGCCATATATTAAGTCACACTCGGGATTACAAAAACAATAACATTATTATATTTTCCGACTCCAAAAGCACTGGATGTACTAAACAATAACAGATACATACAGAATAACTACATTATTTATTATATCAGACAAAATGCCTCAAACATCTTAAACACCTCAAAAGAGAGAATAGAAACCACATTTTTTTGGGTCTCATTCAGGTAATGAAAAGAACAAAATCGCCCCCACCTTCAGGGTCTCTATGAGGACATGTTCATTGAATCAAGAAATTCGGTGGAAATAGTTTGCAAACTATCTAAATTCAGCAGCCGAATACAAAGGCACGTTTCATTATGAACACTTTCTCATGAAATTCATTAAGATTTGGTTCGACAAAACCTCATTAAGCAGGAAAAAGATTGTAGTGGTTAATCGCCTCAGATCTAACCATTCCAACTTCAATGATAGTCTCTACAGAGTGAATATTATGGACTCTTTAGCGTGTCCCTGTAGAGCTGATATACAAGATATTAATCAATATAGTATTTATGGTTATCACAAATCTTTTCCTCTTCAAAATTACTGATCTAAATTTTCTGGATCTCCCGGAGACATTTCCTCCTTTCCCTATCCCATTCCCAAATTTTGCAGACTCCTTATGGCCTTTATGAAGGCCTCTGACTTATTCTTTTAATAATCTCCCTTCTTTCATGATGCACGACTACTTCTGGATGGCAGCAGACGCCTGATTTGAGTAAAGCACTATAAACATGATTCGCATTTTTATTCTTTTCCTCATTCCTTGCTCTGTTCTCATTCGTCGCTGAACTGAGAAGGTTATTATGGTCGTTACAGTTGTTACAGATTATAGCTTCTAAGCTATGTTGGAAACTTTATAGCTTTGTATTTATATATTTTCGCACTTCGAAATTTTATCATAAGACTAAGAAACGAAAAGAAGGATATAAAAAAACTGAAATATTATATATTAACGAAGGTAAAAAAAAATTTATAAAATATTGCAATATTTTGTTGCGTTGCAGTAAACTGTATCAAGAGATCAAAAAAAGGTATTTGATTATTTAAATTTCCTGCGAATAATATTCATCGACAACTTGCTGTATTGTAAAATAAATATATGACTTGTGAACAAACATCGCTACTTCCTCGCAGATGAGAAATTTCAATCCTTTTCTTCAAATTGACATATTTGGCATCTTATCTAGAAATAATCTGAACGTCAGACACTCTTCAGATCCTGCACTAATATTATAGATAGATATTCAACTGATTTTGAGAGTAAAAATGGAATAAAAGGAGCTACAAAATTTCAAGCAGCAAATACAAATCATACTTGTAATGACCATAACCTGTCACAGCTCAGTGATAGAATGGGGATAGAGCAAGGAGTGGGAAAAGGAATAAAAATGGTGGATGCATATACTTACGTTTCTAGTGCTCTAGTTGGAAGGACAGCTTCCCCCCCCCCCCCTCCTAAAATTTTATAAGCGATTTTCATACAAGCAAACATGTATCTCCAACAAAGCGGATACTCAATGGTTCAGTATCAACCAGATTGTAGAGTCAATCAAAAGAAGAAGACTCGTCTATTGGCTGGATTATGTCGCAAAAACGAAAAATGACATTCGAAAAGATCTGCAAGCCAAGAAATCAGGCTAGGATACTCACAAAGGATATTCAATTCTTCATCGATCTTTTGATAGGTGTAATCATCGGAATTGTCTGTGGATAGCACAGTCCTTGCAACGTCTCATCACTCATAGCTGTCCACATGTTTCCACTGAGATTCAACTTAATAGCAAAATATCTAAAATCAATATATAAAGCCAACATATACCATTATCTAAGCTCGATGTACACAATGCTAGAAATCAGTTCGAAACTTCGAATGAAAAAAGAATTGACCAATCACAATGGTCATGTGATCAAATTGTTTAAATGTATTTTTTCTCTGTCCAAGCTCTTAAACCGATTTCTAGCATTGTGTACGTCGAGCTTAAATAATTTTAAAATATTTTTAAAAATTCTTTAAGAAAAAACGTTGATTTTAAATATTTTATTCATTGGATAATAAAAAAAAAATGCAAAAATGGTAGAGAATTTTTCAACTCAGTTTTTGACAGCTTAACATGTTTGACAACTATGAAACGTCGCAACGATTATGCCATCCATATAATTCCGATGATCACATCTAGAGTCCCTATAACAAGGTGCGTTATTGGAAATTGGAGGAAATTGTCTCTTTTATCTCGAAAATCGTTTGGCAACTCGCATCTTTCTACTACATATCATCTCACCTGTGTTCAGTATTAACATTTCTAAAGCTAATTGAGCTGCTTGATCTACTCTAGATTCAAAGACTCCGAGTTCGCAGAGCTAATGCAGATTTTCGCGCTTAAATTAAATTCATAACCTGTATATTTATGATAATGTATCCAATTGATTCGTTCGTATCTCTTTAATACTTCTATTTTACAAATAGTGTATTTGAACTGTTATAATGTCTGAATCTACAAACACTCAAACAAATGCTATCAAATAGAAATTGATAGAGTATTATATTAATTATATATAATATTTAACGAGGAAAATAAGTTTTTAATTCTTTTCCTCTTTATGAATTTGAAGTTCCGTATTTAAAAATACAATTTGCTAATTAATTTTTAGATCAAAGTTTATGTTATATATATAGAATGAAATAAAATCAAAAACTATATATTAAAGTCTCTAATATATAAATATATTAAAGACTCTAACAAATATAAATCAAGTAATATAACTTATAAATTTCAAATTGCTAAAATTTATTTTGCAATGTAATATTTTTTTCTAAAAAAATACACCTAACATATATGAGTCTGCTACATTCATGTGTAACGATCTATTTTTAGCATATAAGACTATTATCAGTTTTTAGTAAAGTGAAAGAAATTTTCAATTAATAGGGTATTTTTTATTTATTTTATAAAAATAAACAATTCATTTTAACATTAAAGGACAGTTTACAGCTCTGTATCATTCGGAATTAATTCTTGGCACTCGGATTGCTCGAAGATCATGTGATTAAACTCGCCATCTGCTAGCTCGCATCTCAGACATTTACATTACCGAACGTACCTAATCTGGACACTGCATTCGCGCGCATGCCCGACTGCCATTAATAGTCAAAACCGGAAAAGTATCGCCGTGTTTGCTGCTCAATTTAAATGAATGCTTGCCGTTATATGCGACAATAGAGTTGAAACTATTTAAATAATCCAAGATGAAAGATAAAGTAAAATAGAATTGTATAAACAAGCAAAAATATGTTTAACAGCGTGTCAATATATCTTGCAATCATCTATATAATGATATATATATATATAATATGTATTAATCTATACTGCTGTTATGAGAGTCTCTAAACATTTTATTGATAATTATCGTTAACTAGTGATAGCCAATGAGAGCCACGCTTTTTTCCGCAAGATTATCCTGCCATTATCACTAGAGGCCTAGAAAAAGAGATGCAAAATTGCATTGGTTGAGTTAGGTAACCATCGCCATTTTAATTCAGTACAGGTGCTCCTAACCTTATAAGCTGATGACAGTAAGTCAAGAATATCCATTTATTTGCCTCACATTCCATATATTTCTTATCTCAGAATTTATTGAGAAATAACAAAACAAAAAAAATGAATTTTCTTCTTTTTGGTATTTTCGTTTTTTGTATATTTACAGTCAAATACATAGCACTTTCTGCACAAAAAAGTTTTCTAAAGAGTCACAAAATCAATATAGCTTTCAAGAAAAGATTAGATTAAGTTCGATACTAAATATTCACACAAATAAGAATACTTATACTATAATAATAGTTTTTTATTGCAATAGTTTTTTATTTACTTCGACACTTTGTATTGTCTTTTCTCTATATTTTTCTCTATATGATCTATGTATATTATAAAGCTATATCTTGATGCATTAGATGCAATAGTGAATTAAAATAGCGCTCTAATTACGTGATTCAGACAATCAATTAGATTATATCCACAGAATAAAATTGCGAAATTTGCAAATAGATCTAAGAGAATGATTCTATGATTGGCGATATGCGAATCTGCTTACGCACGATCCGCTGGGACATCACTCTAATAGAAGAAAAAAGAAGTAAGCGGCACGGTTTGCGCGGTTCCTATAATTATCTAGTTAGTTTCTGTCTCGCGTACCGCGCTATATTGCACCCTTATTCTCTCTCGTTTTTGATCAAAGTCTCGTTATAAATGCTTTGAAGCATTTGATGGACCAATTAAAAGAAAGAATTTTCAAACTGACCAGTTAAAAAACGCGTTGTAGCATTGCGTTGATCGTATCCTTTGCTGCACTAGTACAAATATGCGGCAGAAACGCGCATATGTATCCATTATTTTTAGGAGCCGATTGCCAGATTCTGTATTCTAGGAACACTAGTCACGCGGTCAAAATTGATGCTGGTATTCGTCAATTTTAATCACGTGTCCTATTTTGACACTCAAATCGAACGTCAGCACAAAAAATACAGCCTAAAGGTGCATTCACAAGCGTCAAGCAGCGGAAGCAGCAACCAATCAACGAGGCGATAAATGCAGTGGCTTAAAAAATATTTTTTTATACCAGCTGATTGGTTGCTGTTTCCGCTGCTTGACGCTTGCATGTGAATACATCTTTAGTTTGCTGAACGCGATTTAAGATACCTTTACATGGCAGAGTCAAGCGTCGAGCAGTATCGTAAACTTGCTATTCGTCAATTTTGATCATGTGACCTGTTTTTAGCGAATAGTAAGCTCACAATG
>Ga0157364_1006154_pt1 | contig 12302 bp, 6 predicted proteins | sample AttsexASBM2_FD_111476 | JGI IMG/M metagenome (GOLD analysis project Ga0157364, IMG submission 111476) | Fungus gardens microbial communities from leaf cutter ant in Ribeirão Preto, State of São Paulo, Brazil - Atta sexdens ASBM2 | ecosystem: Host-associated > Fungi > Mycelium > Unclassified ...
ACTGTGTTGTTGAAAAGCACATTAAAATTTAAATTTCTCTGAAATTCACGGAAAAAAGTATAATACGATAGAAGAAGGGAAAAATCTTGATTTGCGGGAAAGTTAGTTTCACCATTTTGATATAATGTATGCGCTTAGTACGAAACGATAATAAATTGTCGAGGCTTCCCTCACTCTCAGCAAAAATTCTCGATGAAGGATAGCTCGGGGTGAATTGGCCGTTAATCAGGAATAAGGGGCTACTGATTCAGGAATTTTTAATGGCCGACCTCCTCCCGCTTAGCACAGCCTCTCTCTCACCAGAGAAAACGTCGTCGATTAATTCGGGGACCTACGACATCTTTGCGTTCTTTTTCAAGAAGATAATGCTGGGGAATCGCGCGTGTTACAAAGGGGAAAATCTGAACAAAGGATGCTAGAACGTTGGAACAAAAGAACAGATAACGAACGGAGCAAAAACACTGAAAGAAGAAGAAGACTCTGTGCCTACTCCTCGTTTCAAGCCGAGGCGCGAGAAGAATTATCCGCCGAAAATCGGTCCATTTCTTGTGTGCTTACAAGAACCACTTTTTAACTTTTTATCACTCTTAGATAAAATATCAATAAAGATATTTTTTATCTAACAAAATAGTACAGGTATAAGTTATTTACCTGTTATATGTTGTAAGAATGCTATTGAAATGCTCTCAATAAGGCAGCGGAATATTTTGAGTATTCTTGGAGTAGAACCTTTCGAGGCAGAAAATGTTGATCTGCGGATAAAGGATTGATTGCGTAGAGTATGATGTCGTGGACGGCAGGAAGCGCGAAGCTAAGCTGGAAAAGAATAGCGGGAGATGAACGATGGAGGAGAATGTTATTTTTAAAGAAAAGAATCCCTCTCTTCTCTCTCTGTGCAAGTAGAAGACCCGCGCCGTAATGAAAACATGAATACTTGAAGCCCTCCCACCGCCCATAATTATATCTTCGCCCTCGGGTTAGGCTCGAGCCACGATCCGTAGAGCTCGGGAAACGCGAACAGTAAAAGGGAGACGGCGTGGAAAGAATCGAGGGGGTGGACAGGGGTGCCATTTCTGTCCCCTAAATAATTAATTCCGGCAGCGCCGCCGGCTTAAATGCGCGCGGAGGGTAAAGGAGGGAAAAACTTCGGTATACCAGGGACACTAGTCTGCTGGAGATTCGACCCCGACCCTCGAGGTAGCATGCGCGCGAGCGCGCACAAAATCGATTGCATCTAGAATAGAGTGGTATTTAAAAGCTGCTAAACTTTTCTGTATTTTAGAAAATACAACTGTTATATATAGTAAACGAAAATCAAAACAGTTTACGGGACTCTTTTCAAGACAACGAAATAAAACTTCTAACTTTGAATAATTTAACATGATTTAATTATTTTAATCACTTGACTATTACTTGAACTGCGAATAGAAGATTCGAATTAATTTTACGATCATCTCAAATTACGTACTCAATACGTACTGAAGAGGATCCACCAAATCAATCATCGGGATTGAGACGTATTTATATTTTTCATGTATATTATATATTAATTATTATTAAATAATTGACATATATTATAGTTTACTCATACAAGCTTTCTTTCGACTTTTGTTTTATAAAACTTCTGATTTTCTCGATATATCGCTGTTTTTTATAAAGATTTGAGGTATACATATTTGTATCAAATGAAGCAAGAAAAGAGAGCGGTTTACATACGTAAGCAGCCAAGCGTTAACGGTGACCGTCGAAAGATTGATTGATTGATTTACTTGGAAGTATAAAGAGGGAAATCGTCGCGGTTCCGTTTTAGATTAAATCGCTAATCTCTATTCTGCTTTCGCATTTACGCACGAGCTCGACGGTCGGTTGAGCTTAGTAGGCGTCTTGGAAGATAAGACGAAGGATTAATGGTCGTGGCATTAGGGCGTAATTTTATGGGGATTATTTTAAAGGCCTTCTTAGATCCAGTGGCTCAGTCGCGATTATCTAGACATCATTAATCATGCGCCCTGTGCTTTAAACTCCGTAAACGCGATACCGAAAACTTTTTTGAAGCACCATTTACCCGAGCGCCGCTCGAGTTTAGGTAGTTACGGCATAGCTTCTCGTCTGGCAAACGTTAATATCTTGAGGAAAAATGAGAGACGGCAGTCGCTCGTAAAATTACATGAAGAAGAGACGTTTCACGTAGTATATTCGCGCCAACACATACATTTGTCAGAGTGCCAAGACAATTGGCCATCTCGTCGGTAGCTCTTGTCTATCTCGCCGATGTTACATACGTTTAACGAAATGTTTGCATTGTCATTCATTGTCATTCAACTCATACACATGTGTTTGGCAAAGGATACGCCAAGAGATAACTGTGCTAGTGCCAAAATACGCAAACACGACCAACCTTAAATATTTCTGTATTACGTGATTTTCGAGGCTTTATAAAAACAGACTTATTTAACACAGAATAAAATTATCACTTTTCATATAATTTTAATTTAATTTATTTTTACAACAAATTTTATATAAAGATTACATGCTTCAGATAAAGGCAAGTTTAAAATTATAAACAAATTTCGTATAAAATACATAAAAATGAGAATAAATACGCATATAAATAATGAAACGTTAACCTGATTACTGTTGTAATGACTGCCAGATCTTATATAAGAAATCTTATACAAAAAATTGAAATGAAAAAGAAAAAAATAAACGCATCAATTTCAAACAGCAAGCTAACGTTATTTGTCTCGTCATTTTGTCGTCAAAATTTGTTAGGCTTAGGATACAAGTACATCAATTTACTGATACTGTTCCGTATAGTAAAGGGTAAAGCTGCCACGCCTCTTTTCAAGTTTTACACCAATCAAATACGGTTACGTCAGCCGACTCTTAGCAGGTGCCGTTAAAGGGTTGGAAAGCGTAGGTAAACGCCAGCAATACGAGAAGGGTTAAACAAATCAGAGTGCCTCGATTGGTCATGCGCAGCACAGAAGGGGAAAGGTCGAAAGGGTTCGAGAGAATTAATGAGTTGGGCGCCATTTTGAATCTTTTATACTATCCTTTATGCGCTATATCGTACTCCATTACCAGTTTAAAACTGTACGATCTCGTTCGTTAATTTTTTCTTTTTCTCTCACGTAATTGGAAGTCATGCAATTTATATCGCTCGTATAAACGTTTGTACAACAGTATTAGAGATATGTAGTTAATCCCGAGCGTACATGTGCGCCCTCGTTGCAGCTTCGAAAAATCCTACTCAACCCGCACTTTAATCCCGCGAACGGCGTTTCTCCGCGAAAAAAAGCAACGTAATAAAGAACCCTCGAAATCCACCGGCCGAAATCAGAAGAAAAAAAAGCTGAATGCCGCCTGCACGTACGCGTTGCATAAATATTATTAAGTTTGACCGACGAAGCATACCTACATCTGCCCGATGAGGAAGAAAGGGGAGGCGAGCGATTTTCGGAATCCACGAGGCCGATATAAATTTGACGGTCGCCCGGATGGTCCTTTGTACAACTTTTTTTTCTTCTCTCCTACCTTCTCGCGCACGCGGCACGAACCAAGACGCGTGCTGAAAACTCTAGCTATTGGAAACGTGTCTCAAGGAGTTTTTAATACAGCTGCGCAAAAATGAGTAGCACAATCGAAGAAAGTTACTACGTTTCGATTGATGGTCGTGAAGACTAGTCGTTTCCAAAAGTGCTATAAAGAAGATGCGTGAGCCAGATGCGTGGACAGATGCAGAAGTTCTACTTGTAATAACAAAAAAGAATTAAGAAAAATTCATCCTGGATTACAATCTGATTAAATTGAGAATATGAAAGATTTGTCGAAGTGTTGTCCATTTTCTCAGCGTATATTCTGTGTATACTTTAATAATGTTGTAATATAACGCAAAGGTATATACAGGCAGTAAAGGTACATATCACGCGTTAACGGGCTGTTACGTAAAATTATTCCGAGCTGAGGAACGCATGCGATGGCACGGAAGAGATCCATAGATCGGAGATTTGGAGCGCGTGGGCGATTCTAAATCCGACAATGGTGCTCTTATGCCCAACACCTGCTTAGGTGAGAATCGGGAGACAAATATTAACATCTATATTTCAGCGACGACGAGACCAGACGCGAACGGGAAAAAGGCGGCTATTGTTCCGCTCGAAATGTATGACTTCGAATTCGTGTTTTCTTAGCTGCAGGACAAAAAAAAATTAACTTTTCTAATGTACAATATGAATTAATAACTTTATATAATCTGACATATAATCTGAAATATAATTCTAAACTAATATCTTTAAAATTGTAATAAATACCAAGATTCTTCTAACCTTCCAGAATAGAACTAAAAAAGTAAGAAAAGTTCTCTCTTCTTTTTAAAATAATTAAAAAAATATTTACTTTTACACTCTTTATAGTATTTGAAAAATTCAACGTAATTGACAAAAATGTTCCATTAATATCCGCTAATTAGAGTTAATATCTAACTACAAGAAACTAAGAAAATCGACAGATTATGCCATTTCATAGAATCTAACTCTTATATAAAATTCTGAAAATATAACTAAATGCCAAGGAGCTTAAAAAATTCTGATTTTCGAGAATCAAAACGAAATAGCTAAACATCTTACCAACTTACAAGAATGTGTCTCACATTCAAATGTTTCAAAGAAATCGTACATGCTTTCTTTTTTCACTTATTTCTTTTTTCATGGCATCTTTTCCACTTCTATATTCGATATAGGACGAGTCAAGACTTTTTAAGATGAGAGAAACTCGTATCGACACGATCCATACGGCCCACTTGACTCTTTTGGTCCATCTCTTCCGCTTTGCCAAGTGAGAGCAAAGCTCGCGCTCGGCGCGTTTGAAGTTGGTCTTGTCGCCAGCGGTTTCTCCCTCAGACAAACTGTTCTGATCGAAACAGCGTCGCCAAAATGTCGCTAAACTGGAAAAGGAGAGAACGTGGTGGAACCGACTATCCTGATATATCCGATGGCCATCAGGTCTCTGTTTCCGGGAGCACAAGCGCAATAAAATGATCCGTTGCCAGGAGGAGGAGAGAACAAGAAACGACGACGCCGATCCCTGAGGAGGAAAGAGGAAGAGGATGAGGAGGGGGAGGAGGAGGAGAAAAGTAAAAAGTGGCAGCCTGTTGCTGCTCGCGTGGAGCTACCGTTTGTGTGTGCATGTGGACATACCTACGTGAGTGTATGTATAGACGAGGATCGTGTGCAGGAGACGTTGGGATCTTCAAAGGAGGATGAGTCGGCGCGAGTCGAACATACGAAGGGAGGAACCGACATCGTGTAGTTTCTTGAAGGAACCTCTCTCCTTTTATCTGCGGTTCTCTATCTCGCGAGCTTTGGCAGCGTCGGCTTCATTGTTGCGACATAACTTTCCACTTGTTCCGTATCCCTTTACAGCAAAAATGTTAATAGGCATAGCGACAACACATGGCCCAACGTGTCCATTATAGAGCTGTAGAGACTACTTTGTAAAAGTGTTCTTTTCTGGATCTAGTATATCTTGCTTCGAGAAACGTAGCGATCGCTAAAATAACGAAATGCGCAACGAGAGTCTTGCATCGTTGCCAGTCGAATTATTTACAAAACGCCTCTCCGAGTGTCTCTCCGCGATATTATGCAGTTGGCAACCACCGGACCACCTCCGCGAATGCGAGACGAACGAAGGCGAAGTCGAGGCCACAAGAGATCTCCGGGCGCAGAATTCTTTCGGGAACCATTTGTCAGTGTCCATTAGTGCGGGACACTGGCAGCGGGACGTTTAGCGCGACACAAATACACAATGTTAAAGAGTTGTGTATTTGCGAAGTTAAATGAACCTTGCACCGTGGGCGACGATTGTGCAGCTGCAGTGTGGCTGCCTCTCGCTGTCGCGACAAGAGCAGGGCCCCTCTTGAGGTGTGTCCATGCGAGAAAACTGCAAGAGGACGCGCGGTTGCAGCTTGGAAAGAGCGAGGTTTGCTGGATGACAAGGCGTGTGCTTCTTTCGATGTATAAATAAAAGTAACTTCTACATCACTCTCTTTTTCTCTCTCTGTCGCGCATGAGTTAACCTGATGCGTTCCTCCTACCTTCTAATGTCCCGCGGAGAAAGCGAAAAGATATACCAGAAGATCATCCAGAATACATGTGCACGTATCTTATCCCATTTTCGGATATTTCAACGAACTTAACCGTTCTTACAAGAGTGCTCTTGTATACAAAAGTACTCCACAGGAAGTCGAGAGGTTCTTTAATCGAAACTAGAAAATAAATAGAAAGGATACATAAACATACGAATCACAATTATGCCGATTTTTAGGTATGTCAGTATGTTTTGTGTACATTTCAATTTTGATATAGCTAAATCTCTAATATCATATCAAATGTTAAAATATTTTTTATTCAAATCTATATTTTATCAAACAGGAGAATAATTTTGCAAAAATTATACAAAATATATTTTTAATTATTATTGCATACCAGTTATCTATTCAAAATTGAATTTTTAAATAAATTATACATATATGAGATAAATAAAAAGAGTAATGAGAGAAATAGAAAATAAGAGCACTATCTGTATAAAAAAACATTGATCGATTTTCATAATAGAGTTAACAAATATATGTATATGTGTAATCAATATAATCTTCTAAAATAACTTTATAATTACAAGATCAGTTTTTAATATTTATTATGTTTTAAGTAAGTCAGTTAACTGAGTCAGTTTTTTGCTCATTCAATTTTTAGCTTAACTAAATTTCTCAAGCCATTAACTTTAATTCAATTTAGTTTAAAAAAGCATTAACTTTTTTTTTATCCAACCCTGCCAAGAAATAAACGCGTCAGTTCAGAAATTGTGAACAAAGTCGGGACCGCATGCCCACCCTAGTCGACGAGTCACGTAGCGTCTTTCGAAAATCCAAATCGGCGAAAAATTTAATCGACCATGCGGAGTTTCGCCCGCGGCTTCGCATTTTCCCAATGGATCTGCGACAATGTGAGTCGTCCGGACACCAGGAGAACGCGGAAAGGCACAATGGTTTCGGAGGGAATGGGTAAAGGGAGACATAGAGAAGGAACAGAGAACTAGATATAGCAAGAATGGACCACACAAGCGATTCACGTGCTTCAGGCGTGACTATATATCGTAACGAGACACCGATCGATTAAGTTGTAAAATCTACAATGAAGCAATTAGAGCTCGCGCTAATACTAAATCATGACCCTTTGAGATATATTATTAATCCGACAAAGACGCAGGTTGCAAGGGCGCACCTGTCTCGCGTTAGTAGTGCATAAATCTACGAAACGACGATGTTAAGACGGCCCTTAATTTGTACATGAAAAGAATGGTTTTGATGATGTAATCTCAAAATTTAATCTAGATACAGATCTGAAAATAATGTTATCGGGTCATTAAAATAATCATGCTATGTATTCCGATATATGTATACACGTATTGTCGGAACTAAAAAAAATAATAATTGAAAAAAATAATAATTGAAATACGTATGGCCTAAAATGTCAAAACCTTTTTACAGTATTTCTTATAATGCTTGAATTTCCTACATAATCATTTTGATATAACAAAATTATTTTCAACTTTCTATCTATCTAGATTCTTATTTCAGTAAAATCATTTTTTTCTTTTTGTGTAGCATTAGTAAGCAATCATATTGTAGAATTCGGAAAAGGAGTACGTTCAGTGAGAGATCTTCAACGAATCACGCGTTTACGTGTAGATTTATAGCTCTTCGCGTGATATCATTTATATGTTAAACAAATTGTCTCCTATGAGTAAAAAATACCGAATATATTTGAGAGGCGAATAAATATCAGAAAATGAAAAACGAGATGAGAAAGAAGAATCTCTTCGCGTTCAACTCCTGGAATCTTTACAATTTGCAGGAGCAGATGTAGATGGGATTCGAAGGAGAACGGTGACGAGAGTAGAAGTAGGCTCTCGTTTATTGAGAGTGCGAGTATATATTCGCGAGAGATCCGCACATCACTGTCAACGCGTCTCGCTAAACCGAATCAAGTCGACAATCTCGTAGAGACGCCGTCGTGGTCGTCAACCGGAAAAGAGGGACGTTTTGAATACGGGCCGCATATAAGGGCGAGGCAACCCTCGTACCTTACTGTCGCTCCCAAAAACGAGTTCAACCAGAGTGACCTCTTCACCCTGTGACGCCTGGCGGCGTGCGTATCAAGAAGCGAATTTGACGTTGCGAACGGCAAAAGCTTGTAGTTGTAACCCTGGGACACGCATTGATGCTTTAAGCTGATTGACACACAAATACAATCTGGCATCTTATTCTTAATTGCGTCACGAGCACGTAGATGGAAATGAAATGTGCGAGACGAACTAAGGAAAGAAGGTGTAACTCTCTAGAAAGTAGAAAAGTATAAAAATAATTCATGGTTCTGAAAACAAATACACTATGACCCACAACATTTTTCTGCGCAACGCTACATCTTATTATCTTAATAGAATCCCGCAAATATGCCTCTGTGAACGTTCATCACAAGTCTAAGCGAATTTTAACTTTCCCAACAAAGGATCGCCATCATCGAAATTTCATTCGCCATAGCGTTACGCCGCAAATCATCGCTGACAAATTATTGACGACGAATAAAATGATCCCTTTTCTCCTCCTTGCGCAAAACCCTCCCTTGTGCTCTTCTCCCTTTATTTCACCCTTCGAGAATATTGGTCAAACCTGCTCTGCGTGTTGGGGAGGCAGACCGCGTAACGGGGGTGGCGAGCGGGCATAGTAAAGGGTGCGGATTCGAAGAGGCAACCCCCTGCTCGCGTCACACATCCCAGACCCGCGGCCTAGTCTCGAATTACTCACTGGCCTCCCCTTTACCCGTACCGCTTTACCCAAAATTCCAAAAACGAAGGGATTTGCTCGTGTGTGCGGAAGCAAAGCGTGGGGTCGATTACTCTCCCTCTCCCTCTTCTTCTCCCCCTTCTCTCCCCCCCCCTCTCCTCGCCTTCGCACGATACTTCCATTTACCTCAGAATCCAGTCCCCTTCGAAACCGAATTTCTCCCTTACAAAGACTTTCTCTTATTCCACGATAGAATTTCATTCTCGATCACTCTCGCCCGTTATAATAACGATGATCTGTTAAACGACGACCAAATACCACTCGGCTCCGCGATCGCATTGACTTCCGGTGATAAAATTGTATTAATACGTAAATCAACTGGTGAATTTAAAAATGTTATTATAAATTTTCTACCAAAAAATAGAACAGAATCCTTGCTAATCCGTCGATACAAGAACGCAAATAAATTTCATTTTCGTTTCATCATGCGATCCGACCGACGTGACGTCGCGAACGAAGATGTCTTTTCGGTATCCGGTCAGTTTTTCACTTCCTTAAATCTCTTTTCGCGAGGGTAGTCGAATCACACGTCAGTTGCAGAGACGGACGTTTTTGTTACAAGGGAAAAAAATATCGTGTCGGTCTCGGGCCGCCACCGCTGCCGCCGCCGATAGGGTGTACGCGGCACACGGATGAAAGGGGGTGAAGGGCAGCGGAAAATGTAGGGTGGTTTTAGGTCCTCCATTCAATTTATCGATGGATTGACAGCTCTGTTAGGTCCTTGTTACGCAGGAGCACGTTGTCGAGCAAAAAAGATGAATCGAGGGTGCAAGAGTGAGAAAAAAAGAGAGCGATCAGGAAGGAAACCGGGAAGGAGGTAAATTTATGAATTAAATTTAGTCGTGCGCACTTTACATTCGTGTGTATGTTCTTTCCAAGAATTGTTTCCGTCGATTTAATTATTGCAGATATAGAAATCGCCGCTTTGACCGTAATCAACCAGTGATAAACAATCCAGCGATAAGTAAACTAGTGAAAAAATTTTCGTATATAACGTAATCTCAAAAGTTTCTTAGATGTAATTTCTCGGAAACGAACATCGAGATAGCGAGAATATATACGAGTTCATTCTTTGAGAGATTTCCTATAGAAATCGAATTTTCCATGTATGCAAGGGTATGCAAGGGAAATAGCAGATAGGGATTCCCCTCCCTCCTCCACTAAATTTTGGCAAGAAGAAACAATTAAATTCTGAAAATCATTTTTTAACTAAAAATTAAATTTCAGCTATTGCGACTCACGCGTTATTCCCAGCGAAATCTTAAAGTAACAGAATTATCGATATTACAGATTAGAAAGTAGTATTCTGAATTGGTAATTTGCAATTAACAAATTGCACAACTCTTTTACAATTAAAACGCAAAAAAAGCTGCAAAATAATCGATTTTCCAGTTGAGATCTTATATCTTTTTTAATTGTGAACGTATATAATTGTGCAAAAAAGCATTTTGCAATCTTTATAACAATCCAGAATATTCTCTAACTTGTAATGTCAATAATTTTGTTACTTTAAAATTCTTTTAAGAAAATTTGCTGGAGATTCACGAAGACTTGATAATAAAAGTATTTTAATAAATTTTGTATGGAGACAAATTTTTGCCTTCTCCTAACTGAAATCCCGGGTACGCTCGTGAGTCAAAATATCATTAAAATTTCTATTTGGCCGCGCGATAGGAAAACTAATTTCCTCAGTATTTGATTAGGACTGAAATTGTCCAAAAACGCGGACAGTGATACATTATCAATATGTCCTGTGTGTCTACTCCGTTTCCTTCTTCTCACCATTTCTAAGATCCACAATTCAATTGTGGATCCACAAGCCATTGTCCGAGTCCGATCGATCGATCCTTGACAAATAATCCTGCGAAGAGGAGGTGTAGCGTCACGGTCTGCTAGCCGTACCGCGAATCGATCGCACACTTCATTATTTATTAAATGAGGTAGCTGACCAGTGACCAACGAGGAGTTCGCTCCCTTTTCCGAGCGCCATTGTGAAATCTGTTTTAAAAAATCAAGGATAGAAAAGTTACTTTTTAAAATAATACGTTATAATAACTTGTTAACGAATCAAAAAAATATTTAGTTATAAGTTATCGATTTTTAAAAGTAATTTGTCCTGTTACCATTATTTAAAACGTAACTTCTTCGATTCATTACTTCTTCTATTATTTCTATTATTTTCATAAAACAAGAATAGATTAAATAAATAATTTATTTTTATAATATTTTTTTATTAAAATATTAGTGAAAGCTAAAATTGTTTATCTTAAATTTGTAAAACCACAAAAAATTTAAAGAAAGAGATTTGTAAATGTTCAATAATCAAAATATAAGTTAAAAATGTTTGTTCTTATTAAATTTATAAATACAGCGAAATTTATACTTTTCCTTACTCTCGACCTTATGTTTCAAAATTTTATGATGATAATTTTAATCTCCAAATTGTACAAAATGTACGCGACAATAATGCAGCTTTATGATTAGTTTGTGAAATTTTAAAACTATGTACATATTAAATTCCACAGAAGACTCTTATACGTTTTTCTGTTTAACGCAACCCTGAGTGTATGTACATCGATTGTAATATTTTTTTATATTTTTATTATTCCAAATAACTTTGTAATTCACTTAAGGCTTACAATTTAAAATCTCGTTAGATTGTTGTTAAACTCCATCACATTGCGTGTTAACTATATAGTAAAGATTACATTTTGATATAATAAAAGTTTTGGAGATAAAAGCAAAGATATATATTTTCGATTGTGCGGCGAAGTGTAACGTGCTGAATTTCAACTCTTTCGGACGCCGTCTATCGAAATTCCGCGGCGGCACGATACAAGGACGATAGGGCAAAAGGATGAAAAAAAGAAAGAAAGATAGCTCGACATCCTTCCTCCTAGACCAGCTGGTGCGTCGGACCGCATCTCGAGTCTATTCGCACACCACATGTTCGCCAGTGGGCGAGCACCGAATTAATGCAGAAAAGAGGGCACTGCTCCGCTATTATTAGCCTAGGCTATTAAGCGGTATTGGGATCCAATAATTAGGAGATTCGGTAATAAGCTTGTAACGCGGTCTATCTCACCGACATACAAAATATCGGTGGTCCCGACACAAGCTCATAAATATCATATATCAGGAAACGTGTTTGCCCGTCCGATGACAAATAGAATTCTTGTTAAGTTTGTTTATCCGAAAAAAAAATATAATTGTTTTTACAAGAGCTCAATAAACACCAACTAACAATAACACAACATCAATGTCACAATTTCCTACTCAACAATGATCGCCTTCAGCAGAATAATTATTTTGGAATTGTTGGAATTGTTCTTTTGGCTGAAATAAGATTATTTTTCTAGGTTTAAAAGTGTAATTTAATTAGTGCAGCGTCAAGAAAAAA
>Ga0157364_1006155_pt1 | contig 12302 bp, 8 predicted proteins | sample AttsexASBM2_FD_111476 | JGI IMG/M metagenome (GOLD analysis project Ga0157364, IMG submission 111476) | Fungus gardens microbial communities from leaf cutter ant in Ribeirão Preto, State of São Paulo, Brazil - Atta sexdens ASBM2 | ecosystem: Host-associated > Fungi > Mycelium > Unclassified ...
AAATTGTTGTTGACGACGTTCAAGAATACACATATGAAACAGGAAGCTACTATTTTTTTACTCCATCTCTATCAATCTCAATTAACTATTATACCGCAAAGTTTGATCCTTCAATTATCTGAGCTACCTTGGTTTGTTACGACGATTGTTGCAACAATTCAGTTGGGTACTAATGTCTCGAGATTTATTCTACATTTTCTTCGAGCCGCTTGCCAATTTATCTCCGAGAGTAGTGTGCAAAACATGCTCAGCAATATGCTGGAGCACATTAGACTCGATGATGAGACAGCGGACGCTATTTTAACTACATTAACATGCGACTTCAAAGATGAAGTTTTAAGTAGCGAAATAAAAAGTTTTCTAGTGAGATTTTACCAAACTTTTGAGCGCAGCTATCCAGAGAATTTTGATAGATATCTAAAAAAATTGATGAAGCAGAGCGAGTCTGATGAAAAATCTAAACAAGCATTACATTTCCTTACTTCATGGTCTTTTGGCACTAAAGACACACATGAGTCCGTCGAGATTCTGAACAAACTGACGCACATCAGCGCTGCGCAACGAGTGATTGCTCTTGAAATTCTCGCTAAGAACAACATCAATGTGTCCGAGAGTTTTCGCAACATGATGACAAGTACTCTTCAAGCAAGATTTTATGATGACGACATTAACGTTGTAAAGACTCTGCTGTCTTTTTCTACGAAGAAATTGATTAATTTGTTACCCACAGATACTCTGATAGATGAGTTACTGGTTTTGTTATCAACGTGTCACACAGCATCGAGGAAAGTGTTAGCTAAGTCAGCTCTGAAGACGCTATTAGAACTTTGCGATGAAAGTGACGATACTAGCGTTTTTATCACAGCTTTACCATATTTATTTCCAGCTACGGATGTAGATGTAGAAATTGCTATGGAAGTTCTCAATTCAAACTTTGCTAAGAATAATATGTATATGCAAAGCGTGATGCAAGACATTAATAAATCTAATTTAAATGCCGAAGCTATATCTTCTGCTGCTTTTCACAACATATTAAACCATACGTTGCTACCGCCTACAGAGAATATATTGAATTCCATGCGGCAACAAATGTCGCACGGCGATGCGGCGTCTTTATTTTTCAATATGATACTATTAGGATCAGTCTGCAGAGTACCCGTAGGCTCAATGCCAGCTAAAACTGCACGGGACGTGATTGAAATAGCCACGGAAATGATTAAGACATATTCACACGTTAAGCTACTTCGCAACTGTAACAATATTACCGGCAACAACATTCAAATGGCTCTGAAGCTCACATCTGAGGGAATTTTGCCGCTTCAAGCAGGCACTTACGTTCTCGAAATGGTGCATAGGCGATTGAATATTAAGTCCGAATCAAAACTTGATTTCGACAACAACACGGAACGAAGCAATCTGATTCTGCGACTTCTAGAGATGTTCATTGAGGGCATGGACAATAAAAGTTGGCGAAAGCACTATTCTAGATGTCTACAAATCTTCTTCCAGCTTCATTTTACCACAGTGAAGGATCTTATCTGCTTTCTTGCGCAGTTCTATGCAGAACCCATAAAAACAAAAACATCCTATCACTGTTTACAGATTTCTTTATTACTATTATATCAGTGTAAATCCGTCCACTGGGCATTTGAGGATCAAGACTTTGTTACCAATTTGCTACTTTCGTTGGCAAGACGTAACAACGAATGCAGAAGAGTGGCAATAGATATTTTAAAAAAGATAACACAGACTTTTAGTCTCAATATGGAACCATTCTTCGTGTTGCTGCAGAAACTAGCAACAAAAAGTGCAGAAATCTGCAGTGATCCTGATGAACTTGCATTCAACTTCTACTTCTTCCTCTCTCCAGATCCACATGTTTCTCATCAAATAAAAGAATATAAGAAGTTGCAACAAACTCAGAAATTATTATTTGACATGGTGATACAACAAAACGAAGAATCAAAAATTTCTCTGACTCAAAGATCACAACTCCTTGATATTTTAGTGAATGTTAATAGTATCGAAATCCTCCAGCAACTGGCTCCGATAGGTCTTCAGCTTGTACAAAAGCTAATGGAAGATCCAAAAAATCGACCGGCTGGTAGTGCTTTACGAAATATATTGGACCGTTTTACCATAAACACAATTGATGCCTTGAAAGACGACAAAGTTTGGTTGCTCTTCACAACATGCATTCAGGTACACGAATCCTGTGCAGTTTTAGAAAATGGTAATCGAACTTCGCCGAGCATCATGGTGCTAAAACGAATTGATATACTCTTTGATGCAATGTCTCATGATGTCAAGGTGAGCATCCTGTCTAAAATCTTGGACGTGATGATTGATTGCGAGATTAACAATGTAGTTTCTGTCGCGGGAAAGATACTTCGCCGGTTGCACGTGGATGCGACGATCTTAATTTCAGAATTAAAGGCCATGACGAGCAATCACATTCAAGAGGAGGTGAGCTTGGAAATAAAGTCAAGCGAAAGAAAGCGGAAAAAGCGACAGAGTCAAACTCAGTTGGCGCATTCGGCGATGATTCACAGTCGAGCGTGGAAGCGCGGTGTTATCTTATTGGAGCTTGCAGAGCATGCCGACAACATTCAAAATGAGGAACTGCTTTATGGTGTACTGTTTGATTTGCTAAACGTTTGTCTGAGTCTGGAGGAGCAGAGCCCAATCGAGTATACGAATCAGCTGCTTCTCTCAACAATCTTTTGGATGATGAAGAAGAAACTGCCAATACGTGACGCTGACTTGCAGATTTCGCTTATTGTTAAATGCATCAGAACGTCGCGCAATCCACAGACACATCATCATGCATTGCTGGTGTTGGTCGAATTTTTGAGGAACATGAATGTCCATCATGCTCTTTTTAATCTCATGCCAATTTTCACATTTATGGGCAGCACGATGGTGCGGCAAGATGACGCTTATTCCATACAAATCATCTCCAAGACTCTGGAAACGGTGGTACCAATCATAAACGCAACCGACAATGCGACACATGCTTGCGAATTGCTGAGGACCTTTATTGTCTCATTGCCTCACATTCCCGAGCACAGGCGGATGCCACTCTTTGTCAAGTTGTTGCAGCTTCTCGATAATCATCTGCATTTGTATTATCTGCTGACTTTCGAGAGCTACGTTATGAAGATAGCAAGCCAGAAGGTCGAACATCCCACACAGTGGTTAGATTTTGCTCTTCAGGTGTCTCAAGAATTTCCGCCATATCGATTACTTCAGGTCAGTTTTCGATAATCATTTCAATTTAGGATTTAGCCATGATTATGAGAATTTTTTATATAAAATTTTAACACTGTTTTAGTGATGTGATTTTTTTCAAAAAGATAATTTTATTTTTTTATTATAGAGATATAACAAAAACTTTCGTGATTTTCATTTCAGATTTGCACAAAGGTGGTTCAATTCATCAAGCTCTTACCAACTGATATTGAGGAAGAACAGGGCAGAAGGGAAGCAATGAAATTTCAATACAAAAATATTTATGACGTGACTAAGTCCACACCAAAAAGCCTTCGGCACTATAAGATAACGGCTGTGCAATTTCTCAGTAATCTTTTGTCGTCCGAGGATTTTATCAATCGTGTAGCTGTGCTAAACCAGGATGAGACAGATAATATAAATAAGCACTGCGATCATTTGACGATCGAGTTGATTATGTTGATTCAGATCATCTCGAAGATCGCTGATCAGCATCAGAACAGACCAAGCGCCAAATACTGGAAAGTATTATTACATCATTTGTACGATGTATTGGATTTAGTGAACAATCTATTACCAAATACTCTGTTCCTTCAGAGTATCAAGACTCTCCTAAAACATGAAATCCTATTAGTAAAGAAGAAAGCTCTAGAATTGTTAAACGCAAGACTGCTTCAGAAGAAATTTAGTGAAGATACTCACGAAGAACTTCTGAGTTTGATTAAACCTTTAACAGACTTCTTCAAAGTTGAAGTAAAGGTTGAAAACCAAGAACAAGAAATCGTACAACAGACTGTATTGATATCTTTGAAACTACTGACGAAATTATTGGCCATTGACCGTCCTGCTGTTTTTAGACCAGTACGTATATTTGAATAATAAATTTGAATAATAAATTTTTATTTTTATTATTAATATTTTACATAATATTTCTAAGAAAATATTTTATTATTTAATAATCTTCTTCAGAAAAATTAATATTATTAAGTTCAGTATAATTATTTATAATGCTTCTCTTATACTATAATATAATAATTATAATACTATAATTATATAATTATTATTTATAACATTATATTTATAACATTATACATTATATATTATTATATATTATATATATTATTTATATTATTTATATCATTTATTACATTATATATATTATTTATAACATTATATATTAATGATTATTCACAGATTTTGGATATAACAACGGAATTGTTGGAATCCAAAAATGGTCCAGTATTAGCCAATGCAGCGTTGTGTGTAGCAGAATTATGTAGTTCAATGCGAACTCATGCTCTGTATTCGCTGAATAAGTTTGTGCCTGCAATTTTGAAGTTGCTAAAAACTCATTGCTATCAAAATGTGCCGGATGTTATAGTCATCAGCATCGTGAGTGCATTACAAAAGATAGTGGAATCTTTGGGAAATTTCCTGTCGCTCTACTTAGATCAACTCTTGTACGAATTGACAATGCTTAGTTCTCAGTATACCAACACAGATCATCCTAAGGTATTCATTTAATGTTTTATCTACTAAGATTATGATATCTATTGTAGAAATTTCGTTGGTTTTTTTGAAGCTTAATTGAATTTAATTGTTTTTTTATAGGCTAGTATCGTCATTTCGCGTCTGAAGGCAACAACGCAGAAATTATCCAGTTGCATACCTCTGCGAGTGCTGCTGCCAGCTGTTAATGGAACTTATCAATTATTATTAGACACAAAATCTTATATATGTATACCATCCTTGATGAGCGTGCTAGCAGAGTCCTTTGACAGTGTGCCTCCAACAGAACTGAAGGTAGAAGTCGACAATCTCGCCAATTTCTTCCTCCAAGTTCTTCAATTCCGTGAAAGAATCGAAGATAATATGGAAAACGACCAACAAATTACATTAAAAAGCATCGTCGCGGTTGAGGAAAGCGCTAGTAAAGCATTGGTAGCATTACTCTTGAAATTGAGCGAAGTAACGTTTAGACCATTCTATGATAAACTTTATGGATGGGCAGCGAATGATATACAGCACAAACAACGGAGTATAACATTCTACAGGTATCAACAATACAAAATCAATAAAAATTAAATCGTACTAAATTATAGATCTTTTTCAAAGCAATTATACATTCCTACTAATCGCGTGATATCAAACATTTAATTAATCAATACTTATATCGCTTATTATATATTATCTTTTATCAATAGTAAGATTAAATGGGTTTTACGTAATTGAAATAAATATAAATTTAATTTTATAGATCAATTACAAGTAGCTTGAAATGTTTTAAAATACGGTTTTTCTTTAATACGATAATTTGGAAATTTATTTTAATTTATTAACATAATAAATTATAATAAATTATAATTTATTAACATAATAAATTAACAAAAAATAGTCATCTTATATCCATCAATTCTTATCAACTTTGCGATTTTTAATTCTCTGTTTAGATTATCGGCAAATATAGCAGAATGCTTGAAGTCCCTGTTCGTTCTATTCGCTGGACTTTTTTTGAAGCATGCGGCATCGTTACTGAGCAGCAACAACATGTTCGTAACGGACACTCCGCAAGAATTGACGCTTCCCGATGAATCTAGCAGAATAGAGCTGGTAGAGGCAATTCTGTTGACACTTTATCGGGTATTCAGTTATGATGTGCATAACGTCGTTGAGAATCGATATGAGATTCTCATGCAACCGATAGTAGATCAGGTGGAAAACACAATGGGAACGAGAGAAGAATATGAGATTCGAGCTAGTCAGCTCATTGTACCTTGCATAGCTTCTTTCGCTAGCGCCATTTCCGACGATTCATTGCACAAACAACTGGTCTATCAAACGTTACTGAAGACGAGACATGCAAAGCCTTACGTCAGAAGCACAGCTTTGAATGCATTGGTAAGATCATATATGGTGAATTTAATTTATATGTTTATAATATAAAAGTTATTACGCAAGGAAGTTTCTATTTTTATTTTTAAAATTTAGTAAGTTATACTTGTTTAAAATCTTTTTTTTAATTCCATTTAAAATAAATTATGCTAATTCATAAAGAATTTAGATAATAAATTATTATAAACGAATAAAAAATTCAATATATTCAAATAAAATTTAGTAAGGTAATTATTTTTTATTAAAAACTGTTTATATCGCTTATATCTACATATCATAATTTACCCAGAAATTAAACTGTTGTTTTTTTATTATATTTCTCATTTAAATTATCTTTGTTTATCTTTTAATTTAAATAATTATTGCGATCTAGGTGGAAATCGCGAGAAAACTCGGCGAGGATTTTATGCCATTATTGCCAGAAACCGTACCATTCCTGGCGGAGATGTTGGAAGACGAAGACGAAGCTACAGAGAAGTGTGCGCAAAATGCTGTTCGAACTTTAGAAGAAATTTTAGAAGAACCTTTGCAGAAATATTTTTAAATATTTCTAATGTGAATATGTTTTAGCCTGTAAATATGTAAATGTGTACAGAGTAAATCTGAATAAATCACAATTTAACAAAAAAAGTTTTTTTAGTCTTTTAAAAGATTCGTGAATGTTTGATTAATAAATTTGTTTAGGAATTAATCTATTCGAAATTAGATTTGAAACAAAAACTTCGGCTTTTATGTTGTTTTATTTTTAATTTATCTGCAATCTTATACAAATTATACCTAATATTTATCACGAGTTCGTCATCAATTTCATTTAATTTATTTCAGTAATTTGTTGAATATGGTCTGAATTAAGTTGAAACATTTCGTATATTTGAATTCAAGAAGAATTATATGTAACGCAAAGTATTATATATTATATACGCTAACAAAAACTGTGTTGTGCTCTCAGTTAGTTATACTACATGAATATTATTTTAAATATCGAGAACCTTTGAGAATAATTTTTATATTTTAAGTCAAGGTATGTGTATATCGACATGTGTGTATTGATCATGTAATTCTTGAGCTTATTACGTCTTTTACGTCATAAGCATTTTCATTATTCTGTACTATAATGTAAAAAAAATAATACGTTTTGTGATCAAGATTGTAAAAATTAAAAATAGATCAACATTTTTATAGTAGCATTTTATAGTAGCATAGTCAAAGCTCTCCTTTCAAACTGACTTCCAATACCCCCAATTTAAAAAAAAATTCTCTCTCTCTCTCTCTCTCTCTCTCTCTCTCAAATCGTAAGTTTGTGAATCTTTAAAGGATTAAAAACAAAGAAAATTTCTTTATTGTGTCAGTCTTTCAGGTTTATTGTTATATTTTTTAATTTTGATATTTTTCATGGTATTTCCTACATTTATAATTATTTTGTTATTTCGTACACAATTGTCAACACAATTTTACGTAAATAAAAATAAAAATTTAACTATTTCAATTTATTTTAAGCATTTTTATCGATTATTTAATATTGATATTTGTAAAAAAAAAGAACACGTTAATAATTTATTCAAGTTTTTTATAATTATCAAATTTTAAGGAATTAAACGATAGAAATAGAAGAAAAAACACATCATTATATTTTGTGATTTTTCAAATTATATGATTTTAAAAAATACGTACTCATTTAGAAACAATCCGTTATCTGATTTTTTTATTTATTCTGATTTATACATGATTTCATTATATAACTTTATGACCTTTTTTCAGTAGGGCAGTAATCCTATGTATAGGTATTCAAGGGAATGGAAGTAACTCGTTACTTGTAACGAAGTTATGGTCGAAGATTGGTCGATTTCAAAAAAGTAATAGAAAAGTAACGAAAAGTTACTTTTTCAAGTAACGGTAACTGTAACGAATTATTTTTAAAAATCAGTAATTAATAATGATAACTTGTTATTTTTCCTACTCAATAACGAGTAACTGTAACTTTTTGTTATTTTTTAAAAAGTAATTTTCCATTGGTATTACAAATTTTTGTAGAGTAAATTTGAATAACGGAATGCGGTTACGAATATCAGAAGAAAATTCCGCTAATACATATTGAAAGCGCATGTGGGAACACATTCATGACACATTCAGACGAACGGCATATTCTGTTTCACACATAAGGGCCTCGCATAATAAAAGGAATAGGGAACAGAGAACAGAGAATAAAGGTGGCAGATACAATAGAAGGAATAAGGAATTAGGAATAAAGATTAAAGATTTCAACCTATTAGAAACCGGATACATTAGAATATATGGTTTCTGATAAGTTGGTATCATTATTCTTTATTCCTTCTATTGTGGCTGCACCATAAGAATTTCAACCTATCAGAAATCATGTATTGTGGAATACACAATTTCTGATAGGTTGACATTCTTATTCTCTTCCTTTTATTGTGTGGAGCCCCATAATGCGCATGATATATCATTTTATCCTTCTTTAATGTCGGTGAACAACAAAGATAAAATGTTTCACCACGCTCGTGACTGAAATAGGTCGCAGCAACCAACAGTAACCAACACACTTAAAGATTAACCGAGGCTAACGAACAGACAAATGACTCTCTCAAGGATATTATATATTGTTACTAGCTTATTAATGTGTATAAATAATTGTATTCCGATAAATATACATAATATAGTAGTCTTGAAGTGTTGTTAAGTATGTATTAAAAGTTATATTATAATAGGCTATAATAATAAAAGGAAAAAAAGATATAAGTTCATTAATCATTGAGAGAGGTTAGTCATGGAAAATACAAACAGTACCGAATGTAAAATGAAACTACTTTGCAAACTACCAAAAGGATTAGGTGCAAATGGAAATCTTAATGAGAACTGGCACAAGGTTAGACAAAGTTTCGATATATTTTTAAAAGTAACAAACAATATTATAAAATCGGATGAAGTTAAAATTGCTATATTATTAAATATTGTCGGCAAAGATGGTATTGAATTATTCAATAAATTTAATCTTCGAGAAGCAGAGAAGAAGGACTTGGGAAAAGTGTTGCAATGTTTCGAAGAGCATTGCAATCCTAAGAAAAATGTTGTCCATGAAACATTTAAGTTTTTTAGTAGAATACAACAAGAAGATGAAACATTTGACAACTTTTTAACAGATATAAAAAAGCTGAGTCAAATGTGTGAATTTGGTATAATGACTAATAGAATGATTCGAGATAAAATTGTGTTTGGAATAAGAGACAAAACACTACAGGATAAATTTCTAAAAATGGAAGATCTTAATTTGCAAAAGGCAATTAATTACTGCAGAGCCGCTGAGACTCGAGAAAGAAATCTACAAGGCAAACTAAAGAAATATGGTCTAAGAAAAAAGGTAACACAGAAGTCCAATAGAATCAGAGGCAAGAAGGCGACACAAAAAATCAACTGCAGTGTATGTAACACAAAACATGACCCAAACAAATGCTTAGCATATGGGAAAAAACAAAAGGAGTGCAGTAATCTAAATTATTTACCCGGTAAAAAATTTTTCATGTATAACAATATTTAAGTATATAAAATTATATAAAAATATACATAAATATATATAATCTATTACATAATCTTATCTTTAAAATATATTCAAACGTTGATAGTTTTGTTTTCAGAAAAGAAAAAGATAAATTTATTATAATTTATTATTTTACGTTAGTAACAATCATAACAATCATAACAAGTGTTTTTTAAAATTTAAATTAGTAATTATAAAATGATATTAATTTTTGCTACATGTATAGTTGACTTTCGTTTTCTAATTCTCGTATATAAACATATAAATTTAATATAAGCAATCGATTAATACAGAATTATTTGCTAATTAAATTCATAATCATTTTTAAGCAATATTTTTTTTATAATGACAGAGGAGGAAGAAGAAGATGATGAACGGATTCCAGTTCGACGTTGGATACGTAAAAATTACACAAAATTAATCAAAAATAAAGCAAAATGCAATCATTGTTCTGAAGTATTTAGTTATAAGTATGTACCTGAATTACCTTGCCACTTGAGGTTAGTCCATCCAGACAAATTAACAGAAAAGGAGAAGGAAGATCGTAAAATTAGTTGGATATGGGATTACTTCACACCAGGAAACAATATGACTGCTATATGCAACATTTGTAATAAAACATATAACATAGTATCAACAACCAGGTGTTTAAATTTACACTTAAAACGCGTTCATAGGTAAGTTCTCACACAGTATATTCAAAAATTGAATGAAATACTGAAGAATGTAAAATTGATAGTAACAGAATAATCAATAGCTAAGAAAAATGTATATATGTTTAACAATGCACTTATCAACATAAGCATTAAATTGATTTTCGCAAATATGATATAAAAAGGCACATACAGTGCAAAAGTTTCTGGCCAGTGACATTTTGTACTCTAATTTATAAAAAAAAACCTGAAATTTTAATCATTAGCGAGTGTTAGTGACATAAGATGTGAGTAACAAAATCTTGTCTAACACCTGATAATGATTAAAATTTTATTAAATTTTTTTTGTAAGTAATGCTAATGCCGGCCATACTATAACTTTCAAGCCTTCCCTGGTGAAAATTTTTCTCATAATTTTTATATAAATTAGAACATTTTTCAAAAATACTCAGAAAGTTTCAAAACAGAAAGTTTACAGCCTTCAGAATTCTTCATACAAGAATGAATTCTAAAATATTCTGAAATTTCTCATCCCATAATTAAAAAAAAATATTTTTTAGATTTTATAATATTTCAGAAATTATACTTATAAAAAAATCTTAGAAATCTTATGATATTTTATAATTAACATATATGAAAAATTCTGAGAAAAGATATAGATTTTCTGAGAAATGTTCCAATTCGTATAAAAAAATGTGAGAAAATTAATATAATAAAATTATATAGAAATTCTGAAAAATTATATGAAAAATTCTGAGAAAAATTTTCATCAGGATTATAACTCGAAAAGTATTGATTGAAGAAAGACTTTATCATAGGGTTTAAAAAAGCCCTCAAAGTAACGTATAAGAATAATGTAATGAAATATATGGGGTTTCATTTAAGAAATTGATAGTGACTTTCACGTGACCTTCATACAATTTTCCAAAGTCAAACCAATGACATCATCTTATGTCCCTCTTCAAACCATATAAATTTTATCTGAAAGGTTTTTTTTTTTAATTGCAAACAAAGGAAATTTTAGAGGGATGATCATTTAAAAAATACAACATCCTGTATATGTATATATATATATATGTACGCATATACCTGCACAGAAAAAATACTTGATATCTAAAATTATAATGACAGTAATACCTTATTAGGCACAATTGTCAATAGGAAACAAAATTTTAATTTATTATTGAAATTATTCCGTTATACAAGAGCACTGTTAAGTAAAAATATAAAATTTTATTTTAACTTTTATTCATTTCAACTAAATTTTACACACGAAATTAATTAGTTTACTAGTGTGATTAATTTAGAAATTACAAATGGCACGTACAAAACGAGACGTTTTCAATATTCTATTTATAATTAAATTTTGTTTCATTTCTGATCTGTTTCAAACTTCACAATCATTTTATATATATACTTTACATCTATGAACATGAAATTAAATTTTGGATTGTTTAAATTAAATTTTGAATTGTTAAAATTAAATTTCAAATAATAGCTTGTGCAAATTAAATCTTGAGATACAATTAAAAAATTTTTTTCTAAAATCTTGTATTTAATAAATAATATATTTTCTATTATGTTCCTAAGACATAATAAATTATTTTTTTAAAATAATAAATACAAAGATACATATATAAAATATCAATATTCTGAGTGTTTTTATTTTGAAAGAAATTTTTTAAAGTGGCTTTAAAAATAGCCGTCTAAATTGTATAAATAGTTTTTCCAAAAACAGTTTTTGCTTTATAACAGAGTAATATGCATGATTAAAACTAATTTACATTTCCCCGTCACATTTCTTTAATCATTCCATAAATATAGGGAAATCGCTGCAAAGTTTGCGGATGATATGAGCAATGATACAAACAAGGATACGGCTACAAAAAAAGTAGAATCTCAAGAAGACTTAGCAGCTTCATCTAATAATTTGAACGGAAACACAGAAGAAATAGCATGTTCTCTTAGCAAGT
>Ga0157364_1006156_pt1 | contig 12301 bp, 12 predicted proteins | sample AttsexASBM2_FD_111476 | JGI IMG/M metagenome (GOLD analysis project Ga0157364, IMG submission 111476) | Fungus gardens microbial communities from leaf cutter ant in Ribeirão Preto, State of São Paulo, Brazil - Atta sexdens ASBM2 | ecosystem: Host-associated > Fungi > Mycelium > Unclassified ...
ATCCACAAGTTATCTTACGTAATATGAATCGTTTGAGTTCTACATTAGATATTCTCTGACGGGTTCATGTATTCAAGGTAAAACCGATTTATTGATCGATTATTCCTTCTAGCCAGCCGGGTAACCATAGTTGATTGAGTGGACCTCAGGGTATCGTCAGCTTCATGATTCAACTGTATCAAAGTTTCTCGAATTGTTTGACTCGGTTGTCTGGCTCGGTTGGCTGTAGTGTCAGATACAAGGCATCACTCTCTTGTGTTTGTGCCAAGTGGCAATAACTGGTTCTCTCGACGTGATGGCCCGATAGCTGTTTACACCCTCTCGTGTTCAATGAAGCGCTGAGTTGAGACATATATATAGAAGTTTGAATGCCCATACGTCCTGTATCAACGCGCTTACGTTCTCAAATGAGGGAGGTCAATTCTTGACGAGCGGAGGTGATGGTGGGTGCTTGGTTAATTATATTATTGAGCGCCCCAGGTTCCTTTTAACGTTACTGCAGATCTCAAGATTTTCTTATGGGATCAGGAGGATGTACAGGAACCGGCGTTGGCCCTAGAGTGAAATACATGATTTGTGACGCTCAGAGCTGATCGTTTACTACTAGAGTAACATTCTCAGCCTCGCATTTTCGGCATCCAATCGATATGTGTTTGTGTAAGTTCTATTTCTTTACTTGTGTGCTATCGGATTGCAGGAAATTTCGATAGGATTCACTGATTTTGAATTCAGAGGTGATGTAGGTGGTGCATTACTTCAATATGACGTCTCGTACCTCGGGTCCTCTCGTGCGCAGCTGTCACCACGACTCCCCTATGGAACATGTTCTTGGCGTACCGTACGTGACTAAGTGAGGATGGTGACGTCAATCAACTCTCAATTGATAGTTCGTGCTGTTTCTTGCCATCCAAGTCAGGATGAAGTTTACCTGAGTGGAAGGTAGTGTCCTACTTGTGACTAGAACCTTTAGTGGGCTGATATTATTTTCCCAGCGAAGATGGCAGCATCATCCGGCACGACACAAGAGACTGTCATCCATCGTTGGCTCAAAATAATCTGCGGGTCAGGTCCGAGGTAACTGGAGTTCAGTATCACCCAAACATCGGGCATGTATTCTTGACGAGTGAACAAAGTGGAGCTGTTTGCCTTCGTGATGAAAGGATGGCGTTTGGTCCGCTTTCTCGGCGGTCACAAGAAGGCATCATGCAGGTGGTTAGTGTACTCATCATGAGTCTTACTTGGAGCCTCAGGCGCTCACAACTCTGATAGTAGTTGCCAACCATTCTAACTAATTGCTTTGCTTATGATCAATATGTATTCTCAAGTACTATTCTAGCTTTTAGTTTGTCCTTTCTATTTGTCCATCTGTTTGTGAATGAAAAGTTATTGATAACTTTGTTTCTATTTCCAATATCTCATTCAACTCCTTTATCAATTCTGTTGCAAATTGTGGACCTCTGTCCAAAATTACACTCTCAAGCAACTCATGCAACTTCCATATATTGTCCTTAAACAGTCTCACCAAACCTTCTACTATTATTTTTTCTATTGTTGCTATAAAATGTAACATCTTCAAAAACCTATCATATACTACCAGAATTAAATCATGATTCTTTAATACCAGTAACTTTGTAATAAAGTCTACTAATATATATTACTATAGTTTCTCCAGCACTACATTTGGTCTCAATTTCCCTGCTGGCATATCTATTCTATTCTTCATTCTTTGATACTAATCACATTCCTCCATATATTGCCTTACTTTCTTTGTAACTTCTGGCCACCAATAATTTTAGTAACCAACTCCACTATTTTCTACTGTCCTCTATGTTCTGTTATTTATATATCATAATGTAGCCAAATAATTTCCAACTTCAAACTCTTATTCTTTGAAACATACACCTTTCCTTCTTTCAGTACTAAATTATCTTTAATCTGCTGTTCATCATTTCTCAATATCTTTACTTCTGCTTTCTTCATTTTTTCTACTGCCTTTACTACCTTGTCATCTTTTGCCTCTGATATCAACTTTTTCAATAATTTCTTCTTCAGCTTCTTCAATTAATAACTGTTCCTTTTCTATCACTCTAATATCTAACCACTCCTTTTTTAAAATTACCTAATTTTTATTATCTCTTGCTATACTTTCTGCTCAATCTGCTCTTCTACTCAATCTATCTGCTTGTCCCATACTCTTACTAGCCACCTGTTTCAAGGCAAAATTAAATCTTCATAAATATAAGGTTATGTTAGAATCAAAGATAGTAGACTTATTTCTTTTCTATTTCTCTTCTCTTATTTAAGTCTCTTTTACTTTCTATTTTTATTTCTCTATCTTTTTTTAATTTTAGACTTAGTAAAGAAGAAACAATGTGATGTCATATCATCACTTCTTTCTCTTGTACCACTATCTTGCATGGTAGTGCCTATAAGAAACTTAGCAAATATACAACTTTCTACTACTATCTCCAGTCCCAAACATTTAAATCTTTGTCCTACTCTAAATATTCAACATGGCTCCTACTAGAAAAAGGACCCCAGTGGGTTTGAAGAATAATTCCAGAGATTTATCTATTATCTCTGCAGCCTTGTCCAGACTATACCATGAGCATATAGAGATTCAAAACCTCAATTCTTCATGGTTTGACCAAGTAGAAGATGAGCATAATCCTCTTTTTTCTGAGACTAATGTAGGGGAGAGTAACATCTCCAATGGACCAGTTACTAGCAATAATCCTAAAGGCAAATAATATGAATGCAATGAGGCACCGGCCCTAAACAACATGAGGTCTCTTCCTATAGAAAGTATAGAGAATATCCAACATGTTTCTGACATGATGAAAAGTCCCAATCAATTATGAAATCAACACTCCTACTGAGGCTAATGCTTGGGATGGCAAAGTGCATACAATTTCCATTTTTGGTTATATAAATTTTTTGGAAATTGATTCCAAAAACATTTTCACTTTTTTACTACAAATAGCTGATTATATTAGAGCTAGGAAAGTTAAAAAAGGTAAAATTTCAGATGTTACCGAATTACAAGAGTTTGGTAAAGCAGTATGAAACTTCATCTCGTCTATTTACAAAGCTGGATGGAATTTTATTCCTATCAATGAATAGAACATCTCCTTCAGGAATGCGGTCTCAAACAAATTGAACTCTAAGTTGTTGAAATTCAACAACAGTTCACATTCAGACAGATCAGAAGGAAAAGTAGTGGAAATTGTCAAACTTCTTCCTTCCATATCTGCATGCCCATCTAAAGAAGTCTTGGAAAAATCTAAATTCTTTGGAAAAGGTAAAAAATCTAAGACAGTAATCAATACTAATGTTAGGAAGTCATATGCTCAGGTGACTAGTTCAAATGTTTCAGACATCCTCAAGTTAAAAAAAAATTATCCTAGTCTCCCAGCAAAAAGAATTGAAGACATTCACAGGATTATCAATAATATGGATAAAACTAAGCCTTGTATTAAAATGACTACCAAAGGCCCATTATGGAAACAGATAATCATTCCAGTGAGCAAGGCTAATGTAGACAACATTATGGCGTTCTCAGCTGATCATGTCACTAACATCAATAGGACACTCAAGACCATCAAGTCTAAAGTTATGGTAGACTATATTCACCCTAAAACAACAGGAGTCACTATTATCTCCAACATGGTAGCTTCTCAGTCTGATCTTCAAGCTATGGAAAGATACATCAAGAATATAGAAAATGTCATGTCAGACAATGTCCAGATTCTGAGACTTTCTCAATTGAAGTCTTTTTTAAAAATCATAGAAATCCCATACTTTGTGGAAGGCACTAACTCTCCCATTACATCAGATAACATCAAATTGATAATCAAGGCCAACCATATTTTCAATAATCTTATGCTCATGTCTAAACCTAGAATTATCAAAGCCCTTCCCAAGTCCGATGTGGCAGTTATTTTAATAGATGTTTGGGATACTCAAAGTAGTAGGAACAGAAAAATACTAATAAACAGGTGTTTTAACGTCAGAAGACATATTGCCACCATCTGTAGAGCAAATATGAACCTAAGTGTCCTCCAATGTAAAAATTGCTAGAAGTGGGGACATAGTACTTTTGCATACAGAATTCAAGAGTTGAAGTACGTCAAATGCAATAGACCACACAAGAGTAAACACTATCATCATTTTGCTTGGTGCTGCAAAGCAAACTTCAAGATTAACCCTTCTAGACTTGAAATGAAACAAGGAGAACTATGCTTCTATTTTTTCAAATGTTCAAACTGCAGAGACGACCATCAGACAGACTTCAACTTATGCCTATTTTAGAAACATCAGTTCAACAGGGAATGGCATATGAAGAAATACCAAGAAATCCACAACACTAGGAGCAAATCAACTTGCTCAGCTGCTGTTGTAGCAACCACTAGTCACAAAGACTAATATTAACACAAGCAATAAATCTCTTAGTAGAATATTTATATGGAAATCACAAGAGAACTCAACAAGGAGTCCCTAATGTATTGCTACTATATTTATACTATAGACACATGGTTCATGCTAACAATAAATAACCCTACCCTAATATCTATGTAATATCCTCATGTTTTCCATAAGGACATCATGTGACATGTCATGTGATTGCAGTCATGCCTCTTTATTGTCAAAATAAAAATAAAAATAAAATAAAAATAAAAAGAAATATTAAATCAAGAAAAATAGATAAAATAGATAAAAGATTATTTTTTCTCAGAATGTTCATAAGAATAATTTGCTTACTAATACCATTTTGGAAGTACAGAAAACTTTCAGCATTATTTTCATTCAAGAACCACCATAGTCATTTATAAGGTTTATTTCTAACTCATTTAATAGGGAAGGAAACAATTTAGTAGGTGTTCCTAACCACTCTTGTTGGATAAATTTTTCTAGAAATCCATCAAATCCTGTCAACTCTCCAAGAGTCATTACATATATCAACATTTGGCTTGCAAATCTTCACTTTACCCTTTGTAAAGACATCTTTAATTATAGGAATGTTTCATGTATTTCTTTCTTCAATTGTGGTTTTATTTATTTTTTGCTAAATATTTATTCCAATTTGTTACAATTAGCCTTAAAGTATTTCAAGGATACTGAGATTAACATCAACAATATCCTCATTATAACAGGAGATTTCAACATCAGAGATAACTTATAGCATCCACTGTTTTCTTATTATTCAATTTATAGGGATACACTTACTGATATCACTGATTTCTTTCAGTTATGTATTTCTAGCCCTACTGTTTAAGTTCCTATGAAATACACAAATAATTGGGACAATTCTAATTCAGTCATCAACTTGATGTTTCTGAGGTTAACATTAGAAGAATTCAACAACCATTCCATTCATGTGGACTGGAGGCTATTTTTGGATCATGCTCTACTTACTGTGAAAATTTCAATATTTGAAGAGAACATTCAAACCAGAAAACATACAATCATCAAAAACAGCAAAGAAAATCACAATTTGTCACTAATGTCAAAAACCTTATCAAAGATCTCAATATCTTTCATATCGACAGCAAAGATGATCTCAAAAATATTGTATAAGAATTCACTAACAATATGGACAAGTTCTGGTTTAAATACTCAAAAATAGTCAATATTACTAAGCATTTGAATTTGTGGTGGAATAAAGAGTGTTAGATATCTCTAGAAATGTATAGAAATTCAAGACAGTTGGATGACTGGAAAATTTTCAAAAGAGCAGTCAAGGCTTTCAAATGGGAATTTTTTGATAGCAAAATTCAAGAAATTTTAAACAAAAGAAAAAGCCCTTGGGAACTAATGAATTGGGTTAGGAAAAGGAAACTCCCTACTATCAAAGTTATCAAGTACAATGATAAACCATGTCTTAAAATTAAAGACCTGTGGCAAGCCCTCTATAAATTGTTCAACTCAGTACAACATTGTCAGATTGATGAGTCTCTTCTAGATGAAATCCCAGACAAGTCTCATACTGAATAGTCTTCTTTCTCAAAAGAAGAATTTCTTTCAGCTGTACTCAAATGTGGCAATGACTTGACTCCTAGACCAAACAAGCTATCTTGGAGACATATCAAGGAGATCATTAAGGATATAGAATGTCTCAACAAGATCATTAACATTGCTAATATGTGTATTGAATTAGGACATTGGCCATTATATTTCAAAATATCCATGTCTATCATAATCCCCAAGTTTAACAAGGAGTTTTACAATACTCCAAAGACTTTTAGGCCCATCATTCTTTTAAATATGCTTGGCAAGCTAATTGAGAAAGTAATTGGAGAAAGGTTTCAATTTTAAGCCTTATCAAAGGAGTTTATTCATTCTTGTCAACTAGGAGGACTCAAACAATGTTCAACAGTAGATGTAGATATTGTTCTAATGCATCTTATTCATGCAGAATGGGTCAAAAACTGCTCAACTAGTATATTAGTGTTTGACATCACTCAATTCTTCCCCTCCTTAAATTATCAGCTTCTTCTCTCAATCTTGAATAAGGCAAACTTTGATCCTAGAGTTTCTCATTTCTTTAGAAATTACTTGGTGGGCAGAAAAACCAAATATTTTTGGAATAACTTTTCTTCTCCTTATTTTGATGTTAATGTTGGTGTCAGACAAGGCTCTGTCCTATCTCCCATTTTATCAGCTCTTTATTTATCTCTGATTTTTTATGTTTTTGAAAAAGACTAAAAATCCTAAAAATTCCTGTTTCAGTTTTATCTTTTGTAGATAATGGTCTTTTCATTGCTCAAAGCAAATCTCTTCATATTTTGAACTCAAATCATTTTTGTAGTTACCATATCATGTCTCTTCTTCTTGATCAATTTGGCTTAGTTATAGAACATGGAAAAACTGAAGTATTTCATTTTTTCAGATCACACAGTGTTTTCAACCCTCTTCCTTTGGATCTTTCTTTATTAGGAGGGCCTGTGCTTTGACCTTAAGAAAATTGGAAATATCTGGGCTTTATCTTCAACAGGAAATGATAATTTCACCAACATGTCAACTTTTACACAAACAAGACCATTTCTACCATCAAAAGCATAAAAATGCTAGGAAATTTGTTAAGAGGCCTCATTCCATTCCAAAAGCATCTTTTGTATAGATTGTGTATCCTCCCTATTGCATTATATGGATCCTTGTTGTGGTTTTACAACAAAGTTCCATTATCATATTCACTTAAAGTCCTCAGAGATATGCAACACAGTGCTGCTCTATGGATACTTGGAGTATTTCGAATATTGCCATCATTGGATATTGAGGCTATTGCAGGCCTTATACCAATACAATTACACCTTCAAAAGCTTAGTGGAAAAATTCAGCTTTGTACCCACTCTCTTCTGCCTAACCACATCATTAACTCTATATTAGAAGTGAGGTATTTCTCTAACAAAGAACATCATCTGCTATTGATGGAGAACCTAACCACAAAACAAAAATTAAAAATCAAAGAACCCATTGTAGATGCAAACAACAGATTAAATGGTATTTTCAAGTTGTTTGACCTGTTTAATCTTGAATTTTTCCCTGGAAATAGATTAGTTGATTTATTTTTTAATTGCATTTCTTTTTCATATTCAGATAGGAGGAGTATTGATTTCAGAAAGTCTCATATCAGAAAACTTGATGAAGTTGTATTCAATGCTTCAACAGATCCTAATTCTGCTATCATTGTATCAGATGTGAGTATCAAAAACAACATAGTGACTTCAATAGCACATATTCACACTCATAATTCACCAATTATTAAAACTATCCATCATACCACAAATGTCATCTCCACTGAAGCCAAATTATTTGTTATTAGATGTGGAATGAACTAGGCAGTTCAACTTTCCAATATCAAATGAATCATTGTTATTACTGATTCTATCCATGCTGTGGAAAAATTTCTCAACTCATCAGTTTATTCTTATCAAACCCAAACAGCTTCTATCTCCAAGAAAGTTAGGCATTTCTTCAAAAGAAATAATTGTAATTCTCTAGAATTCTAGAAATGCCCAAGTCAAGATAACTTGTCACTTCACAAGGTTATAGATAATGAAACCAAAAAGTTCAGTTCAACTTGACCCCTCTATTTTTGTGCAAGTCTTCATGGAAATTCAGTCAACAGAATAAATGTGATAATCTACTAAACAAATGGAAAATAACATTTCAAGCCTCAGATGACAAGAGAAGAAATTTCCTAGATCTCCTTGATGACAATCTCAATACTATTTAACTAATGTATTCAAAAGAAGGATCTTGGCTGAAACACTTTGGCTATTCAAACTTGCTATGTGCTAGAGCTACAAGAACCATAGTTAATCACTCCCCTATTGGTGAATATTGACTAAGATTCTTTCATAAGAGTAGAATTCACATGTCCATGTGGTGAATATCCAATTGAGATGAGAAGACATATACTTCATGAGTGCAAAAGATTCAACAATTACTGGAATTTGAGAAGAGACATGATAGATCATTTCACTCTTTTCCTAGAGTTCAATAGTGGTGTCTTTTCTTTTGGAGAAGGCATTACATAACATTTTTCTTGATGATATTGACTAGTTAATATCATTCTTTATTTTTCATTTCATTTTCCTTTTCTTTCAGCCTTTTCTCTTTTTTCTTTATTTTTATTTTTATTTTTTATTTTTTATTTTTTATTTTTCTCTTATTCTTCATGTTGTTTCACTATGAATGTACATAACTATGTTTGTAGTTACCACAGTCTGCTACTAAGCTCTGTGTTATAAATTGCTGATTTAAAAAAATGTGATGTCATATGTGACACACAAGAAGAATGATATCATACATTATATGATATGATAACTCTTATATATAACTCATGGCATTTAGGGTAGGCTAAATGTAAAGTACATACAGATCATATATTAAAGATATATAAAGTAGACTTATCTATACTAGGAACTTCATTAAGTTCTCTTATATTGACCAATACAAGGTTCTACTTTTACTCTACTTCTTGAGTCTAAGTTGTAACAATCTAGTCTTTCTTTAATTTAACTTTTTGTCATATGCTAACTCTACCGATTTTGAAGACTATTCTCTATGCAGTGATGTCTTCTTTGATTTCAACAAAAGCCCATCTTTTATAATAGTTATATATTCTACAACATGTTTTTATAGCAGTGTTGCAATTATTTCCAAATCTCTTAAGTACTCAGTCTTTTATGATGGAGATAAAAGTACTTTTATCTAACTCAGCCTTTTACAGTAAAGTTCTCCTATTGACCTCTTTTAATATCTTATCACTAAAACCTCCACTTGGAATTGTACTATGGAATCTCTGAGCATCTCCTATTAATTTTCTTGTATATAAAACTAGTGATTATATTGTAATTTGCTAATCTAATAATTAAATATTCAAGTGAACTTGATTTCTAGTATTTAATAGTGACATATCACATCAGTACTCATCTCCTTTAGACTTCATTCTATTTTTTGAAGTTGTGACCACACAGTAAACAAACAGTGTAATACATAAGCTAAAGCTAAGATTGTTCTGGGAAGTTTATATCACTAAGCTCTTAGTATAGAGTTTCTATACTCAGTATATTCCCAAGCTAATCTCATAGGCTTTTGTCTCCCAGTATAAACTACATCTGATATATCTAAGTTTTTATCAAGTACTCCAAGTTTTTGTGATCTATCCAAATCTTGAACTAACCCTTGGTTCCTTTTAAGAAATGCCTCCATATCTCTAAATGATTGCTAATATCTCTTTACCATAAATTTTATAATTCTTTTTGGCTTTATTTAATAACTTAGAAATATAAGCTACTAGCCTTTACTTCTTGTCTTTGTACTTTATCGACAACAATCCTTCTGTAGAAAAATCTAACATATCTACTTCTACTCTCATTTTTGCTATTCTGATAAAGTTCTTGACAAACTGTCTATAATAGTTTGCCAACACTAAAAACTTCTACACATTCTTCATACTCTTTGATACTAGCAATCTACTACTTCTTAAACCTTCTTCATCATCATCTGGTCCTATCACAACTTCTAAAAACCCAATCTTTCTAATCTTCCATACATATTTTTCTAGTTTTACAAATAAATTATCTTTTGTTATTCTTTTCAATACTTCTTCTACAATATTATCATGTCTCTCTTCTATCTCCATTCCTACTATTGTATCATCAATAAATGCTGTTATATCTCCTGTTTCTATCAAGTTTCTTAAAAGGTTATTTATTATAGCCTAAAAAGTTGCTAATAAGTTTGTAAGTCCAAAGAATATTACTGTTGGCTCATAGATATCCTCTAGTATTGAGAATGCTATCTTCTACTTATCCCTTTTCTTAATTCTCACATTATTATATCCCCATTTCAAGTTTATCTTTATAAACACTTCTTTTTTTATATATTGTCAAGAGAATGAAGTATTATGGTATGCTTAAACCCTTATATTTTATCTTGATTTTACTTTATTTTTATTCATTTTCCTTAATTTGATTTTTTGAATAGTAAAGAGGTATGTGACTACTGCCACATGATGTGTCATATGATATTATATCATGAGCCTAGAATGTAGGAGAAGAAGCTGGAAGAATGATATTAAGATACATTTTTATAATATATTTACCTCATGATATACATATAATGTATTTATAGACAATACATAGACTTTAGAGTAGGGCTATTTATCATTAGCACAGACCATGTACTAGTAGTATATAGTATAGGAATATATTTGGGACTCCTTGTTGAGTTCTTTTGTAATCTTCATGAGACTTCGTGATATAAAACTACTTAGTGTACTATTGACTGCTTTAGTTAGTGGGAGCTACAACATGAAGTTAGGATAGAATAAATTTTGCTTTGAGTGAATAACTATGATTAGTTGTACAGAAAGGGGTTGGATTAAGTATGAAAACATATCCAGAAACAGATATGGATATCTATGAGATTAAATAGAATACTAATAGATAAAAAACATGTCTGGAAGAAGAAACCATTCACAGGAAAATTAGAAGAGTGTAGAAATATTATCTAGTATATGCAATTATGGGATAACTTTGGCTTCAGTAGATAAGCTGTACCTCTGTATGTCCTAATAGTTATATTTTGAAAAGAAGTCATAATAGGAAGAGAATCATTTTGGAAGTCAAACTTTCAAGCATGAGCACTCAGAACAGTACACTATACTAGGTGATTTTTAAGCTAAGGAATTACAGAGTATTTACATGTTTTAAATATTAGTACTAAGTTTATCCAAGAATTAGAGAAAATAAGTAACTACTCTTGGTATATAGTTCACATCTCATTATTCAAGATCCTGGAATAGGCATCCTGTGTTATGGGACGCTTTGGACATGAATAATTTTTATTTTCCTTTTTCTTTTATTTTCTAACTTTATAGAAATTTTGTTTTCTTTTTCTTTTTCTTTTCTTTTGGGCGATTGTTGTAGCAACCACTTGCCGGAATGGCACTTGTAGTTTGCTTACTTCAGCAAAGCTTTCAATAGGCTATCTAGTAGTGGGGATTACAAGAGAACTCGACAAGGAGCCCTTACTATATTATTCACTATATATATACATGGCTTCTAGTCTGTGTTACAACAATATTTATTCAGCCCTTAAGTCCATGCTGCTATCTCATATCCTATTACTTATCCACATGTGTTTTCCTTAAGGCCACCATGCTTTCTACATGTGCTCTGACATCATACTCTTAATCTCCGCTGTACATGTGCACACCATGAGGAACTTATAGTCCCTTGATGTCATCCCTAACCCTAACTCCTTCTAGACTGTTCTAGCCTCTGTCACATGACTTCCAGGTCATGTGCTCTTTCTCCATTGTAGACTAATAATACTATCTTATCTATGTCCAGCTAACCCTAACCCTAGCCAAAGTCTGTCCACACTCTCGTCTTATAATAGCGATGAAGAGGCACATGACAAGGAAGTCACATGACAGGTCACATGATGTGATGTCATAGGCCTAGAACATGGTGGAAGAATCTAGAAGATGATGTCAAGGCATATGGAGTATGCATGGTGGCCTTGAGTAAGAAGTGAGGCAAATATGAGGTTGAAGCATGGACAATAGGGCAGGTCCAATTATTAGTAGCACAGACCATGAGACATTTGTATAAATAGGGCTCTAATTAAGAAGAGGCTTCTTGTGTCAAGATCGTTGACAATAGACTTTATTTTTTATTTTCTCTTTTCACTTTATTTTATTTTTCTTTTCTTTTCTATTTTTAGAACAAACTTGGGTTAGGGCTTATCAGTCACACTATCACATCAGTCACAAGTTGATGGCAAA
>Ga0157364_1006157_pt1 | contig 12298 bp, 6 predicted proteins | sample AttsexASBM2_FD_111476 | JGI IMG/M metagenome (GOLD analysis project Ga0157364, IMG submission 111476) | Fungus gardens microbial communities from leaf cutter ant in Ribeirão Preto, State of São Paulo, Brazil - Atta sexdens ASBM2 | ecosystem: Host-associated > Fungi > Mycelium > Unclassified ...
ACTGAAAAGGAGCTTGCAGAACAGCTTGGCGTTACGCAGCAAGCCATATTTTTTCGTTTCTTTTGAATAAAGATTGAATTTTACAAAAAAAAGCTCAGAACTTTTTTGTACACCTAATATATTGGAAATGAATAATATTAAACATTGTGCCAAGATTAAGTTTTTTTTTTTTATTAAAAAAGCCTCAATATCAATAGAAATGTTTAAGGAGACGAAAAATATATTGATGATAGTGTATTATTGTATACAACAGTAAAGAAAACTGATAGCTACAATAAAGCTGGATATTTAGAGGAATTTTAAGAAACTGATTTCTGGATAACATAAAAGCATTGGAATATCGTTAGATGAAGTTGAGTATTAAAGTTGAGAGAAATCATATTATAAAATAATAATAATAATAATTTAAAACTTGAAGTTGTATATTTTTATTATAATTATTTTTATTTTATTATAATTACTTTTATTTTCATATATTACTTTACATAGCAATACTTCATCGCGAATTGATGGACAAGTGTAGCTTCAATAAGAGATCCAACAACCATATACCATATATCATAGTAAATTATTATTCCTAACGCGTACTTTTTATCGAGATAAGATGCACTCCTGAATTGACACTATGGATGTAAGGGGAGAGTCTATTACTTCTTGCGGTCATAGATTGTCAGATTACACAGTTTGTTTCGTAAATATTGAGGTTTTTATATGTAATGCGTTAGATGTTTCTAGAATTTTTATGTCATTATTTTAATATGAACAGTAGTTTTAATATTGAAAATGACCTGATGTAAAGTCGAAATGTATCTATATTGTTTTATTAAATATAATGTAATAAATAAATTTTTGTAATTTACAATATTAGCGAAGTACATTCTGCTTGTGCTCTGAGTCCTTTAACGTATTATTTCAATTACTTTTATTATTCTTTTGAAATTTTGTAATCTTTTCATAGTTTTTTCTGGCGAGGTTTTTTTCTAAGAGGTACACAAAGAGTAGGCTATAGTTTTACGTCGCGTTTGCGGAACCGTCATTACCTGCGATTGTCCGCACAAAATGGATGCTAGTCGTCAACGGGCGTCAAACGACAAAGTTCTCGGCAGGGATTTGATTGCGAACCACAACTCGAGCGCGAAACACAAAATGAGCTTGGCTGAAAACAAACGACTCTTTCTGCCGGTCCCGGGAGAGTATTCGGATCCGCGCGATTGTTCGATTGCCGAGAGCGACGCGCCCGCGTTTAATCTACACGCGTACAGCCGCCGCGGATTAACTCGATCGTGCCGATGCAACCAGTCCGTGGGGGACATCTCGAATCACGAATGTGCGCCCGTCGATGTCGACATGACGATAACGGAGGGAAGAGAGCGGGAACTCGCGCTACCCGCTATATAATCTCGCCGCCAATGTAACGTATCTTAGCACAACGCCCATTGTCTCTATCCACCGTGATAGGAGGAGGCATTTAATTATTCCTGCGGGACAACCGTTAACGATCAGCGACCATCGACCTCCACGACGGATCGCTGACGAGAAAAGAGCAGAGGAGAGCGACATCATTTATATATATTAGACTTAGTGAGACTTGAGGCTACGAATGCACACGGACTTAGTGCCACGTGCGTACCGTCCGTTCCACGCACGTGTCTAACATCGTGAATCTTTGCTCATTGGTAGCGTTATCGCAATGTACCAATGCAACGATATGGGACAATTGAGTCGTTTCGCAGTTCGCCAAGGAAGCGTGAAATGAGCGCGATTAGCGAAAACAGGTCTCCCTAACTGAAACCTAGTTTTTTAATGCGTTTTGTTATATCCATGTAGAGGAGGGAAAAAGAAGAAATCTTTTTTACAAGTTCTGTATATTTTTTTTATATTCTAAATTGTTTAGAATGAAATATTACTCAAAACGAATGAAAATTCATTGCGATAGTAATTCATTAATCGATAGTAAAAAAAAACACTACTCAATTAATGCTAAATATTCCTGAAATGTTTTTAAAATTCCAAAATAATATTTCAACAGTATTGAAAAATATTTTTGGAATATAAGAGTAATATTCAAATAATTGTTAAATATTCTATTTATATATCGTTATATATTCGAAAAATGTTCTACATATATTCTGCAAAATTATAATTTTCATAGAAATTTCAGGTCCCAAAGTTCCTGAATAAAATTTTAATTAAATATATTGTCAAAAACATATTTTTTTTTATTTTACCTTTACAATTTTGAGGACTCATTTCACAAAGTGAAAAATGCTGCGCTCTTTTTATTCTCTCCTATGTGATTCTTACATTTATGAGTTTACGTATCTTCGCCGCGATTCTCTGTCGGCAGGGATGCGTATTGCTCGCAGATGAGCATCCCTGCCGACATTTTCGTGATATATACAAGAAATGTTCATACAATAGTCCAAACATTTCATTAAAATTTGAACATTCTGTGAAAATTCTGTTGCTGTTATGGATTTATTATTCAGCACATTAGGAATACTTTATACGAATTGACCTTTCTATGATTGATTAGCATCAGTTGGGTAAGAATGGAATGATATTTCACTTTATGAGATGAATATTTAATTCCAATCATAAGAAATTCATTTGTTTGGAGTAAAACATTAGTCAAGATAATTTCAAAATGAGACCAAAAGTTTTAATCTAAAAAGATATTTAAACTTGATATATGTAGTTTCTTAGCGTTTTCTGGAAGAAGTATTATTAACATTTCTATGTAATATTGACTCAACAAACAACGTTGACACAACGATGAAACGACGATCAGTGATATGATCGAATTTCAACTTTTTGCTTTCAATGCTCCATTTTTCGAGAATTTCACTCCAGAGAGTAAGAAAATTCGAGAGTATGTCACATATATATATTTTGGAAAAAATATTAATTATTATAATTATTATTTATTACAACTATCATCATGATTACACTTTATCTGTCAAATTATTTCTCCCGCCTCAAGTTACGAGTCAGTTGTTTATCCTGTCGACTTAAGACTTAAGCGTCCAACAAGAGATTTCATCTCGATCTTCCGATCAGCGCCGCTTCTCCAGAGCTAGTAATCGCGACGGCCGCACACGGAGCGGACAGCCTATGGCAATCACGGATCGGCAGCATCAGCAATTGTTGCGGCGGCAGCTATCGGCAACGGCAACGACCATGCCGGAAAGCAGCAGCAGCGGCAGCGGCAGCAGCAACAGCAACAACGGCAGTGGCTCACATTGCCCGTGCGAGATATCGATCGAACCTTCGCCTTTCACCGACCATTGTCCACGGTACGGTGTGTCGGGGCCTGGAAATCTAACTGCCGATAATTGCCTTCGAACCCGTCAAGTCATACGGCGTAATAGCATAATAACCGGGGCTAAGCGATCAGATTAAGAGAATGAGTGCCCTCCGGGTCCGGCAGTCACGGTACGCACACGGTAACCCTTCTTCATCCTACATCGCATCCACCCCCTGTCCCTTTACCGCTTCACGGTTCCACCTTTCCCTTTATTGTTTCGATTGTTACGTAGTTTACGCTGAATATCTTGGTTACATTTTGATGCTAAAATTAACCGGAGGATCTTCAAATTAAGCGATAGTGCTGTACATTGACAATACGGCAATTCGCATTCCGTTTGCATTGGCTGGGTAATAGCATGTTTAAGTACCACTTTAAGGACTTCTCTCCAAGGACCGATTTGATCTTTGAATATGAATCGTTTTAGAGAGAGAGAGAGAGAGAGAGAGAGAGAGAGAGAGAGAGAGACAGAAAGCTACTTTAAGGTAGCATGTGTACCAAAATTATATCTTCTATAGACACGATAGATGTAATTTTGATTAGGAACTGTTGAGTAGTCACCAAATAGATAGTCATATGATGACTCTGTTCTTTTCTTGGTTCATTGAAGTCATCATCTTCCTGTCTTTCAATTGCGCATGCAGAAATTGTTTCGTGAGATTGTTCTCGCAAAGTACTAAACTACTTCTTGGTACGACGTAGAAAAGTGTCGAGTGCCGGACAAAGGATGTAAATTCGTGTCCATATTATAGGTTACCTCCAGGTGCTGCCGCCTACATTTACGAGGTAAAATGCGCTCGACGACGCCTCGTAAACGTGCGCACGTCGAGCGTAAGGCGCATTATTACATTGTGACTAAGAAAGTCGGTCCGCGGTGTCTACGACCGAGCCTCGGGTCCCGCCGATCGTAAATATCATTCAAGCTGCTCGCCTCCAGTGCCCAAAGGCGAGAATGGACATCCGTGATTGGTCAGCAAATGCGATATTAATCGTTTCTGATCCGTGTTTCTTACGGGTAGGCGTGTGAGACTAGGATTTAGTCGCGATATCTGGAATTTCTTCAATTAAAATGGTTTCACGAACCCCGTGCGCTTCGATTCATTTCTCCTCTATAGGAGAACTTTCTATCGGGGACGGAATACCATTGTTCATAGAACTAACTGTCCGTAATTCCAAAAGCAATAGAAAGCGCAATGATTCTAAACATCATGCCTACGATGGTAATATCACGATTTAATGCTCGAAAACGTAGAAATGAAAATTTTTTCTCATTGACTTCAAAATTCGAATTTTTTGAAGAATCTTTCGGACGATGTTTTTATCATTGCACGACTGATCGTAAATAGCAATAGAGTTGACTTTTAATGCTTAAAGGCGGTAACGAGTGCCTTATGATCGTCTAAGAGGTTGCCATTAGTTAGATCGATGGGTGAAAGTGTCAGAGTTTAGAATGCATAATGTCGTCTTTCTCGCAACTACGACTGACTTATTGCTGTGGTTTATATATGGTTTCGCGGATGTAGTAACTCTCGGACAATTACGTGCTAATTCGCGGGAAAGAATTTAATTTTGTCGATTTTGAGCCTGATATATTTATGTCGCTATACTCGAATCACCGTGCAAGAAATGGAGCGCGCATATGCGATAACGCTACCGTGATCAAATAAGCGAATCGGAATCTGCGCACCGATATAATATCCTGATAACATTTAATCGCGTTTAATCAATCGGCTGGGAGGTCGAATTCCATGACTTTCGAACCAACGCGATGTGCGCTCGATCGAAGAGATTCCCGCGTATGATAATAATTTTGCGTATCATTCTAGATCATATGTCGCTTGAATGAAGAATGTCGAAGAGCGTTAGATGAAGATGATCGTAACGCATGTCGACGCGCGATATTTCTTACGAGACGCGTAGTGAGTTTTCTTGCTTGACAGACAATCAGCCGATGCGTGTTCATATCGAAGGATACTTCGTGTTCAACACACGCCGGTCGTAATCCGCATGTCATCGTACCTGTCGTACGTCATCGCATCGACCGTTTTGAGACAGGACAATATGGGCGCTCGTAAATTTTATCAGTGAACACGCTCGATTATGGTAGCTCGCAATGGAAATAATAGCTATAGACAGCCCTTTCAAATCGACGACGTCGGTTTGCTTTTGCCAACACCAAGCTAATTTTCTTATAAGCAAGTTTGTCAGTTACATGGATATCGAGTTACAGTTATTATGAAATGTACAGCTTGAACTCTACTTAATGCATCAATGTCGTACATTTTGTTTAATCTTATTACGGAGAGTAATTACATGAAAGAGTGATCTTAAGGCGAAAGAGTTATTTGAACTCTCATTCCAGTCGCGAACGAACTCGTAGAACTACTTTTACCTTAATTTATGAAAATTATAAATAATGATCAATAAAAATAATTGAGAGTTATATTTACGATGGGCGTTAGAGATTGATTCGATTAATAACGCCTTATTGCACGTGAGTTCAAACGTTAGTACAGACCTAATCGTTTCGAAGTATTGGTAGTATGGTGCGTTTAATATTTGTATGCGCACTCCTGATTGAGGCTCGTAGCAATTGAGGTATAAATCTCGTCTTGCTAGGCAAACGAACTCGCGCAACGGCGATTGGAGCTTTCCAAGGTTCAAGGTCCCTCTCAGCCTCTACGACTCGCTCACTTACTTCTATCCTCGCTCTTTCTCTCTCTTTCTCTCTTTCCCTCGCGCAGTTTTAATCTCTTCTGCCTCGAAGGGTACAGTTGTATCCTACGAATTTTTCTAGTAAGAAGTACATTGCCGAGTATCCATTTTCTCTGAGTATCGCAGCAATCACCATTTCCACTACGAAATGCTTCTGTGCTGCAACTTGCTGTATGAACGAATATACATATACATTTACGCTTAATCTCCGACGGAATGGCGAAATTGTGCAATCTGGTGATAAAATGTAATCTCGAAGAGTGGAAAGGACATATTACACGCGAATATATATCGTGTTAGATTGTTGAAAACAATTATAATTTTTCTTTATAGTCGCGAAATGAGATATGTTTGAATTTTATTATTTCTAATGATTTTTCAATTCTCGATATTATACAACTTGCCTTGCTGACTGTTCTTCGACTCTGTAAAATGAAAAATATTTGAGCCTACTTCTAGATCGATTGACTCTCTATTCTAATTGAGGCGTCTATTTGCAAATGTTAGAATTGCCACAATTATTGCGATCTTTTAAGGATTATAGTATTTTTATAAACCATGAATAATTAATGACAATATGCAAATGTTAGCTATGTTCATTGTACCTACGCTTCTATCCTATATCTTTGTGGAACTCTTAGTCAAGCCGGGAGGCTGCGATAGAAGATAGGTAGGATGGCTGTTGGCGGTTGTAAAGGAGTAGGATGGGACAGAGGTAGTACTGATAATTAATAACCCACTTCTTCGGCGAGGTTGCTCTCTTCGTTGCTCGGCTTTTGTGCTTCGTGGACTTGCTTCTTGAACTCGCTCGCTCTCTCGCTCACAAACCTGGATCTCTCTCTCTCTCTCTCTCTCTCTCTCTCTTTCTCTTTCTGTCTCTTTGTCTTTTTCTTCCGTTAAACGAGCCAGGTATACCGTCAGTTCTAACCCAACCTGCAACCAGAAGGAGTGATTCGGACGACGATTCATTAGCCGAGCAAAACACTAATTGGTTCGCTTCCCCGAACCTTTCTTATCGCTGTAAGAAGCTCGGCACAGATATGGCTGCAACTTTTCGGAATATTTTCAATGATCTACTATTACATGAATTTTATGTCATTTTTGAAGGCATAATGAGATCTTCCGTTTCACGAAGTTTTTTAAAGTTTTTTCTTCAGTGTATACCTTTTAAAAAATAATATAGACATTCTCAAATAACTGATTCCAAAATGATTCTTGATCCATTAACAATATACGATTTTTCTTCATTACTTACCCTTATATTCCCGTGGTTTATCGTGTTATTGCCTCTCGCTTTTCAATTGATTCCAAGCGAAACTTCTGCGCATTCGAGAGTCCTTGAAAAGAATCGACGCGCATGTGTCCGCACGGTAGCAGCCTTGCATCGCATCTATGCTTCTTCATGCTGATGACTGCGACGACGGCTGTAGGATGTCAGTATAGAGGTCGTGAAGAAGAGTAGAGAAGAATACGAGCGAGCAGAGGCGGCCGGCGGTCTCCGAAGACCGCCCACTAAATCACCGAACCGAATTCCATTTGGCTTTCGGGCTTCTCCCTGCACAGTCAACAACGTATTTACCCGTCGATTTGGATCTTTTGCGGTTGGACGCGCCTCCCCCTCCTCCATCCTCTTTGGGGCCCATCTCGCTCTGCACACTGCCCCCTCGTGTGTTCTCATCGGGACCCCTTCTCATTTTTTTTTCTCATCGTTCGCCTCCGTCCGTGCGCCGTATGCGGTCGGCTGGCGTGCTGCACGTTCCGCGGATGTCTCCAGCTCTGGATTATGTATGAATATTGATAATACCGCCGGCCAAGAAGAGACCGATGACCGTTCCAATGTAAATATCTCTGTGAGACCTTATGAGCCCTCGCCACCCGCGCGTTCTGTTCTTCGTCCTCGTGAGCGCGCGATACTCCGCTTGTTCTTTTTCCTCGGCGATCCTCCTTTTTCGCCGATATGACCCGTGCACTTCGCCGAGCTCAATTCTTCCACTATCAACAACCAGTTCCGCTAGGGAACACTCTTGGTTTTTTTTTTTAGAATGAACAAGCACGTCTCACGATTTAATTTTGTTTTAAAAGTACAGCATGTACATATATTATCAGGACCGACGGTTGTTCGACGGATGCACGAATCTAATTCGTTCTTACAGAATTCACTGCGTCACTCGAGATAATTTCCTCTCGGTCTGGCACGCTACCATGCTGAGTGACAAATGGATCGGACGAATGATTATGACGGTTAAATATGAAGGAAGACGCCGCATGTGTTGTTGCGTACTCGATTTACAAACACGGAACATTGTCTACGCTTTTTAAATAAATGCGATGTCGTTTATTTTGACGTTTAATGACCCTTTATCGAGTTATTATGTACAAGTATATAATAACGCGCGATTATTTTAGTACTACTTTAATTTTTTTTCTAATTTCTTTCTTTTTTCATAAATGAGCCACGAGCGAAACAATGATAGGAGGAAAGTTTGTGAGGTGGAGGGTTACGCCGGATATTGCAGCACAGACGCCCCACGCGTCTTAATAATCATATAATACCCAAGTAAAGGCGAGCTCACGCCTCCCCATTGCGCGTCTTCACCTCTGAGAAGACTTGCCAGATCACCGGAATCCGAAGAGTTCTCTATGCGGAGCCTGTTCGGAGGCATCTGCTCGGCGATATGGTCTTTTGCGACCCCTCACGACTACCACTGTTCATTTTACGAGGCTCCACTCGAGGCGAGCCGTCAAACCCGCGTAATATTGGGTAATCCTCAGCGAGGTGGCTGAGGGAGCAGGACAAGGGCAGGAAAGGGGTGGCACGCGTTACGGAAAGGGGAATTCTATAAGACGAAACGAGAGTTGTGCCGAAAGACGTTTGCTGGAGTGAGACGAAGAGCAGGTAGTGGCTGAGAGAGGAAGCAGGGAGGAATCCCCAAGTACTTGATATGCGGCGGGCGACAGGAGGGCCGCTTGCGGTCTTAAGCCTGCAATTCCGAGCAGAAATATGCCACCTCCGCCTTAAAGCTCCTCTTTAACGGTCGAACTACGCCGAAATTAAGCGGAAGGAAGAAGGTCTCCTCCCGAACTCTCGAAGCCCTTTTCTCGACCATGTAACTTGTGGTAGCTAGATATTGGGTTATAAGAGTTGCGATTTTAACCACGCGATGTACAGCTATAAAGATTCTTCGCGAGCGTTCGTATTGACGATAAATTCTCACCAAGTGGCGTACTAGATTTTGTTCTTACCATTGTGGCAATAAAGGGTAGCTCATAAGATGCATCATAATTTAAGGAACTTTGCTATGATTTATTTTTTTATTGCTTCCTCATTGTATTTTCACGGGACTTTCTGCTGTTTGGAGTACTTTTCATTATTCTTTAATTAAAAAAATATTATGATGGAATGGATGAAATTCTTATGACATGTATATAATAAGAATAAAATTCTTTTATTCTTATACATTTCCTTCTAATAAAACAAAGATATGATGGTATGTTGCAAGAAGAAGAAAACATGTTAATGAAATATACAAAAGACAGTTGTTAAATTATTTGAACGCTAGAGTATTTCGGTCTTAAAGAAGTGATTTTTATTTAGACAAAGTCGACTCTTCTCCCTGTCTTCCGCCGACTTGGTTCGAAAAAGAGAATAGCGTCTCTCTTTGTTGCCATCGGTTCGACTCTCCGTCCTGTCCACGACTCTGTTCTAGACAGATGTACGCGTGTGGGAGTCACGTCATTACGCGGCGAGGAGCGACAGGATGACACACGCGGAACCCATAAAGCTGATGCGCGATGTCGCGCAGGGGGGACTCCCGAATGGAATTTTAATGAGCGGCATTTCGTCGGTACTGTCGGATTTTCGGAGTGACACGTTAATGCCTTCCGAATGTACGTAACGCACCTTCGTGAGACGCTGCGAACACGCAGCGTTTTGAAACTCGCATAGAAGTGAGCATAGAACCTCTACGAAGTGCATGCACGACTTTAGAATATTCTTTCTTTTCGAGAGCGCGAGTATCTTGTACCGGGTCGAGATTAAAAGAAAATATTTCCAACTTATGTAAGGTCGAGAACGAGCCGAGTTTAGTAGGGTTATGTGAGCTAGATCGCGAGATGGAAGATGGTAAAATTAAATTATGTATCAGCAAGTATAAAAGGGTTTGTATGTATTACGTGTGAATACATAAAAAATATGAAAATTTTGTGGGAAAGAATTACTTTCATGTCTTCTTACATAATGTCAAATATTATTTATATCCGTTTAAAACATCATGGTCGTCAGAATAATACCACACAGCGCAGTAAGGATATTAGTTAATTCAGCATGTTAATACATCATGCGAAATAATGTTTCATTAAAAAGTTTCTCTCTCGGTATTCAAAACTTTGCTCTTAAACGAACTTAGCCTAAACTTTTTATGCAGTCTGTAAATGTTTAAACTGTCGGAAAGTACTTCTACATATATTGTGCACATTCTCAAAGTATGTTAAATATAAAATTCGTGCGTGACTACGATGTTTTATGACACTATTAAAAGGCATACGCGTTACAAGATATTATTAATATTAAAATTTATGCATTTTATATATTCTGTATTTCCATCTGTTTTATGTATTTATTAATGCGATGTACATGTATATCGTGATAAAGGAAAAAAAGTATAAAATTATTAATATGTTACGCTAAAGGAAAATTTCAAAATTTCAAAGATATTTTAATTCATTTTATAATTTATCTTGTTATAAATTACCAAAAACTTAATTTTCTCTTTATTCTCTCGTCATATGTTCCGGACGTGTCTATGAAACAATCGAACATTATTAAATGTATTATATTACATCTATTTTACATGCCCTGATCACACTTGCTTTTTAATATATAATTATTTCTTTACTTCCTATTCGTGTGCGCGTATCAGCTTGAATTTGCTTTGAACTTGCTCAGCATCGGGTACTACTGGGGTTCCAATCTGGGTCTCGCTTATTGAATTTCGCATTTAGAATCTAGACTAGATCTTGATTGAGAATGAGTTGCTGCTCGAAGCACGAATGAAACAACGAGCCTGGAATACATGGATCGCGATGTGAACCCGGCACATTTGTCACTACGGAGAACGTTGTGGCGAGCAGCTGATATAAATAGGCGCAGCGGTGACAAACGACCGGTTCCTACGGCAAAAGAAGCAAACACGACCCTGACGGTAGAGTACAGGATGCAGTGTGGTGTTATAGGTGCCCTTACTATTGGTAAGTTCGGGTCACCGTCTCGATTCACCTTCGCCGGACATAATGGAGCTTATACTTATGCGTAAGTAAACGCATATCTGTGCGCCGCCACGCGAGCGAGGAACTCGTCCTGGAAGGATATCGGTTAAGGCTTGAAAGACATATTTTTATTCGTAAGAGCTAGAGAGAGAGAGAGAGAGAGAGAGAGAGAAAGGCAACATAAACGAGGTGGAAGAGAGAAAGAGAGAACGTGTGTGCAACGGGCTGGTCTCAGCAACGAGCCGCGAGATATATCTGTGCAGACGCGTCTATATTTACGTGGCGGGAACCTATCGAGACGAGAAGGAGAGAAAGATAGCGCCGTGCATCATCGTCGAATGAAAAATCTGGCGTTTCCTGATGAGAAACGATATTTATAGGGCCCGTGCGTGGTTGATTATATATGTTATATATGTCCGAAGTCACGACGTTGATAGTGATCCTATTATGGATGGATCGACTCATCCGATTGGCGTGCCAATGGTTGATGCTATCCTTTCGGAAGAGCTTATTTTACGTACTTGGCCCATAATCAGATATACATATATGTACGAGTCCCCGCGCAAATGAATTGCCGTGGCGAGTGGTATAAGGTATAAGATTCCGAGAGTATGCAGTCGCTTATTTTATTTTCCGAGTCTGATTTATGTTGTCGAGTGCGGAGGGAGCGGGATAGCTCCGGCGCGAAACGCTTAAGAGATTGACTCGGTAGGAGAACGGACGTCGTTCTCGATCGTATTGCGCGTACGTAGTTACGAACATGCTCGGCTGGCCGAGCAGCCGATTAATTACTAGGCGTATCGCTTTCAGAATGCGTTCTCGAGCCGTAAGCGATTACTTATGATGCGAAAAAGGAAGAGGTCCGTGTCGTCGTGGATGCAAATGCAGAAGCGGACGATAGAGAGTATCGATCCTATCGGGAGGCTGTCGTGCTCGTCGCCGCGTCGCATCACGTCGCGCCGGAGTCGTCGGAAAAGTCGCGGCTTACCGCCGCGTCGGTCGACCGCTTGG
>Ga0157364_1006158_pt1 | contig 12296 bp, 11 predicted proteins | sample AttsexASBM2_FD_111476 | JGI IMG/M metagenome (GOLD analysis project Ga0157364, IMG submission 111476) | Fungus gardens microbial communities from leaf cutter ant in Ribeirão Preto, State of São Paulo, Brazil - Atta sexdens ASBM2 | ecosystem: Host-associated > Fungi > Mycelium > Unclassified ...
ATATGGATGAAGTTTCGTGATCGCGATCTTGCACTAAAACTGTTTTTCAATAGATGCGACGAACAATGCTTTGAGTGCGAACAGTGCACTTTCGCAAACAAACATAATGAAAAGGTGTTAGAATGTTATGATATTCTAGATATGTCACGATGTTGCAACGTGTGTGAACGAGTCACGTGCAAGTGCTCCGTGGAAGAGTGCGACGTGATCTAAAAACTGTGAAAAAACATGGAAAATCATGAGCGAGTAGAACGCGAACTGTTGGAGCAGTGCGGCCAGATCACTACTCTGGTGGAGTGTTTCGCATGGCTGCAACGATGCGATGAGTGCATCAAGCAGCTCGAAGAACTTTGTCGTACCAAGCGTCCGCGCCTCGCCGTTGAACACAAACAATCCGTGACGAGGATCGCGCGACTCGCGGGTGCAAAGTCGCAATTGGAGCAACGTTTCGTGCACATTGGTAGTACGCGAGTAGCAACAAACGATCTCTTGTTTGGCGAGAGATCAACGCGTTCGTATATTGACAAGTGCGGTGCACAAAACTCTAATCACATCGAGCCGCGACAGTTTTTCGAAAACGCTGAAAATGTAGCTCTAGAACGAGTACGAGACGCTGTAGAAAGACACGGTAGTGTAAAAGTGAACGCGTTCAACGGTGAGTTCGCGAAGGATAAACGTGTTAATAAGAGCATAGATACAAACAACAGCGAGATATACCGATACACCGATTTGTGCGTGTGGTAGGACCAGCACGTCATCGAGTCTATTCTAGCATCGCTCGAAGAGTTCCAGGAACGCGACAGCGGATGGACATTATCACGTATATTGAATTTGATTATCAATGTGAACAAACTAAATCCCCTGCGCGCGGGATGTGACATTGAAGTGCCAGAAATAGCGACGAAACGAGCGGTAATCAGTATTCGTACGACGGACAATGCATGCTTCAGGTGGTCGATGGTCGCCGCTCTGTACCCAATTGAAAAGTATACGGAGCGGGAATCGTCCTATCCGCATTATAGGACAATATTGAATCTCACAAACATTGAGTTTCCAATGACTTTAAAAGACATTTCTAAATTCGAACGGTTGAACGCGGTGTCGATCAACGTGTACGGCATCGAGAATAAACAAGTCATTCCTCTGCGGTTCACCGATAACAAGAAGGAAAAGCACGTCAATTTCCTATCTATCTACAAGATTCACACAACGACAACCATGGTCACTTGCATGGATAAAAAATCTATCACGTCTTGTGAACTCGCAGATTAGTAGGAAAAAAAACAAGAAATTTTTCTGCGATCGATAAGTATAATAAGAAAAACAAATAAAAAAAAACAGTAAAAAAAGAAATAATGAAAAATGATTTCTCTATTTTTTACAGGTGTCTCCATTACTTCAATTCGTGCGAAAAATTGCAATTGCACGAAGTGGACTGCCAGAAGATCAACGACTGCCGAGTGAGGACGACAAGTGGCTCGAATTTGACAACTACAGCAACCGAGTACGAGTATCGTTCATCGTCTACGCCGACCTGGAATGCGTCTTATGTAAGACAGAATCCGACAAGAAAGACGCGTCGTCGTACGCGTATCAGTGGCATGAAGCTTTAGCATAAGCTATTACGACGACATATTATCATCATATTACTTCCGTCGCGATGAAGGCTGTATAATCTGGCTGGTTCGCGCAACAATTCAACGATTTGGCACATCGCGTGAAAAATATCGTATCCGCTCAACGTACCCATGGAAACATTGTCTAAACAGCAATAGGAGGCATACTGTAACGCAACGCGTTGTCACATTTGCGAGAAATCGTTCGCGCCGGATGATACGCAATCATTGTCATCTCACTGGTAGATATCGCGGTCTAACGCATTCAAATTATAACTTAAATTATAAAAATTCGTTCTATATTCCGATCGTATTTCACAATTTATCGGACTATAATGCTTATTTTATAATTAAAGAAATTGCTATGATGGACATGTAGATGTACTACCGATAACGAGAAGGAAAAATATATTTCATTTATCAAACATGTCGATAGCACCAAAGACAAAAAATTTTCAGAAAAATGGTGTAAAATTAAGATTCATTGATTCTTTCAAATTTCTAAATGCAAATCTCGATAAATTGGCGTCGTATCTCGACAAAGATAAATTAAAAATTGTACGTTCCGAATTTTGCAAGCTCAGCGCGAAGGATTTTAATTTTCTCACACGAAAAGGTATCTTTCCGTACAAATACATTGACTGCGTCGAAAAATTGCAGGACACGCGCTTACTACTGCGCGAATTATTTTTCAGTTCATTGACAGGCGATACCATATCCGAGAGCAATTATTGCGATTATAGCGATTCACGCCGTGAACGTATGGCAGCGATTCTCCATCTGAACGCTCGACGAGTACAGTGATTTATACTTGAAAATTGATGTCTTGTTATTAGCCGACATTTTCGAAAATTTCCGTAATAATTGCTTCGCGAGTTACTGTCTCGATCCCGCGCATTATTATACATTGCCAGGTTTCACGTGGGACGCCATGCTAAAACATACGCATGTAAGATTCGAGTTGCTCACCGACATTGATATGGTCATATTCATCGAGCGCGGTATACGCGGCGGTCTCAGTCAATATTCCAGTAGATATGTACAGGTTAATAACAAGTGCGTTCATTCGATCCATCGAAACTATCATCGTACTTGATGTATTACGATATGAATAATTTATACGGATGGGCGATGTGTCAATCTTTGCCATACGCCGAATTTCAATGGATCGAAGACGCTGTGAACTTTGATGTGAGCGCGATCGCTCCGGATTTATCCACCGGTTATAAATGTTCTCGAAGTCGATCTCGAGTATCCGCAGCATCTACACGACCACACTGACCTATCTTTCTGTCCAACGCGCGATAAACTTCTAGCGACGTTGACGATAAGCAGCGTTACGTCATCCACTATCGCAATATACTCGTCTTCGCGTAACAAAGATCCACCGGATGCTACAATTCGCTCAATCTCCATGGCTCCGCGATTACATTGAACTCAATACTCAATTTAGAACGCGCGCAAAAAACATTTCGAAAAAAATTTGTATAAACTAACGAACAACGCGGTATTCGGTAAGACCATGGAGAATGTGCACAATCACGTTGATGTAAAATTAATAACAAAATGAGACGGACGGCGCGGAGGCAATGATCGCGAAACCGAATTTTCACAGCTGCATTTAATTGCCGTCGAAATGCGCAAATTCGAGATAAAATTCAACAAGCTGATTTACGTGCATACTCGACATATCGAAAATCTGCTTGTACGAATTTCACCACAAATACATGTATCGTGATAAATGCAAGATCATGTATACCGACACGGACAGTTTCATTTATCATATAGAGTGCGACGATGTTTACAAGAATATAAAACGCGATAGATTCGACACGAGCGATTATCCGGCAGACAACGTGTATGCCTCTCGCAAACAAAAAAAGTATAAATTTAAAGAAAGATACTGAATCTCTCGATATCCTATGTTTGTCCTTTGAATGATTTTGTTACAACAAAAAGTTAGTATGTAGTATGTTTCTTTCTGATCGTCCGATATTGTCGCACTAGCAGCAATATTTGCTGCTAGTTTATTTTATTGTACGATGAAGATCATTCACATCATTTGTGAGAGAACTCCATTTTAAGTTGCAAAGATATGAAGTTAAGAAAGGAAAGATTTAGGGAGCTAAGGAAAGAAAGGGAATAGGGCCTTACAATTTGATTATTGTTTTATTGTAAGTGATTGTATTATTGAAACAAATGACTGTGTATTATGACATTTTAATAATATTATCTTTTTAAACTTTTAAATTTCATGTTATATTATTTGATTCGTTCTAATTTTAAAAACCTATTTAATATATATTTAATTTACGAAAATCTGCGACATTATGAATTTTGTTAAATTTCACAATTTTTAAAAAAAATTTAACACAATAATGTACAACTCTGTGACACTTTTTAATAATTATAATTTTATTAGTCGTTTATTCGTTCTGCACCAAGTAGAAGTTACATATGTCTTTTGAACATACTACCTTATATTAGATGTGGGAAAAAATTCATGGTGTTTTTTCCGTTAGATGTAACTTTTTCCCATACCTAATATAATTGAAAATATCATTACCATTGACTTATTGACTGAACTATCTTCTCTGACCATTTTGATTACCCTTTCTTGTTATTAACCGAAGAATTGGTTTGGATTTACATTTTATATACGTTTTAGAATTTGATTCAGTTTAACATGATTGAGTTAGTGACGCATAGTATGATTGTGGATGAGTTGATCCGATTAATACATTTTGTATACCATCACCGAAATTATTTTATAAGTTTCTAATATGTTCTGCAGGATTTGGAAAGGATGATGCTAAAGGCATTTTGAGATATTGGGAGTACAAATTAATCCGGTCCGTTTCCCTAAAGATGACTCCAGCTGTTGTAAATGACAACTGATTTTGGCGGTTTCAGAGAGGTTAAACATCTGCTAATAATATTCAATTTATATCGCTTTGAGTTTCATACAAAAACCTTGATTTTTATTGTGTTTGAAATGTCGAATTTTGTATTAACCAAGCAGCATTTGCGGGAGGTTTTGATTTTCTGCTTTAATTGAAAGAAAAGTGCGGCTGAAGTCCATCGAATGCTTGTCGAAGTTTATGGTGACACTGCTCCAACTGATAAAAATAAATCACGTAGGGAATGGTTTCAACGTTTCAAGGATGGAGATTTCAACATTGAAGACAAACCTTGCTCTAGACAGCCAAAAAACTTCGAAGACAAAGAATTAGAGGAAGAAGACAGAGTCAAACGCAAGAGGAGCTTGCAGAATCATTGGGGATAACTCAACAAGCCGTTTCTTCCCGATTGAAAGCCATGGGAATGATTCAAAAACAAGGAAATTGGGTTCCTTACGAACTGAAACCGAGAGACATTGAAAGATGATTTTTCACTTGCGAACAGCTGACTCAAAAACAACAGAAAAAAGGTTTTTTGCATTGGATTGTGACTGGAGATGAGAAGTAGATATTCTACGACAAGAAGAAAAATACTACGCTAAGCCCGGTCAATCGTTGCCATCGATCTCAACATCAACACCACGGCCGAACATTCATGGTTCGAAGATCATGCTCTGTATCTGGTGACACCAAAAGAGTCTTGTTTATTATGAGCTGATGAAACCTGGCGATTCCATACGAGCGATCGGTATCGGCTACAATTGATTTGTTTGAGCCGTGCATTGCGAGAAAAACGGTCAGAATACAAGTAGACAAAGTGACAATATGATAAAGTTATTCTTCTTCATGACAACGCTCGGCCTCATGTCGCTAAAGTCGTAAAAAAATATTTGGAAACACTCAAATGGGAATGTTTTACCGCACCTGCTGTATTCTCCAGACATTGCTCCTTCTGATTATTGGTTATTCTGAAGAATGCAATCACCGATTCACTTCTTTCGTAGAAATTGAAAATTGGCTCCAAATTGGATCGCCAAAGACGAGTCATTTTTTCGAGGTGGAATTCGAAAATTGCCTGAGAGATGGGAAAAAGTAGTTGGCAGCGATGGACAATACTTTAATTGATCTGTTCATTCATTTTGTTTTAAAATAAATGTACAAAGAAATGTACCGAACTAATTTGTATTCCCAATATATACTTTAGATATGTTGACGATATAGTTATAACAGTGCCGACGTCGATGATTCAGAATATGACAACACAAATTTAATTCGTATCAAGACTACAATTTATTCTAAAAATAGGCAATAACAAAATTAATTTTTTGGTCACTACATAATTAATTTTAATGACAAAATTATTTTTGATTGGTAGAAATCCACCTTTTCTGGTAGGTATCTTAATTTCTTGTCATAGCACCTTCTAAGTCAAAAGAGAGGCACAATTATCGGATAAACTTTTCTTATTTCACACCCGATGTTTCCAGAAAAATCTTGAATTTATTGTTAACATTCTATTGAATAATAATTACCCTCTGAAATTTATTTTTGACACAATGAATAACAGAATTAAAAATCTGATCAATAAAAAAACAAATTCTAAAATAGCTGAAAATATATTTCGCCAGAAATTGTTGCAAAGAAATTACGGTTTGCCATACATTGAGAACATATCCTATAAAATAAATTTAAAATCATTACTAAAGATTTAGATTCTAATTTTTCTTTTTTAGTATCACTCCAAGGAGCGATCAAAGCACATAAAGATCTTCTTTCTATGGCAGCGAAAAAGAATATCATTTATAAAATTTATAAAATTTGTTGTAATGACTGTAATGCAACTAACATTGGACAGACTTGCAGAAAACTTAAAATCAGAATTTCTGAACACAAAAACCATACTCATAAAAACACATCTACGCTTTCGGTCATACCTAAGCATAAGTTGCAGTATGATTATGATTTTAATTGGGAGGAAGTGGCTATCTTAAATACTGAACGCAATTACAATAAAAGATTAATATCTGAAATAATATATATTAAAAAATAAAAAACGGCATTATTCGTCAAATATATATCGAATTCTTAGATGAAGCATATATGCCTTTCTTAAATAAATCTCATAATAGATGACAATGTTTTATTATTATACAATATACTGTGTAACAATGTACTGTGGAGAAACATAACGAAGAACATAATCATTTTATCTACTATACTTATCATCAACATTTTATATCTCACTTCCTATTAAATAACGAACAGCATTCAACAGATAATGCTATTGAATTGTTGATGAACGATTAGCGAAAAATATACGGGATCAATCGGTAAAATAACCTTTTGAAAAAGTGTGAGCAATTATACAGAGCACAAAACATTAGTCTGTAAACAGAATATTCATACCATATTGCCAAACGAAGCGAGGATCACAGATTTTACTGACTGATTAACTGAATTAATACTGATTTAATCTCTTTTTTTGTAAGAAGGACTGATTTGTCGATTAACTAATTGATTAATGAATAACTAATCTATCGTTGTGTATCTGAAGCATTCTGCGAGCATCGCGCTATTCATCCGGACATATATCTCCGAACATGGAGAAAGTACTGTGCAGGAAGGGAGACAAGGTATATATCAAATTATTGGGATTCGACGGATCACACAATTTATGGAAAAAACAATATCATTTGAAACAATTTTGATTATATTTTTTATACATATATGAGGTATACATAAGTGTACATACATAAGTGTAAATTATAATGATAGTAATACATAATAATATTACTATCATTAATATATAATATATATACAAATATAAAAAAGAGTAGGATAAATATAGATATTCTAATTCACGGATACAGCAACTAACAGATGGCTCTAGTGTCGCGAGGATGGAGAGGATGAAGTCATAGATGCTGGGATTCGAGGGAGGAGGAAATGCGTCATCGGGGTCTGTGTTAGAGAGGAAGAGGAAGTTTGTTCCTTCTCTCTTTCACCTGTTGCGTTCTCTTTTTAAACTGTTGTCCTTTCTCTCCTATCTATTGTAGGATACAGTTCTCTCTCTTATACAGTTCTCTCTCTTCCACCCGTTAAAGTTCTATATTTATTTGCGCTCTCTCTTCCTCCCGTTGGATTCTCTTTTCTTTTCTTCTATTGCACACGATTTTATTAAATAGATATGGTATTTTCGATTTTTAATGATATGACCAATTATGATAATATTTTTATGAATTTTTAACAATATAACAATATAACAAGTAATACAATTGTAATAATACCCTTTTTTTATCAATGTAATACAAGTGGGCAAGCGCACTTTCTTATTAACCAGTTAATCAATACTACTACGAAAATATGAAGAAGAATATGGTGAAAATAAAAATATAATAACTAACATAAAAATAGTTTTAGAAGAAAAGAATATATATTTTAACATACATTTATTTATCATGTAATGCTATATGTACAATATAATCTAAATTATAGACTATCAGTTCATTCTATAATAGAATTTTTATCATAAATTTTGTACAAAATGTTTGTACATCGCTTTTATTAATATAATTTTGTCTTAAATTAAGTAACACAAAGTATTTCTTACTAATCATGCGCATATTGACTCAATTCATAGAATACATATTCAACACATTGCTCAAGCTCAAATAAGAAAAGCACAGTTGTTGGTTTCATATACAAACATGTGTCATTTAATGTTAACTTTACATTATTCGTATATTTTAACAAGTTACACATTTAAAATTGAATCGATGATGATGATGGGATTATTGATTGCAAGTGCTTGATATCTGCACATCTCTCAATGAACATTTTGCACGCAGCATGAGATATGAACATGTATTGTTTCGACTGTTACTAATCGCAATTTGCACGTGAGATATAGATCTTATAACGATCCCAATATCCAGAAATTTGTACGCTGTCAATGTCAATGCATATATCCTCATCAGATACGAGGCATGTAGTGAAATTTCGAAAATGTACTAGACGACATTTGAGAAAATGCTCTTTGAAAAAAAAAGTAACATATAAATAGAAAAAAACATGTAAATAGATCTTACAAAAATACATAACATATAATACGTATAGAGAAAAGAAAAATATTTTATAAAATTAAATGAACTTATTGTTTCTTGCACGCCTTATCCTGTTGAACTGAAGCATAATAGTTCATGGCTTGAGATATTTTATTTTCTCGGAGAATTTATAATTAGCAATAACTATCTGAACTTTGTTCCCTCCCATATTTTTTTTATATACCCTAAAATGAAGGGAAATTTTTTCATATATTATACTTTGAAGAATAGTTGTGATGTGGTCGAAGGATAACCAAATTGACATACATCATAAGAATGCATTAACGATATGGAATCTCTTTTATCTAAGAGATCGGCTCCAATGACAATAAAGTCTGCTCCTATTCTCTTTTCGAAAATGAATTTCGGAAAAAGAAATTAAAACATATTTAAAAAGAAATCTTATATTTTATTAATTATAATTATTAATTATATTTAAATTTGATATATTTCTTTTAGGTATTGCGACCACAGTATATTTTAAATACATTTTGTAACATACAATTCTTAACATGTTTTCCACATCGTACAGTATTAGTAATATCGTACAGTATTAGTAATATTCAGATTATGTAAAGAATCTATATCTTTGTAATCATCATTTCAATAATTATCGCTATTGAGTACATCAACCAGCTATTCACATTTTTTAAATTCTTTAACGTATACGAGAGCTTTATTGTCATCCACAATTACAATCATTGTAATTAGGCGTTTCATCATGCTGTACAGAATTATCCTGTCTTCCCATTGCAATCCATGGTGACAAGCACTCAGCCAGGAAGCGCAGTCCTTTTCAGATTTTGTCAAGAAATTCCATGGGATATGTAAAAATGTTATGAGAGAATGGTTTCGTTTCTTAACACCGTCACTTCATGATAAATTTCCTTTCAGCGATAAATCTTTGTACAAACAATCAAATTAAGCATGCATTAAAAAATCGTATTTTTCATATGTCATTGTGTTTAATGATATTTCAAAGAGATTTTAAATCGATTCCAGAAGTGACACACATATCTCTTTGTTATTGAATATTGTCACGCTTACTGAATGTAAGTAGACAAAAAAATTAAGACTTATTTACTGTTACGTCCAGATTTCACAGTTCTTTTCTTCGATTAGAATTTTTGTCATCACCATAAAAGTTATTAACAAGTAACATCGATAGATCATCTGTTTTTGCATATGGAGATACAACGAGCCGAATAACATTCACCTTTTTAAGATTAATAATCCACTCGGGATGAAGTTGTTTGATTAAGAATTTAAATCAAGTGCCGAATAGACGAACTTTATCCCAAGGAACAGAAGAAGTAAATAGATTAAGAACTACAAACTGAAACAGCAGTTGTCGGTAATAAATGACACATATGACTCTAAACGATTAACATCCGGCAAACGGTCGATGATGAAAGTTGTCTTAGACACATACCCTAGTTTCACAAACGATATCTTTAATCCTAATCTTAGATTATATCAGTAATATATGCGAGGCCTGCACTCGACATCACTAGCTCACGAATATAAAAAGAAGGTCCTTCACGAACAGACAGTCAAATTCTATTCACGACACGAAACTCTGCTGGTTCGCAACTATACAGTAAAAGTTATTCAACCAGCCGACATTTTGCTGGTCCGTAACCAGATCGCTTAATCGATTCTAGTGATTCACTCAAGCGATTTTATTCGCAATATTGTCAAGTGACTTAACCGCTGGATCAACCTTCCCCTTGGAGCTTTTGGACAATTGAGAGGACTTTTGACAGTCACCCTCAAAAGCCTAACCTTGCAGAACAGTAGTGAGTCCCATCTCGACATATATATATATATATATATATATATATATATATGTATATATTTATTGCGGAAGCTAATTTATGTTAAACCATAGTGACACGCTTAATTGTCATTACAAAGATTGGCTCAGAAGCCGGGTCTACCGTGAAGCGGAGACTTCCGGACCAAGCGTACCAGAAGCACCTTGAGGGTTCTCGAAATCGAAGTTGCCCGAGAATGCATTATCTCCATCATCTTCGCCAGTTTTACATGTTCATCTAAACGCGTTAAAGGTACCTCCTCCTTCTCCTTCACTTCTCCCTCGAACTTCTTCATTTCCCCCTCGAACTCCATTACCCGCGTTTTGTTCTAACAAAACAAATTTTCCCCGACACCTCTCCGCTAATACCTGATTCATCTGTCTTCTCCATCCTACTTTTCCCCAGAGGAACCCCATCTCTGATGAACTTCACGGAGAGCGTTTCTAGAGAAAATTCCACCACCACCACTGAGATCCTATCCAAGAGAGTAACTTATTTGAATCACTCGTCAGTCAATTCCCGCGGACTACCATACTTATTCTCGAGGAGATCTTCACGATCGGTCCTCATTATTACGATCCAGACGAAATCCGGCATAGAATTATCGTCCAACCTCCCCGTTTCTGTATTCCGATATTTATTCCGGATTCCCCCAACTGTTATCTAGTTCCAATGGAATTCTTTTTCAATCGCTTTCCTCCTTCTTTTGTTACTATCCAAAAAATAGACTAAATAAAAATCAATGCTCTATTTCCCCTGAATTCTCATTCCCTAACGATTTAATCCAACTAATATGCATAAGATTTAAATAATTATTAAATCATAATAATCAGATGTTAATAAGGATTATCGCGTCGATTTGTGATATATAAATTAGTTCGCAATAAATAGAGTTATTAAGGTATAACCTTGTTCTGTTCGATTGATAATGGTCATTCCCACTCCTCTCCTTTCCAGTAGGATCATAATTTTAAAATCTTCACGGGAGACGTAACGCTTACAATATTGTAATATTAAAGATTCTTTAAATTAATGCTTTATAAATACGTAAGCTATGATGTAATTTTTTATTGAATGCCAAAACGATTATAACATGATATCTCTCAACGTAATCTGAGTTTCTTTCACTTAATCCGAAGAATCTGTTACGTTTACATTTTAATATTAATAAATTTTACATTAAATATATTACAGATATGCTGCATTTTCAAATTTTAATAAAAAAAAAATGTAATTCTAAATGTATGAGTAAGTATAAAATACTAAAACGAATATGTTTTGATGTTTCTGTGCAAATGTTCACTATCGAACTCTAAGTTATCTTGAAGAATTCATTACTCGTGTAAATTTAATGTTAAAAATTGTGAATTCTTTTTAAAAATATAAGAGATTAATCGTTGGTCAACTTAAACTATTAAAAAATAAATACATTATTTCTTCGAATGCTCTTGCGGTCTATATTTACTGCTATAATACTAAATCATTATTTAATAACAACAATCATTTATTATTATAATAGAATTAAAATTAAGTATAGTTTTGTCTCATTATTGCGATTGCGAACAAACTTTCTACACATACAATATAAATAAATTCGCGACATTAGCTATACAGTTTTTAAATTTATTTCATATAATTATTCATATAATTATTAATTTAGTTCTTTTTTCTTATATATTTATCTTTATAATATTTAATTATTTTTTTAATTACAGGAAATATTAATTTTATTCATAAAAGAATTTCTGATGTAAAATGCTAATAAAGCTCCAACAAGAAATAACACACACACACACACACACACACACACACACACGCACGCACGCACGCACGCACGCACGCACGCACGCACGCACGTAC
>Ga0157364_1006159_pt1 | contig 12294 bp, 5 predicted proteins | sample AttsexASBM2_FD_111476 | JGI IMG/M metagenome (GOLD analysis project Ga0157364, IMG submission 111476) | Fungus gardens microbial communities from leaf cutter ant in Ribeirão Preto, State of São Paulo, Brazil - Atta sexdens ASBM2 | ecosystem: Host-associated > Fungi > Mycelium > Unclassified ...
ATTTTTAACAGTGTAAGTAATAGCTATAATGTTAAATTGAACAATAAAAAATATGAATGATATACACTTTGATAAAAAAACTTGATGCTCTCCTCTGAATTTTATTTATTGTTCGAATTAAAGAATCTATTACAATGTGTATCATAAATCAGATACATATTTGCAGCCTGTATTATAATTAATAAATTAATACGTTCCAGACATTGCGATACAGTTAATTATATTATTAGTTACATTTTTGTCTGTGATGTAATTAATCACACATATGTTATTGTAATTTGTAACATGATTTGTACAATTAAAATTGTAAATTCAGTAAATGACTTAATAAATATACGTTTGATTTAAATTTACATTGATAAATTCTATTCTTTTATTAATATATTACGTATTGATTTGCTAGGATTTGTTCATACTGTTTCTGCTAATTTGAATTTTTTAAATTTTCAAATTTGGATTTTGGATTCGAAATCAGCCATCTAAAAGATCTTCCGAGTTTTATATTTAAATTGAGTATTATATTTAGATTGAGAAAATTATATATCACAAAGGGTTAAAGAAAATGTATAAACAATATTACAATGTGAGTTCACTATTATCGTTTCTAACTTCCTCTGTATATTTATTATATCCATTACATTGTTATCATTGTAAAAGTTGTAGTGATGTGTAAACGATGTAGTGATAACAATATAATGAATATAACAAATAAAGATATAATGAAATTATTCGCTTGACATTAATTAAGCAAGAATTTTCTATCAGAGAAATCTAACAGAAGGATTTGCTCCTGTTAGACGTTAAATCGATGCGTGTCGATAGTCGAAGCAGGTCTCGTTACGCGACCGGCAATTAATTACTGTCTTCGTAAAACTGCGGGACGCCGACAATTTGTCTTCATTGCCGGCGTGAAGACTTACCGAAGGGTTGCAAAAACAAAAAAAAAAAAGAAAAAGGTGAAAAATAGGTGAAAGGGTGTGAAATGGTGGAAGGGAGATCGGATTTTGACAACGTGCGTTGTCAAGCGAGCCGCACGCGAGTGAGAATTTCATTCAGATAAAATTTCATTCAGATAAAGGCGCTTTTTTTTTATAGAAAACAATTTTTAATAGTATGTTTTTAAGAATGTACACATTGTACATTACCATTAAAAAATTTGAAGCATTTTGTTAATCCTGAAAAAAATTTATGAACTTTATTTATTAATGTCTAATAATCATTATAAATGTTCTAAATTTTATGCTTTGATTTAATCATAATTGTTTTATTCCAACAGTGTATACATTTAAAGATGAAAATTGATATATTTTCATTAAAATAATTATTGTACATCTGTAAAGAATTGTAGATTTGTTTAAAAAATTATAAAGTGTTCCAAATTTTTAACCAGTAGTGTAAATTATGAATAATAAACATAAATGATAAACAAACGACATAAAATTTTGATGTGAGCACCGTGAGAAATCGGAAGGAATAAAATGGACTAACAGCAAAATAGAAATAATATGTCAACAAAAATTTTTTATTAACATAAAGTTTAAAGGATTGATTTAAAGGGCAATGATTTTCATATAAATCATTTAATCGTCATACCGCTCCGCTTTCGTTGGTTAAAGAGGAAATTTGGCACTCAGTATAAATCGCGAGCGCCGGGGCCGCCAGCGTGCGCCAGGATAATAAGGTTATTTGTAATTCCAGGACCGGCTGATCAAATCTTCCTAATTTCCTGGATCCGCTTGCTTAAAATTCCGCAGAATGCGCCCGTTTCATTGTTGCAGAAAGTGTCTGGATTACATCATAGAGTGTGACCGGTATGGCCGTAAGGGCTCAAAGTAATAATCAGTCCTGTATTAATTTCTAATGCTTTTTGTTACATCGAATCTAATTGTCCCGAGGCGCTGGAAACTCGAGAATAAGCAATGCGCACGGTGCTCCTCTCCTGGAAAATGTCTTGACAGATGTTATTATCTGTTAATCTTGTCTATTTTACGTCAGCTTCATTTATTTTATAGCATCTTGTTTCTCTTTACTTTATCTTCTGCGATATTTACTTTATTTAATTACAAGTAAAAGGTATATAAGTAAAGGAAAATAAATAAAAAGAATAAATAAAAAATATTCAGAAATTGTTTTGTGAAGTAAATTTTGATAACTAATTGCGTACGTTTATCAATTACAATACTTTTGGCGATAAATTTAAAATTCCCTTTGGGATGAGAACAAAAATCAGAAAAAATACTTAAAATTCCAATTTTATGAGAGATACGTTTGTGATTGTTAGTAATAAACGAAATCAATATTTCGCATGGTTTGTTCAAAACATCACAACATTTTGCATAGAATTGTGGCATAATTTCTATCATATTCCATGCTGAAATTACTCTCTAAAATAGTCACCATGTTTTAACACACTAGGAGAATTGTATCAAATAATTCTTTTTCTCGCTGCTTATATTATTTATTTTTAATCCTCTTATAGTTTATCTTGTTAAATTGTAATTTATTTCACACTGCTTCGTAATGTTTATAATAGCAGTAACAAAAGTTGTAAGTTTAACAAATCTTATCATAAATGCTCATATTAAAATAACAATGTGACTGAAACAATAATATTTAAATTACGGTAAAATTAAGAGAATAATCGTGTCTTATTGTAACGATTTATTCACACAAAATAAAATTTGCACGATCTTGTAATAATAAAACCAAAAGATTTCATGATATCACCTTGACACACGAGAAAAACGAAGAAGTTTGGCGTAAGCTCTTCGGAATTTATGCGACGATATTTCTACACGTTTGAAAGGTAAAACGAGGCTAGTCGTTGATAAATCAAGCTTTAATGCAGTCTCCCGCAATTCCATAATTCTTCTCCAATATTTTCTTTCCTGTCAACAAATCGCGCGACACGCTCCAAACACATCTCTTTTTCATGCATATATCATCTTTACGATTACTTCAAATATATAAAATTATCTTTTGAAATATAAAAATTAGTTAGAAAATTAATTGAGAAGTTATATATTATTAAAAAATATAATATTTTAAAACCTCGAAAATTTAAAATATTTATTTTTTAATTATAAAGGTAAATTATTTAAATTAAAAATTGAAGAACACACGTAAAGATCTGAAGAAAATTTTAAAAATATGGTAATATTAAATTAAAATATTTGAGCTCAAAGAAAATTGTACATTAAATAATTAAAAAAATATTTAATACTATAATTTAGAGTGAAACTTTTAAAAGCTTTACTGTTTTATTACTTTGTGTATATATTTATATAATTTGGATTTCATTTATTAATTAAAGCTCCAATTAATAATTTATTATTAGTATTTAAATATTAATAAGTAGAGAAAGACATTAATATCATTTCAAATATATTAAAAATTAATAAATTTTTATATTTAATTTAATACGCGCAAAATCAATATATATATATATATATATATATATATAGTTTTATTATTATTGATCTTGCAAAGGATCTCTTGCGTGTACATGTATGGACACGCAAGCTACCTTGAGGGCGTCCACCTTTCGACGTCTCGCAACCCCGAAGTAAATTACACATCCCCTTTGATCTCCCTGGCCGCGAACTCGCTCAGACTCAAGCTTCTGATACATTTTTCTCATCCCATGCTCTCGATTAGACTTTTGCGCGTCAAAGGGCAAACTAGCTTGTGGAAGGGCAAGGGTACATTCTCTGTAATTTTCGAAAAAACCGAGAAGATATAGTCATTTAGCAAAGCAACCTCTTAAAGCGATATCTGTATTATATACCGCGATATTAAATTACTAACCATTCTCTTCCAAGAGAAAATAAAAAATTATAGAGTTTAACTATAATTAAGTGCAAAGGATTTAAGGATTTATGCAATTGTGATCTATAACTCAGAAGTAGGGTTTTTATAAAAACACTTTTTATAAAAAATATTTATTTCTTTTCGTAAAATTAGTGGTAATTGACGTCGCGCTAGTATTCCTTCATTATTATCATCTCCGATTCGAAGATCTCGTTTTTCTATCATTTTTTATCATCTTTCAGAAACGTGAATCGTAGATAATACTCATAAATTATTTATAAATTTAGAAAAAACTTAGAGAGAGAGAGAGAGAGAGAGAGAGAAAGAAGGGAATGAAGAAAGAGAATAAGAGGACAGAATGGAAGAAAGCACGAAGAAAGGAAAGTATAGAAATTGGAAATTTTAGTGAATGAACTTCTGCAATGCGATTGATCTTGCGAAACATACATGGCATTCCCGTATTTCCCACCCTTGTGTTAACACACTCGACATCATGGCGCGCGATCGACGACTTTTCGAAGTTCGTTTCGGAGAATCCGAAGAAAATCTTGGGGATTTTCCGGCGGCCGCGAGTAAAAAGGGAAAGAATGTCGTGGCAAGCTAGGTACGAGGGTTGCTTTGGAATAGGAGTGAGTTAGAAGGAGCGAGGGAGGACACGAGGAGAACTAGGAGTATGAGTAGGAAGTAAGAAACCTGGATCAACTACCTGATGGGACGGTGCCATGTACCAGATGTTCGGTCTGGTTCGTGGTGCCATGGATTCTGGAATCGACAGGACCAAGACGCGCAAAAAACTTTTTTCGATTTACTTCCCGACAAACTCGCGCTTGCGTGCTTTCGGCTGCTCATTCGCTTAATGTGTATCGCGAAAGGAAGAAAAAGGATTTTAAATTGCATAAGTAATTTGCATAAGTGCTGAGCCTCTTCTATCGGATTTAACATTGAAATTACATGGTTAGAAGTTTCATGATTCCGGAAATTTTATTAATTATTCATTTTATTAATATTCATTTTATAATTATTTATTTAATTTTCTAATATTTGATTTTCATTTCTAGTTATAAAAATATCAATTTATTTTTTTGACTCTTTGTCTAATTATTATTATTATTATTTTTTTTTAATTGACTTTGATTTAAAATCACATTTTTTAATAATATGGCTAATAAAATGGCTTACTAACACGACACATTTGAAAATAATTGATTGATTGCAAGTTATGTGCAGTAAGCAATATAAGAATATCTTCATTTGATTTATTTTTGTAATGAAAATGTAGTAGCTCTAATTTTCTATACATTGTTTTTACAATTAAATCTTTTTTGTCATTTTTGTTTTACAATCCTTAAATGAACTACTTTTTTAGTTGTGGTGTTTTTGATGACTGTTTTCCGAGATGTGAGATTTTGATGATTTTTTTTTACGTAAATTAAATTAATTCACTTTGGATAATAATATTTATTTAATTTATTCATGATAATAAGATGAAAATTTCTTAAATTGCTTCTTTTTAATGAAGCGATATGAATCGAGAATTATATATACTTATATATTTGTAATTTTGTTGTCGATGTGTTATGTAATATGTTGTGCAATTCAAAATTATATTGCGATGGAAATATTGTTAATTGGTTTAAAATTGCATTACGATAAAAGATTATAACAAACGTTCTGGCTATATTTTAACGAAATTTTATTTCAAAGATTCATTTTATTGGATAGTAACGTGTTCGACAGTTACTAAAGTTAGACGGATACAAAGTTAGTGAGGACGACGTGACAATATAGTCCCTCGCTATTTTCGTCGGCTATTTTTTTTTAATCCTCTCTTGCCACGTTTTTCCGCGTTAATAACGAGTAGTGGCTTCGATCGGCACCATTAGCGGTTCAGCTCCGTTCTCGTTTCCGTCGGAAACCCAAATTAATATAGCTTTCCGAGCGTATCGTTGCAAGCGAGCGCCGCGACAGAAAGCCCGAAGAATTTATGTTTCGTCGACAATTAAAGCCGGAACGAGCGGATTACGCGGGTCTACGACCGTCGTCTACGATTACTCAAAGATGAATTGAATTAGTCACTGCCAAAGCTATGTAACAGATAATAACTTACATTAATTAATTACATTAATTATTTTACTCTAAAGCCTACTTGAAAAATGCTATATCAAATTTGATAATATAGAGTAGTCATTATTTAATATTTTTGCAATGTTTTTGTGAGAAAGATCCTTGAAATGTTAGGACATTATTGATTTTTTATGTTTATTTGTTTTTTTGAAAATTATTATATATTTATATAAGATAAGTATAAATTACGATAAGTATAATTAATAAGATATAAATTTTTTTACAATTATTGAGGTGCTGCATGTGTAAAAAAGAAAAGTTACAATAAAAATAAAGAATTGCATGAACGTATTTACGAAAATGATGACGACTTACGAATTTCATTTTAATTAACTTTGCCGATATATAAAAAAATTTGCACAAGAAAGACAAAAATATTCGCTGCGAAGATGATACGGATTTTTGTATTCAGATATTTTAATAGACGCGAAGCGGAGTTGAGCACGTCTTTTGATTTAAGTGCAAAACTAGTATCATTCTAGCAGAATATAAAGAGAAAGAGAGAGGACGGTGTAAAGCGAAAAAGGTGCAATGGAAGTAGTACGAGGAACTTTCATTAATCCTCCGCGGTGTGTTCAAAGCGTTTTAATTTCGCGTCGGATACAAAAGAATTATTCGAATCGCTAGTTAAAAAACTGTATTATACACGCAATTCGAACAGATGGAATTAACGTACAACATTGTTTTAGATTTAACTTCTATTGAAGTTCTTCTCACCTATACATATAATAATTACTAAGATTTTGAATGTTTCACTGAAAAGATTAAGAAATTTTAACCTAAAAGAAATATAAGAAATATAATTCATTTTAAAAAATAACTTACAAACAGTTTATTTTTAAATAGTTATTTTTTATATTTAAACTAAATTATTTATTTTTTTATTTAAGTACTTTTAATATAACGTATTTTAATATGAGTTTAAAATCTATTAAAAATAAATGTTAACAATAAAACATTTATATAATCGAAAAATTTTATGTACATTCCAAACTTAAAAAATTTTGTAGTTATATTTATAATTTTTTTTTCATGCTCACACGTTGTAAGCATCAGTTTATACTTGTTTCAAATATTAACTTTTAAATCGTCAGTATAACGCCATATGCGTATTATGCGATGAACTTGTATATATCGAACAATATATAATAGACATATATGTGAATTAATATAAGGCTTTATGAGAGACATCTATGATTTTAAAATTCCGGCGGTGTAAAGGTTAAACAAGAACATGATTCTTACAAGCGCTGTAAGCGCAAAATAGAACCCAATAGAATTGTATTTACATAGTAAATACAATTTTAAGTATACGTATGTTTATACTTGATTTCATATAAATAAGTTCAACAGTTATCACAAGTGATTTGCAAGCACTTACCACGTTTTTATCTCTTTTTAATGTAAAATCATTTTTCTAATTTCTAAGAGAAAGCATATTGACTTGTTAGCATTTAGAAATGTAATTTTGTTTATAGGAACTGTGAATCAACTGTCACTTAATCAAAGCGTAATAAACGCTTGCGACTCCAATATTCCATTGGTCTTCCGAGTTGGTTCTTCAAGGATTGAATTTCGATATCGCGTTGACCGCGAATTGGTCAGACAGGATTTTGCGAGGCTGCGAAAACACCCAGCCCTTAATTGAAATTCTACATATTTTTTAAAACGATTCGTTTATTAGTTCAATTGTAATTTTCAAGCACATCTTTTTTTACTTAAATGTCAATTATTATCGTTCATGCAAAAAATTTTTTGTAAAAAATTTAACAATTTCGCAAAATATTATAAAAAGTGTCAGTATTTCGAGATTTTTAATTTTAATTATCAAATTTTTAATTTCTCAAAATATATTTTATGAGGATTATCACATATAATATTATGATTTTTAATATATTTAGATCAACTTATACATGTGTGTGAACGGACGGAGCAGAGAAAGAGTGAAAAGTGCTATTAATTCATTTCCTTGACCATATCTGATAAAGGAAGAAAGAATGATAGAAAAAGCTTATAGGAATCATGCAAGAAGAAGAAGAGAATGGAGATTTTTGTACGTTCAGTATAGTTGTCCAATTATGGCTCTGATATAAGTCAAAATATTCGAGATTACATAAGGGAGGTGATCGATTAATTGAAGGAATTGTAAAATCAAAGATCCTAAAAAGTCGTGTTGCGTTCATAATTATAATAAACCTAGAGGGAAGAATAGAGATTTCTTCTAGAAATTCTATGCCTGATGTGAAACTTGCGGAGGAAGAAGCGTGAGGAGGTTGAACGGAGGAATGAACTGAAGACAAGGAGTTGGTATAGAGAGACAAATCAGGAAATATTCGCACCATTAAAGCGGATAACGGAGGTAAATCTGGTTCGATAAGAGGCAGTGCAGGCTGGGACGAATTAGAAGGGAGAATCGTTTCCGATTGAAGAGCGGGCACTGTAGCCTGTAATGGAGGAGCTGGAACACTTGGTTGAGGAGAGTCCGTGGTTGACCCTGAACTACTCCGAATCTGTTAAGCTATTGAGATACGTCCCGTTTAAGAGTCTACGCGCTGACTATTCCGGAGTTGGAAGTACGGTCTTGATTTGAATTTGGAAAGGATTTATCTTGCATTACAAATATTACAATTAATAGGACAAGTCTTAATTTAATTCCCGTGATAGATAAAGAGACTTACTGTTTTCTGAATGCTCCATTAGATTCCTTTAGTTGTAAATAATCCTGCTTGAGTTTGAATCTTATAGAAATAATAATTCCTTAATAGTCGGTACGACAATTTCGCACAAAGGCTCTAATAAAGGTTCTGAACTGAGAACATGAACTAGCTACTATAACAGCTGAGAAATAAATACATCCCGCAACATTGCGATTTATATAGGGATATTTTTGATGAGATAGAATATATCAAGTTGGTTAAGAATTCGGATTGATAGTCTTCCGCTCTTGATGAGGTCTTATATCTTAATTACTAATGTCAACACGTTTTAATCTTCCGAATACTCTGATATATTGTTATCACTTACTTTAAAGATTCTAGGTACCTATTGGCAAGTTCAATTCTCTAGTCTTCATTATTTTCAGGGAATACAATTTATAAGTGAGTAAAAGAGAATTTTAGCACAATTATAGTCGATTGATTATCAATGTTCGCATCATATCCTAATTATTTCAAACATTCGCGTTCATCGGACATAACAATATAATAATATTTTAAATAAACAACACTTATTTCTTTTCTCTTTCAAAAAATAAAATAGCAATGCTTATCAAAAAAGCAGTTAAAGCAAAATCAATATTATTCATTTTCTATTACAGTGCAGTTTTTATTTCCATATTTCCGCTAATTCACTGTGTACATCCAGTAGATCTTTACGATCGTAATACGTGATAAACAAAATGATGTGTGCGACATATTTCAAAGCTATGTCACGTTTGACATTCAACAGCGAAATGATCGATCGCTGTGAACGATCGATACGCAATATACGCGATTCCCGATCTCAATCCCGGTTTTCTGCTGATATTTAACCCGGGAAATGCACGCCCTTATTTGCTTGCACATTTACTTTACAACCCAGATATCAGTAGGATTTCCACCATACGTATCATTATCAGTTCCTGTTAATAATTATAAATTTATTTTAAATCGTGCTTTATGGGTAAAGAAAGGAGTGATTTCAAGTGAGGTCGCAGGATCAGGACAATAAGCAATAGCGAATATTTCTGTTAAATTTGAATTGTCTTTCAGTTAATTCTACATCGAATCAACTCAAAGTCGGATGCACACTATACATATAAATTGATATACTGATATACATATGTAGATATTCGATTAATGAATGAATCAATTATGGTTGAATCGCCTGCAGAATACAAACTAACTCATGCAGTTATGCAATGTTATAATTTCCTACTCAATAATGTAATTGTTACGTATAAAATATGTTATATCAGTAGGAACTTGTGACTTGAATTTTTATAGTCACATTATTATATTTGGATTAACGATTTGTAACAGAAATGACTGCCTTTTGATTGAATTATGCAATATCTATAATTATATTAATGCATGATTTACTTTTTTATTCCAGCTGAATTCCATTTTCACTTGGTTTTACATTCAATGCGAAAGATATTCATCTTTCAATGATTCTGGCTACCAAGTTAAAATTTAAAGAAATTTTTGAAATTTAAACGTTGATAATATTCACTGAAGATGGCCTGAAGGAACCGAAACGTTTGGATCTGAATAAATATAATTTTAATAATTTATATATATATATATATTCGTAAATTTGTGCTTCATCAACTATGCTTGACTTTTATTTGCCCGTTTAATTTAATGTTAATTAATGGAAACTTATGTACAAAATGTGTTATATGAATGGGAAATTATAATATTGACGTAATGTTATTGTATGTTTTTTGTTTTGCGGGCGCTTGTATGTTATATGCTAAAACATAAAATATGCGTTTCATTCCTTGTGTATTTCTCTTATTTTACACGAATTATTCCATTACTGATTTCACAGACATAATTCTCCTTTTATTTCCTATTCGCAAACTATTACATCTCCGTACAGCCGGCGCGCTTTTAATGGTTTTCTCGTTACAGCGAATGTGTTAATAACCATCAAGAAAAGTTCTCGTAACTGCAATGACGCAAACGCGGCATTATCTTTTTGTTAGATGAAAGCCAGCGAGTTTCCCTTGTCACAGCTTAGGGAAACTTAAAACGGAAATGCTACGTTTTCTTGCATCTGATACGAGCGTACTCTATTCAAATAATATTGATTCATGATTTTTACGAGTGGTTAAAAAACTTGCTCCTGCCGATTTCTTCTTGTCATTTGTTTAAATTTTACGATGTGAAAACTTATATGCATATGCTTTTCGTACGCTATTTGATGTGTTATCAAAAACAAAGTTGAATTATTACAAGATATAATTATACAAAACAAATTTATGCATTCTTTTGTTTCGTGAGATCAAAACTTGACTAGGAAACATTAATGCATTTGTGAAAGAAGTTATATCGATGTTTTCGCAGATTTAAAATTTACTATAAAATAATACTATAATATAATTATATTTTGCTTGAACTTCGTTGATCTATCTTCTCGAAAGATTAATAATAAAATGTAGAGCTGCTGCTAAGCAAAAATGAAACACTTAGTAGTTTATAATATGATTATCCTGATTTAATGATTTTAGTGGTAATAATACTTATTTTATAAGTTTGAACAAATATATTCTACGATGAAAATTTATACATTTAATACAATAAATAATTATTTATAGATTAATTGGAACTTTTATAGCTGAAATGATTACATTCTTTAAATATATGTAATATTCAAAATATAGAATAGTTATAATGAATTTAAAATTAATTATTTATGTTAGCTTTAAATTTATTATAACTAACGAAAAAAAATTTAAAGTTAATATATACAATAAAATACTTGCGATATCTAAAAATCGTTTATTATTTAAAATATTTACACAGTATTCCGGTATTTCAGTAAAAAAAAAAAAAAACCGATTGCAATTGCATCGCAGAGATTTTGCTGACAATGGTCGAACGTATTGGTGAAAAGCGCGATGAGTCGTGCAGTTTGCCGCACGATCAGCGCCGATGAGCTCATTATGGCACTAACGAAGCCGGAAAATTAATTTCTCGGTCGAGTACAATCGCGAATTGCATTGTTTAATGATCACGATGAGCGGGAAACCGGAAGCTCCGTCACACCGGAAGGTCGAGCCGCTTGATTACCGGTCTGGGCGGAGATATTATTTCTGATAACAAATCCTCTTTATCTGTTCTTCCACTTCAGAACTTTCGTGTCTGTGGAAATTCGTTCTAGCTCTATATCGATAAAAAGAAAAAAAGAACTATTAATTTGTTACATTAATTTTTGTAACACGAGAAGGTATTGTGCCATTCTTTTCGAGAACAAAAACCTGAATTTTCAATATTAGCTTGTTCGAAGTTTCAATATCGAAATATCCAACATTATTAGCACATCTTTTTCAGAGCTATTATATTTGAATGGCAGCGTTGCAAAATTGCACACCATTATTTGCATTGTGATTAATTACGAGAGGTTAATAATTTTTAGTTAGTAAGAGTGGCCTTTTAGATAACTAATTTAATATCATCTAAAATTACGATTGTATTTTAAAATGAAATAATTTTAAGATACTTGCAGAATATAGATTTAATAATAAGTTAAAAAATATATATAATAATTTATTATTAAATCTATATTTGTGTAAACATAAATTTATAAATAATCACTTAATATTTTTTAAAGACGAATTTATTGAAAATAAATTGTAACTGGTATAATGGAAAG
>Ga0157364_1006160_pt1 | contig 12291 bp, 7 predicted proteins | sample AttsexASBM2_FD_111476 | JGI IMG/M metagenome (GOLD analysis project Ga0157364, IMG submission 111476) | Fungus gardens microbial communities from leaf cutter ant in Ribeirão Preto, State of São Paulo, Brazil - Atta sexdens ASBM2 | ecosystem: Host-associated > Fungi > Mycelium > Unclassified ...
AATAACGTCGAGAAATTGCTTTTCAATAGGATCTGATTTTGTTGGATAGGATTCTACCGCAGCTGCGAGGCCGACAATCAAAGGGGTTGGAGAAGTGCCGCCTCGCAACCCTGCTTCTTGGCCACCACCGTGAATCAGGGGGACGATTTCAGAGTCTCTGGCATCCCGTACATAAAGCGCACCTATGCCTTTCGGACCGTAGATCTTGTGACCTGATAATGACAGCATATCTATATCCATATCGTCTACATCGATATCACACTTACAAAAGCTCTGAGCAGCGTCAGTATGAAAGGGAATATTATTTTCAAAAGCTATAGCACCAAACTCTTGTATGGGTTGAATAGTTCCGAGTTCATTGTTGACATGATGGATGGAAATCAAAATGGTGTTACTTCGCACTTCCGCAGCGAGAGAAGATGGCGGTATGCGGCCCTCCTTATCTGGCGATAGGTAAGTTACTTCGAAACCGATTGACTCTAGAAAAGCACAAGTATTGAGAATACACTTATGTTCGATTTCTGAAGTAATGATATGACCTTTACTATCCAGATACTTGAAAGCTAGACCTTTTAGTGCGAGGTTGTTCGCTTCACTGGCTCCACTCGTAAAAATAATCTCACTAGGTAACGCTCCTAACTTCTCAGCAATACACTCTCTTGCTTGTTGGATTGCGTGAGCGCTGGCACGTCCCGCTTGGTGAGCTGACGAGGCGTTCGCAAAGTTATCGTTCTCCCAAGGTTTCATGGCATCTAAAACTTTTTGAGAGACCGGCGTAGAAGCAGCGTAGTCATAGTAATTGTTCATTATAAGCAATAAAACTCTAACCAATGATTAATATAAAAGATGATACAACACTCACTATAAAAAATGACATCCTCGGTTCTTATAAGTTAACCATCATACGTTAAACTGCGCAAAGATATTACCAAATAACTCCAATGAATGTAGCGTTTTAGACATACTGTATAAAAAAACAGCTTTTTATCAGCTTTCAGCATAAGCGGCTAGACCTGAAGGTATTAATGTGTAAGATCGTTGTTTGGATAAAATCTCCAATTCAGCAAGGTAATCACATTGAGCATCGAATCTACGACACTGAAATTCTCCGGACATCAAACTTTCCCTATCCGTTATGGGTGGATTTATAAGATTATTCAAGAAGTTGTAAACGGTGAGTCCCTTTCTAGTACGTCGAACATCGAGAAACAGATGCAATCGATGGGCATGGGTAAAAACATGGTGCTATCTGTTAGGCACTGGATCCGTGCGCTGAACTTGGTGATTTGTATCGATAATAAAGAACAGATTTATCAACTGACACCGCTTGCTCAGCAGCTGTTTACGGATAAAAACGGGCATACTGCGTATGATGAATACCTCGATAAAATAGGCTCAACTTGGCTCCTGCATTGGTTATTGCAATCGATCGAGCCTACTAAAGCTGAGCTTAACGCTTCTAGATTTTTCTTTAATTATTTCAATGGAATAAAAGTGAAAAAAGATTCCTTAGGAACCGAAATTAAAGACGCACTGGCGAATCATGAAAAAGAAATCACAGAAGCAACGCTGAATAAAGACATTGATTGTCTTTTACAAATGTATGCACACAAATCTTTGCAGACCAACAAAATCAACGAAGACAGCTTTGCCTCCCCATTTACAGAGCTCGGTCTATTAATACAAGACGACGCTAAGAGCTACATAGTGGAGCTGACTCGACGTCCATCTTTGCCCGTCGAAATTTTCACCTATGCACTAGTTGATTATATGCAGAAAAAACTTAGGGGTAGCAAGGTAAATACCTTATCTTTTCACGCTTTGTTAAACGACGTAGGCTCGCCGGGCCGGGTATTTCGCCTATCTTCTGCAGGGCTTAGTGACAAACTGGATCAAGTCGAAACACTCACTGACGGTAAAATTGCTTGGACCGATACTCAAGGATTAAGACAAGTGCAGCACTCCTTTGGCAGCATCGATAGCATGGACCCAAGCCAGTACCTTAAACACTACTACCAACCAGAGGAAAAATAAGCGTGACTCTCAGTAAACAATACTCTATCGCTACACGCCACCAACGTTCTACCCGTATCGATAGTGACTTGAGTGCCGACTTCTTTCCTAGCTTGGTTTATCACGGTACAGCACAAGCTTCCTTAGAAACGCTCTTTCGCCAGTACGGCCAAACTGGGCAAAGCGCGTACACATTAACAGGCGCTTATGGTTCCGGTAAATCGACGGTCGCGCTCCTCATGGCTGGTCTGTTGCATGCTAACTCGGATATTCGTAGTGCTGCAATAAACACTATTAATGCAGAGTCACAATCGCTATTAGTAGAGAGCACCCCATACCAAAAGGGATGGCTACAAATACGCGCAGTGGGGGGCGTTAATGGCCCCGTCGAATCTTTTTGGAATGCCACTCTGAGAGCGCTTGAAGAGCACCCTAATACACATAAAGTGCTTAGCCAGTACCGTAAAGTCAGTGTTGAGAGTGATAGCGAACTGATTAGCTCTTGGAAAGCCCTCTTTGCTGATGTCACACTTTATGTTGATGGTGTGTTGATTATTGCAGATGAAATGGGTAAAAGCTTAGAGTTCATCAATCGAAACGGGGGTGATTTACACTTATTTCAAGACATTGCTGAAGAGCTCTCTCGCATTAATATGCCTGTCATTTTCTTAGGCTTGCTACATCAAGCATTCAGTGAATATGCAAAAGAACGAGGCTCTAAGCTACAAGATGAATGGGCAAAAATTCAAGGCCGCTACAACGATATCCTGTACAATGTATCGACCGATGAAACGGTCGCGCTGATCAGTAACTCAATCCAAACAACACTACCACACCGTAATGGTGATGAGCTCGTCCAACGTGTACTCTCAGCTCTTGATGACAAACAACAGCGTAAAGAGTTACTACTCACGCGTCTAGAGCAATGTGTTCCACTTCACCCACTGACAGCATTACTACTAGGACCTATTGCTAAGAGGCGCTTTAGTCAAAATGAACGCAGTACATTCAGCTTTTTAAACTCGTATGAGCAATTCAGCTTCCAACTTTTCTTGCAACAAACAAGTAACCCAAACGCTCGATACGATCTTAGCCATCTTTGGGATTATCTTGAAGCCAACATGGAACACGCCATATTGGGCTCCCCTGATGGACATGGGTGGGCTACTGCGGCAGATACGATAAGAAAAGCACTTAATCAAGATTTTTCTCCACAATCTATCGCATTGCTTAAGGCGATCTCATTAATTACCCTTTTTGGTAAGTCTGCTAACCTGACAGCGACGGAAAGCGTACTCCTTACTGCAACGGAGATCACCGATAAACAGCAGCTAAAAAGATGCTTACAACGGCTCAAAGAAGCCTCATGTATCATCTTTAGAAAGTACTTATCGTCTTGGGTCGTGTTTGAAGGCTCAGATATCGATATTGCTGGCTTAGTCGAAGAGAAAATAGAACAGCTGCAAAACAGCCACGAAGCTGTTGAGCGTATTAACTTTAGTTCCCAAGTCATTGCAAAAGGCCACTATCATGAATTTGGTACATTGAGATGGGCAACTCAAACCGTGTCAATGCAACTCGGTTATATAGATATACCGGCCCTTCTTAGATCTCGAAGTGGCGAGTTTGCAAACTTCTTGTTATTGCTCAAAGAAGAACCAGAAGATAACCTACTTGAGATGACACGCAGTGATAAGTCACTGATTTTCGCATGTGCACCTAATGCAAATGATATCATGAGCTTAGCTAATGAGAAGTACGCATTGGAGCTCATCAAAAATGATAAAACCACTGGCGCAGCACTGACACACGACAAAGTCGCTCGGGAAGAACATAGAGCTCGTTCGTTTAACGCTCAGTCGGCTTTAGACGCGGCATTGACTACCGCCTTTAATAACGCGCGATGGATACACAATGGCATAATCTATGCCAAAGAAACGATGAGTGAAATCGCCACCTTTGCCGCTGACAGCATATTTTACCAAGCCCCTAAAATTCTTAATGAGCTCGTTAACCGTAACAAACTTTCTGGTACGGCGGTTTCTGCTTTGAAAAAGCTGCTTGAAGCAATGCTTTATGAAGAAGACCAAGACGAGTTAGGCATTGAGGGCTTTCCACCTGAAAAGTCTATGTACATCAGCTGTTTAAAAAATACTGCTATTCACTCAGCTGAAGGTGAAAAGGGCCAGCATTGGTTTAGAGATCATCTAGACAAAAAGCTAGATGCAGTATTCGCCGCTGCGGAAAAACGTATAAAAGATCGCAAGGGAATCGCGGTCGATTTATCGGAAGTCGGAGAGCTTTGGGCAAGCGCGCCTTTTGGTTTGACAAAGGGTGTCATTCCCATATTTTTGCTCTCATTTTTGAAATCTATGGGCAAACAAATCGCTTATTACGAGAAAGGTATGTCTGGTGAATTTGCCTTCATTGCAGAACCCGATAGCGACTATGTGCATAAGCTGATAAAGAACCCAAGCGATCTTGCCGTCAAATACATTGTGTTGGCGGAGGATGAGAAAGAGTGGTTGCAGCATCTCGCGATTTTCGCGGCGTCTGAAACGAACCGTGATGTATCCAATAACATCCTTTCTGTCGCGACACCGCTGGTGACGGCTATGCACAACCTTCCACACTGGGTGAAAAACGCTCATCACATCGTCCCAAACAACGACGAGCGCAACAGGACCTACTTGAAGATCCGGGATCTATTTTTACAAGCTAATGATCCGCATACACTACTCATCAAAGACTTACGAAAAGAGTTCATCGCCTATGGTGCTAATGAGTTTGCAAGTCAAATAGATCTATTAGAAGACTGCTTTAAGACATTAAGACAAAAGCATGAGCAAATGCTAGCAGCGATTAAAACTAAGGTAAAAACCATTTTCCCAGAAAGTGGTGAGGTGCTTGCAGATATGTGCCAATATGTCGAGCAGAACTCCGGCGACTTGCGCTTAAAAGCGTTCGCACGCGAACTCGCTAAAAGTGATACAGGACTGCTACAATGGCTGGAAAGCATGATTCAAATTGTCATTGGGCGCGGAAAACAGAATTGGAATGAAGGCATACTTCAGACCGCATCAAACAAAATCAGTGATTACGCCCAGGACTTTTTAAGTGTAGTGAAGTCCCAACGTATTAGTAGCGATATCGTCACCCAATCAGGTAAAACAAAGCTAGTTTCCCTCGTTTTGGAAGGAGATGATGGCAAACTGACATCGTTCAAACGAGAAATTAGAGCGGTAGATACAGAAGAGCTGAAAAATACCATGAGCACCGTTGAACATCAGCTCTCGGAACTTGATGATTTCCAGAAAATTAATCTACTACAACAACTACTCAAAAAATCGCTCCAAGCGCAAAGTTAACGCACGCAGGTATTATTAATGAGTGATCAACGTAAGGTTAAACATGTCCTTGGCCTATCAGGAGGCAAAGATAGTGCTGCTCTAGCAGTATATATGGCTAGAAACTATCCTGAACTCGATATCGAGTATTTCTTTACCGATACTGGCAAAGAATTGCCCGAAGTATATGAATACCTAGAACAACTTGAAATTGTACTAGGTAAGCCAATTTTGCATCTTAATGATAAAAAAGGTTTCGATTATTGGTTAGAGCAACACAATAATTTTCTACCTGCTGGCCAGCAACGGTGGTGTACGATCCGCATGAAGCTAGAACCCTTTGAAAAATGGATTCGACCTTTCCTTAATGATGACTATGAAGTCATTTCTTATGTCGGTATTCGCGCAGATGAACCATGGCGAGATGGCTACCGTCCTAATGAAAACCAAAAATACCTCACCATCAAAATGCCATTTGCAGAAGACGGCATAAAAAAGCAGGGAGTCCTCGACATTCTCGATGGTGCTGGATTAGGTTTACCTAAGTATTACGACTGGCGTTCTCGATCAGGCTGTACGTTCTGCTTTTTCCAGCGCAAGATTGAATGGGTACGTCTGCGTGAAGAGCATCCAGAAGCCTTTGAGGAAGCCAAGTCTTACGAGAAAAGAGCAGAAACCAGTGCCAATGGTGAAACCTTCTTCTGGATGGGCCCTAATGAGCCGCTAGAAACGCTAGAAGACCCTGAGCGTATAAAGCAAATCAAAGAAAATCACGAGAAGGTAAAGGCTCGGTTCGAAAAGAAAAAGCAACGTGAAAGGAAACGCCGCTTAGGTATGCATGCGATGGTCGATGAAAGCATGCTTATCGACACGTTAGATATGGATGCAATGTATGACCTTGACGAGGGTGGTGGTGCCTGTATCACTTGCTACAAATAAGTTAAAGCAGAATAGAAAGGCGCAAAATGTACAACACCAAGCGCCTCGAACATTGTAGTGGGTAAGTTAAGCTTGAACTCGTAATTTCAACAAAAGCTCCTTCAAAGAACGTTCTAGCTCGTCAAAACGCTCAGACAACGCAGCTTCAATATCCTCGATAGTAGAACCAGTAGAGATACGTTTAAACGAACTACCAATCAGAAGCGACTTCATCACAATATCGTTTTGTGGGATATCATCAAAATACCGCGATGGGTCCATTGAGCTGATCACGTTATTCGCCGCACCAGAAATAAATACTCTATTTAATGGACTGTTTAAAATATGGTTAGGATCTTGGCGGATTTCCTCGGTTTTTTGGCCCAGTCCCTTTACAGAACCCAGTGGAATAATGTGGTGGTCATTCAAACCATATGACGCATTCGCCGGCCACAACACAACGTCACCCTTCTCATTCTTTCTAAATGCATTGAGTGGCTTAGTCTCTGTTGCATGTAAGTCATAAGTTCCCCCCACACTCAAAACGTATTGTAAAATCAGGTTATGAATACCTTCTTTCGGGTACTCATTTAAACGCTGCATCAAGAGGTCTTTAGAAGCAAACTTATCATCTTGAAAAATCTGCGTTTCTCGATCCAAAATCCCCTGTCCCTCTCCGTGAGCGACCCAGTTGTACAACTGATTAATATCATCAATTACCACTGCACTTTGATCATAAAGGTAACGACCAGAGAACGCACTCGTCCAATACCAGAATTCGACTTTTTTATGTACCGCAGCATCATTCCAAAAGCGATCTTCCGCGAAGATGAAAGCAATAGGCTGAATCATTAGCTTATAGTGCAACTTATTAGAGTTATAAACACCACAGCGAATCAGTAGGAAAGAATATGCACGCTGTACGGCCAAAGTCGCGGTTTCGATATGCTTACGGATCACTTCAGTATCTAGACTCAGCAACGTTTTTGAACTGGTATCTTTTTTCTTTACTTCAAAAGTGTTGCCCGCTTTGAGCTCAATGTCACGACGAGCTAATGCAGTGCAGATAGCGAGAATCGCCTTAGAAAGGTAACCAGAAGGTAAGCCATCTGACAAACTGTCGAGATCATTCAGATACAAATCACCTGATGCACCACTGGCATGCTGAAGCGAAGAACAAAGGGCAAGTGGTTTAATAAACATAGAACGAATGATAGAGCTGAGTGAGTATGTTGACGTATCTCCAGCAACGCTCTTTGCAACTTTAGCTGATACCAAGTCAAAGTCGTCAAGCTTCATGCCACCATCGTTCAAATGACAGAAAATAGGAATGGCCCGGCGAATATCGTTGGTCACCAGACTATTAAGTTTATAGTCATCAAAAATGTCACGAATTAAGTAGTTGGAAACATTATTCTTCCACTCACTTTTACAAGTGTTGAAGATTTTTTCTATTTCTTCTGAGTAGACAATGTCATTTTCTTCACACTCTTCAATGGAATGTATACCATCGAAAAGCTGCGCCATATCATAATGTTTTTTGATGAAGGAAAAATCGTCTTCGTATTTGTCGCGAATTGCCTGCATGTTAATTTCAGCAACGCCCTCTAAGATACGGTTCACTACGATAGACTTGGTACCGATCATAAACAAAGGGATCATGCCATATTCGACACAATCGTTGACAAATTGAGTGATGATCTGTGGTTTAGTTTTACCCGTCTCGATGGCTTTAATTTGGTTGTATGGTGAAAACCACTTTGATACACCTTTACTGTTACGCTCATTGAACGTTTCACAGTTAAAAATATCGACGATATCATTTGGCTCAAAATGATCAAGAACGTCTTTATCAAATACGACTTTAGTAGCACTGAAAACATCTGTGACATTTTCATTAGCCTTACCAACAACCGGCACGCGAAGAAACCAACGTACTTTCATTGGATTGGCTTTTCTCGAAATGAATTCAGATAGTTCGGCTTGGTCGGAGAACTGAGAGAAGTCAAACACATCATTAAATGCATTATACAGTGTAGTTGTTCTCTGCTGGCCATCAAGTAAATACTCGCAAGGATCAGCACTAGCTAAGGTGTGTTGAACCGTTTCTCCAATTTTACGTAAAGCAAAATCGTTTGACTGCCCTTCTAAAATCAAGGAACTACCAACCGGAAACTTAAGTAGAATCGATGCGAGTAAACTTTGCTGTTTTGCTGTTCCCCATTTGTAATCCCTCTGGAAGTCAGGTAATAACAAGGTTTGATCGTTAATTTTCTTAAACGTATCAATGAGAGAGCGCTCCATAACCACCTTAAAATTTATTTTTAGCCAACGTTTTATGCGGTTATTTTTTATCATATAAACTATCCAGTTTCCATTGGAAATATAAAAAACTTACCAATACAATCCATAACAACGTTAAGCCAATTACTCTGATAATCCTCCCGAAAAATCGTTGTGTTTATGAGTAGAATTTTCAACTAATCTGAATTCAGTGAAATCACTATGAAATGAGTACGTTTTACTAACAGCCAAATTATCGTCCTTCTTAAGCAGGTAGAAGCCGGTACTCCGGTTCCTGAAGTGTGTCGAGAACATGGCATCAGCAGGGCTAGGTTTTATAATTGGTGTTCAAAGTTTGGCGCATGGACGCTGCACCTATGTCTCGCTTGAAAACGGTAGAAAAGTAAAATCTTTATCAAAAATGGATATTTATTAGATACTTAAATCCAGAGTCATCCCAGGGTAATGGCATAAAAGTGGTAAGACCTTCAGAAAATAAACAAATGGCACGACAGGCACTGACCATAAAGGGCATTAGTATGCGTTAAGCTTGCCAGATATTTATCATCAGTGAGTGCGGTTATCACTATGGACCTACCCCTGCTTTAAAATAGGTACTAGATGCGGAGTATGCATCTTTCAAGCTTCGCTGAGAATATTTCACAGCAGGAGTAGGCTCGCATTCTACTAGGCTCGTCCACATTGACGCTCCAAAATCAATCTCTTACCAACGAGCAATACCTAGCTCACAGTGTAAGTAGACCTGTTTTAGTTTCAGACACTTTTTGAGGTTTCAGGTTTTTCAGCCATCAATAGGTATTCTTCCGGCGTCAGGTTATTCAGGGATTCATGGGGTCACTCGCTGTTATATTCCGTCAGCCCGCGTTCTGTGATTTCTCGTACTTCATTCAGTGTCTTGAACAGATAAAAATCCAATATTTGAGTTCGGTATGTCCGGTTAAATCGTTCAATAAAAGCGTTCTGAGTGGGTTTTCCGGGCTGAATAAACTCCAGCTGCACACCGTGATCTTCAGCCCATTGGGACAGTATCAGTGAGATAAATTCCGGTCCGTGATACCTATTGAGTGCATCCAGCTAGCGTTTAAGTCAGCTATTTTCTACAACTTGTAATGTCCGTGTCTGTCACAAGTGGAGAAAATCAATGAACACTTTAGTTAGTAACATCGGTGTGTCGGGGACTCTGATTGCCCTGGATATCGCTAAAAAACATCACGATGCAAAAATTCGGCACCCGGATGGACGAACATCCTACCTGCGTATTGAAAATACCCTGGAAGGGTTCAACCGACTGCTTGCACTCACCGCTTCACCCCATGAAGATATTATCGCTGCATTTGAACCTACAGCTGATTATCACCGTAACATCGCATGGTGGTTACATAAGCAGGGAGCTCAGTGCCATCTTGTTTCCTCTGTCAGATGTGCGCGAGCTCGTGAGATGCTGTTCAGGACCTGGGATAAAAATGATCGCAAAGATGCCAGTGTCATTATGTATTTGCTCGAACAAGGATTATCTTCACCATTTTATGATCCTCTGGCGAATGGCATTATCGATATACAGGAGATATCAAACACATACCATCAGGTTACTCTGGCACGAACACGATGTCTGAACAGCCTGGTTAACCACTATCTGACCCTTTATTTTCCCGAAGCTGAGCAGTTTCTGCATATGTCCCGGGCAGAGTGGTTCTGCCAGTTTTTACTTCAATTCCCTACACCGTCTTGTATCACGTCACTTAACCGGGATGTGTTTGTAAAACAGTCATGGGATATTGTTGGGCGGAAACAGTATAAACAGCAATTTCTAGAACATCTCTATGATGTTGCAGCGAATTCCATTGCATTACCGTTACCAGATGATTCTCTGGCAGTGGCCACGTTCAGATTACAGCTTCATCGATATATCGAACTTTCGGCCCAACGATTACAACTTGAGAAACAAGCAGAAAAATATTTGCAGGAACGAAGTGACTACCAGCATTTACGTACGATCCCGGGGATTGGACCTGTGATTGCCCTTATGGTTATTGCTGAAAGTGGTGATTTGACACGTTTCGCGCATTATCGGCAGTACCTCAACTTTTGTGTTTTTAATCTTTCCGCCATTCAGAGCGGGCAAAAGCACAGTGGTTACAGATTATCAAAACGTGGAAATGCGCGGTTAAGATATGCCTTCTGGCTTGCCGCCACAGTAGCAGTAAGAACGAGGGAAAACAGTTTCCGGTACAAATATGAACGCTATCTTCGGGAAAATGGAGACAAGCCTGATCAGAAAAGAAAAGCCATGACGGCTGTGGCAACAAAAGTCGCCAGAGTGGCGCATGCAATTGTAAAGCAGAATATTGATTACAAAGGGTATTATGAAATAAGCCATGGGACGTGATTCAACGGGCCGTAAGGCGCATCGCGACCATTAGATAATGCTCAACGTCCATGGTTTCCCAAAAATGCTGTGTTAAGTCCTGTCGGGCCATTTCGGACCCTTGTATGTCATGGTAAGCATATTTATAAGCCGAAAGGAAATGTGGGCAGTATCGGAGATTAAAATGAACTATCGTCTTTGTATTAGATGGCAGTATCCCTGCGTGTAAAATAGTTGACTCAGACGGTAGTCCGTTATCCATCCTCAGTTTCAGTGGATAGCCACGGTGAGCTACAATTCTATCCAATACTCTGATGACCCGCTGAGCAGAAATATTCAGGCCAATCTCTATGGCCAGTGCTTCACGGTTAAAGTCATCCACCACATTGAATGTCCGGAAACGTCTGCCACTGACCAGAGCATCGTGCATAAAATCAACTGACCAGCTCTGGTTTATTGCCTCTGATGTCGCCAGCCGTGCCGGATTCGTATCGGCAAACGCTGTTTTCCTTTACGTATGAAATTCAGTTTCAGCAGGCAGTAAATCCGGTGAACCCGCTTGTGATCCCATACATGACCCTGCCGATGAATGACCTGAAAAAGCTTCTTAAAACCGTATCGCGGATAGCGCTCAGCGTGTTCTGTGAGTGCTTTTATGACAACGTCATTACGCCGTGTATCCGGTTTGTAGAAAAATACCGTCCTGCTCGGTGATAATGTCCTGCATGCCTGACGTGTGCTCATTGTAAACTGCGAGATCATATAATGGGCAAGATCACGCTTTATCACTGATTTTAAAGATTTTTTCGGTAACGTCTTTAAGGGTACGACATTCCAGACTCAGATCAGCGTACATCTATTTGAGACGCTGATTCTCGTCTTCCAGGTCTTTGATGTTGCGGATATCAGAAGCTTCCATTCCGCCATATTTTTCTTTCCAGTTGTAATAGCTGACTTCTGGAATTGCGGCCTTGCGGCAGACATCCTTCACCGTTCGACCGGCTTCAACAGACTTCAGAACGGCGATAATCTGGTGTTCAGTAAATCGGGCTTTACGCCTAGCGAGCTCCTTCAGGGAACATATTCAGTATGTCCGAAGATCTTTAAGAATGAATGGTTCTTTTTACAGGGATACCCATAGTTTTACCCGAATCGATTAGTTGAGATAGCTGAATCAGGTTAACTTAGGTTGAGCGAAAAGCAGAGGAAAGCTTAGCTGGTACCAAATCTCAGGCACAAAAAAAGCCGCTGTTGAGCGACTTAGATTGCATACTTGGTGCCGAAGGCCGGACTCGAACCGGCACATCTTTCGATGGTTGATTTTGAATCAACTGCGTCTACCGA
>Ga0157364_1006161_pt1 | contig 12290 bp, 9 predicted proteins | sample AttsexASBM2_FD_111476 | JGI IMG/M metagenome (GOLD analysis project Ga0157364, IMG submission 111476) | Fungus gardens microbial communities from leaf cutter ant in Ribeirão Preto, State of São Paulo, Brazil - Atta sexdens ASBM2 | ecosystem: Host-associated > Fungi > Mycelium > Unclassified ...
ACGTTCTTGTGTCTCACATATTCCGTTCATCGTCGCACATGTATCTTGAAAATTACTCTAGAATAATGTAAAAAGATACTAGCGAGATTGTTTTAATTTTCATATCGAAAATACTTAAAGTTTTTCGTATTAATTAATACTCCAATTTATTTATGAGTTTTATATTGTTGAAAAATAGGAAATATTATGATAATCTTTGATCTTGTTTGTTGAACACTTTTTGCTATAAAAAGTTGCTGTGTTATTTTTCTTCTATATCTTTTTACGATGATTAAAAGAAATTATTAAAATGCACTTTGTATGCTTTTATAAGTATTACATATTAAATAATTATAAATTTTCTGAAAATTCGCATATATCATTGTATTCTAATTTGATACGTTATAACTGACATTTGTTATATACAAGAATGTTTTATCGAGCAACGCGACGCAACATTCTTCGTAAATGTCACATTTACGAACAAAGTGAGAGCTTCCATTTAAAAACATAATGTCATTAAAAACTGAGAAACTGTTGATGAACGATGTATTTTAAAAAAGTGTTTATTACTTAACTACAAAACTGAAAATTGTTTAATCTCGCGTGTCGCGAGATTAAATAATCTTAAACAGCAAAGACGATATCAGTATATCCAAGACTTAAAGGCTTTAGCTGCGGATGGTGCGTCTGACTAACGACTCTTCGCTACCTCTGCTTCCTTTTTAGAGAAGCCAAGACGGACGAGACGCGGACGCTTCGACAAAGTGTCGTCGTATTTTTGGTTTACGGCGTCTGAGGGTTTCCGACATCGAGGGACGGATGGCGAGAGCAGGCGAGAGCAGGCGAGATCGGGCGAGCGCGAGAGGCCGCCTGAGCGCTTCAACGATCATGAGGGTGGGAAAGTGGGTGGTTTGGTGGGTATACGGGGAGTGATACCGGTCCCAAAGGTGTCGTTACAATTAGACAGCACTGCCAACTGCTACGACCTCAACCGCTAAATAACTTACTGGTGCTGACAACCCGACCGCCACACCGTTACCGTTCATCGTGCAGCATGTAACCCAACCAATGTGAGCCTACGAGTCAACCGGTGAAAGTGTTGTGCGTATAATTCTGGCGTCTCGTACCAAATTTCTTGCAAAAGGATGCGTTTCGACTTTTATGTATGTTGTTTTATTTTAACTTGCGAATTCGTGTAATATATTGAACGTCTCAAAGAAAAAATGTCACAAGGGAAACATTTATATTTTAGAATAAAAATTAATTCGATCGAATAATGTTTTTAGATCGAAAGATCTTTTCCCATATTATCCATTTACTCTCTTTTCTCTCTCTCTCTCTCTCTCTCTCTCTCTCTCTCTCTATCTCTAGTATATTTTAAAATATGCGATTGTGAAACCTGAGATGGAATTCTCTTCCATCCGATTGCCGGTTGGAAAGCCCCTTTCAGAAGATTATTGATCTTTTTAGAAAACGCATATATGTATATATAGTAGTGTGTCAAATACATCATGTGCATTTTCTTTTATCTTTTATCTTTAATTTTGCAGTTAATTCCGGATTTTTCTTAAATAAAATTTGATTGTACCTTCTTGATTTACTATTTTATTTTATGGATTATTAATAAATTAAAATTTTAAGTGACCACAGTTTGAATATAGAAAATAAAATGTAATGTTAAATATTACTAAAAAAGAAAAGGATCAGTCTCAGTACTTCAAAGGATTTATATACAAAAGAAAGTATGGGAAACCTGAAGACACCCTATGTATATAGGAACGTTTGCGTCGAGACGAAGTATAAAGAGCGAAGCCAATGTCGACGTTGTGCTGTCTTGCGCTTGCGCCGAGTGTTTAGAACTCGAATGCTGGTAGAAAGAGGTGACGAGGAGGTGAAGAGGAAGAGGGTGGACTTCCGAAGGAAGAGAACGGGGTGTCCCTGGAGTATCGACTCGCCCCACGGGACTCGGCAGTCGATAGTCCCGTGGGACTCGCTGTCTCTTTTCTGAAGTCGTCGCTCTCAACGCTCCTTCCTCGTCTTCCTCCATTTTCCGTTTTCTTCCCGCTTTTCCTCAAGCATCTCCTTGTCTCGCTTGTGCACCATCGTGGGTCACGAAAGCAGAATGGCCGAACAGGTGGAGGGGATGCAGAGACAATTTAGACGATGAGACAAGATGGGATTTTGTTTTAGAAATTGTTAAACCGTTATCCGAAACATAGATCATAAATATGTGATAAATTACTGTGATAAGTTTTGAATTGACAGCATCGAAATTAGATATTATATGACACTCATTTGATATTTATGGTGTAAAACATTGAAGATAAGATCTTCGTTACGATCCGGACATTCGGGGTAGCATGCATTGAAGCTTATAAAGAATGTTGACGTTTATTTCAGAATACAGTTGAAATAGAATCATACACTGTAATACAAAATTTGGTTGAGTGATAATAAGAAAATGCGCGCGGAGTAGTGATTAAATTGCGAACAGAACGCGTCGAATAAATACAGTCGTAAGGCAAAGCGAGACGCTTCGAAGGAAGGGATTCTCTAAGTTTATATGAAATTCCACGCCTTGTACAGGCGGCACTCTTCTCTCTCCGCACTCTTCCGTGATCGCGAACCCTCTTGCCTGCTTACCACCCTCGCACAAAGGTATAATATTGCCCGCCCATGCTTCTCGGCCTCTGCCTCCGCCAAGAATTATCCGCGCAACTTACAACCCCCATTTTTTTTTCAACCTACCACGGATTCCCTACTGCTCAGCTACGTACACGCACCGGATATCGAGCTTCGCATACTGAGGCAGAGAATGAAAGTGAATCTTGAAGCACGTTATTCGGCATTGCCCCGTATTTTGTTCCCGGGCACTCCGCGACACGACTTTTTAAATAATCGAGCGACCCCGTCGGAGGTCGCATGAAGTGTGCTTTCGCGTTTCTCACGCCGCGACCGCCTTGTACTTGACGTTTTATGGTCGTCGAGAAAGTTATAGACCTATAGTCTTTGCAAAGAGATGTCTGCAATCATTTATGTAGTCTCCTCCCAAATCGTTTAATGGCGACGATGTTTAACGAGAATGACATGTGTAATATAATCAATTTCTTAATAAATAAACACTCTTCTAAAATTATTTTAAATAGATAAATAAATACTTATCTAAAATAATCTATAATATTTTACAGATATATAGATTTTTCTATTTCTTTTAGATCAACTTACATATCTGCTGCTTCATTTGAAGTTCCATCATTTCAACGATATCGATCTTTGTAATCTGCGGTTTCGCGTGCACAAACATCATATATTATTTAACGAAGAGCCTCCACTCTGTAATATCCCGTTTTCTAGTTTATGGCAATGAGAAATGCCTTTCATAGACACATGTGTTTCCATTATGCGGATCCGTTTCCATCAAGTGGACGAAAATCGAACGCCATCACCGGGCATAGTATCTCCGTGCGCGTATAGCGAGTTGTAGAGATATTGGCACGTACACGTACGCGTGCGATCGTCGAAAAGAAAAGGGAAGGCCCGCGGAGAATCTCCCTCACTCTTCTTAGTCTCCGAGGGAAGATTCGAAGGGTGAGTGAGCGACGCGCCCCTCGCGAATCCTCGCGAACCCTCGCACATCCCCGGCTCCGCGCGACCCTCCGCGCGAGAGTAGCTGGGCTACCAAAATTCGCAGTGTCCTCCCCGTTCGGTAATACGTTACGCGACAGCGAAAATATCGTCCGCAGCCACCCTCGGTCCGGCCTAACCTGGAGCTACTGCGACGAAACTTCCATCGTTCCCCCGAAGGAAGCAGGGGGTCTCCAGAGACTTCCATTTTGACTCTGGGGATTAGGCGTGACCCCGCCCATTCGTGGGCAAAGTTTTGTCCCTTTCGATGGCCAGGAACGAAAAGCCGTCGCTATATTGATGACTTCTTTCTTCGTACCAGGGAGGGAGAGAGAAAAGCGAGAGGCAGCGAGCAGAAAGTCGAGATGCGGGAAGCCGCGAAGGATACGAGAAAAAGGATGCTGAAGAGAGAGAGAAAGAGCGCTTGCACAATTCTCTATAGTTGCGGCTTGGTCTGCTAATGCTAACTAGATACGCAATATCATCTTAGTACGCTTATTGCTATATTATTTTAAAAAATTTAATCTTTCTGCAATCTGTACTTTAATTAGCTTATTGTTAATTATAATTATCATGATTGGACGTGTCTCTTCATAGATAATTTTGTCTTCGACAAAAAGGAAAGATAAAAAATGGAAGATTAATTTGAGAAATTTTTTAAACAAGTGTAAATATTATGTTACTTTCTTTAAAAGTATTCTATCATTAAAACAACTCTTTATTATAGATATTATATTAAATACAGATTGTGTCGCATACACAATTCTATATCTAACTTAATTATAAAATCATTTTAAATGAGTTATTTATACCACACATCTCTTTTGTTTTGTGACATAATTATTACATTACATGATTTGAAATGAGATTATATATGTTTAAATTAAATATAATGTGTTTTACTTTTAGAATTGTTTCAAGTTGAAAATTCTCAATTGACACTTTCGAAGAAAGTTTTATGTTCTTATCAAATAATTAAAGCTTAATATTTATGTTAAGAGAATTACAAATACATTTGTGTACATTACCGATAACATCTATCGGAAATTCGTGCAACACAATTAGTTAACGGACACATGTTTTTTTATTCACAAAAGCTTTGTGTATAAACCTTGTACAAGGAGTGGCATGAGATTTGGGGGGTTGGTCGGACAACGGCATCATAAGTCGGGAGTGGTTTGAGGGTTGGGTGGGTTGTTGGGGTGGCGAGGGTCCCTGGAGGCGGCGGGCTAAATATATCCACCCTCGACAACCCTCGAGGGAGAATGTCAAGACAACATGGCCGACGCCCGTCATCCCGTTAGCTCTATGTATACAGTAGTTCGTATTCGGCTTCGCTGATAGACCAAGAACACCTAAAGATTGCGACGTCATATTGTTGAATGTATATATATATATATATATAAGCTAAGCAATTACAAATTCTTAAACTTACTTCCGTAAACTATTCTTGATACAAAGCTTCTTATAATGTTTTCTTTTTCTATTTTTACTGTAAAACTCAGCGCGAGTATTTATTTTGATCAATGATAAATGTTTCATTCGTGAACGATTTAAACGCTTTTTCCTTCTTGTCAGTAGTTGTTGCAAGATTATGTTCTCGAGTCACGGATGAGTGCAATCGCGAGGCAGAGCTCATAAAAAAAATCCCCGTTGGCAAAATTTACATTATTGCCCCCGAGACCATTTAGGTAATCTCGGAATTCATCGCTCGCAATCGGATTTCAAAATAAAAAAATACGAGAGCAAAAGGGGACAAGACAGGAGGAGCCCGCCAACGAAGTTACGTTTTGCCTTTTCGGGAACGCACCTGCTGCTCGATTGTACGTCGTCGTCGCCGTCGTCGCGTACAACGCATATCGTGTACCACCGTTGTTCCTCGTTGTCGGTGTGAACAGACGGCGGGTTTGGGGGACCGAGCGGGAGCAAAGAAATATAACAGAGATTAAAAGTAAATAGTAGACGAGTCTACGTTGTACAGCAGGCGAGAGAGGTCGAGAAGAGCGCCGCGCGGCGCGGCGATTGTGGCCGCGGCGGCAAGAGGAGGATACTCGGGTCGAAATTAGCCACCCTCAGGATTACCCTGAATTAACAAATTGAAAAAAAGTCACCTTCCCCTCGGGCACGGTTCTTAAAGGTGCCCATCCGGATGCTCGCGTTTACGGCGCGCATTGAGCGTCGCTCTCGGGCTCCTTCGGCTTAAAGCACGATCTTCGTCGGGATATCGGACCAACAAATTCATGCAAATGCTACTTGGCTCCGCCGCGGTCGCGATACGTACGTCCTCGTGTATATCTGTGTTGGTATAGCCGCTGGTACAGCGATAACGCCGCGTATACAGCATGGCATTATACACGATACCTACGCGGCGATGTGCCTTAAGCACGAGCGACACGAACAAATTCTCCATGACGATTTTGATACGAGTCTTTTCGCATTATTGAAACGCTTTAAATTTTACGATGTGTGCGATCGGACAGTACATTAGACGATGTTCAATTCATTCTGTGACCTTAATGAAATCATGAAAAAGAAAGAATCGAAAATGAAATCAACAAGAAAAATTAAGGCCCTTATTCTGGCTCTTTTAATAGCAGTAACGATATTGTTACATTGTCGTTTTATACATAAATGACAAAAAAGCTATGCAATTACAATATAATAATATTGTTACTGTCATTAAGAGTTACAGAATAGAGATCTAAAAATTCATTTTTTAAAAAAAGAGAAAATAATGTTATTAATTACAATCAGTTAATCTCTTTCTTTTTCTTAAATAATTCAGACTGGTCTTAAATTATTTAATAAGAAAACTTAATATATGTTTAATAATTCAAAGTTAATAATAATGTAAAAAATCTTATGCGAAATAATAATGGCGATTATCTTGATTATTACGTTGTATTTACATTCAAACTTTTATTTTGCGAAGCACTAACGAGAGAGAAAGCGTTCACGAAACCATGAATATTATGCTGCGGACATATCTTACATTGTGCGGTCATATTTTGCTCGATATATTACGAAGACATATGTACAAGGTTGTGAATGGGCACCTACAATGCAGACGTACGTATATATGTCTTCCAGCAATAGTCCGTGTTTCGGAGCCACTTAACGTTTTACTACCTCTTCTCAGTATCTATCGTTATCGTTCTACGACTATATGGAAACGCTACTAACGAATACGCAGACATTTAACGGATCTTGTATAATCATAAAAAACAAACATTTTTTCATCACTCTTTTTTTGAATAGAAACAATATCAATTATAATTATTTCGTTTATAAGGAAATGTATAGTTTTTTTTAATAAGATATTAATAGCTAGTTTTAAAGATTAGAAAAAGATAAAGTGTAAGTTGAACCGAGATTAAAGTTATACATTGGTGGAAACGGGCATAAAAGTATTAGCAGATTTAGGAAAATAAAGTATCATCCTTGTGGATTTTTTTCTTTATAATTTTATTTTGACTCTGGTATATTCAAGTAAGTGTGACCAACGACTACGCGCTACAACGTTGTACACAGGGCCTTTTCGCGATACGTGCCATGACTGCGGAATCTTTTTCGTAGGGCCGGCATGAAATAACTGCATCGGCGAATTGTCTGCATTAAGTATTCAAAGGGAGGTGAGGGACCAACGAGATGGCTACGCGTGCGTATATATTACGTACACCCTGAGCCGTTATCCGTTCTAGAAAGTGGCGAGAGGCCGGGTTTTGTTCTCTTTCGATTTCCTCTCGTTTCACAGTCACTCGAGCTACCGATACGCCGATCGATTCCAGCTGGACAGAGACAAATGCCAGATCTAAAATTCGATGGGCAAGCACACTTCGGAAACTGAATTTCCATGCACGCAAAGTTCGTTGCGTGTGCATTCATAGTATTTTAATCATCGGGTTTGAACCTACAGAAACTCGATGGAGTGGATAAATAAATATTGCATAACTAAAAATGTGCTCTTTATCTATTATTGAAAATACTATAGAAATTATAAAAAAAAAATGCTAAGAAAACAAAATGTTAAAATTACTTGGCTTTAATATTCTCTTAAGTAAAGAAAGCGTATTTTAGAAAAGTGGGAAGAAAATTTTGTTTCACAATAAGTTGGTTGCAAATAATCCACTGATTCTTGAATCATACAACATTAATACAGAAACCCTGATACGATTTCAATCTGTAAAGGAGTGAAGTAACTAGGTTCACGAGCAGTATTGAAGTATACGTGAAATCGTCCACCGAATCGTGAGAGAAACAGAGAGACGAGCGATGAAGGTGGAAAACGAGTGAGTGGCCATAAACTCGGGTGTCGTTTGCGTTTTCTATTTAGCCATTTCAGTTCACCCCACCTACCCGTTCCTTTTACAGTCTTTTTCCGTTGCTTTCTTGGTGTCGTCCCAACAGACGAGCGACTCGAATTGAATTCCATACGATTCGGGTAGTTGGATTTACGTTGATACTGAACGCGCACGCCATTCCCCGTCATTGAACTCATCTGGCATAAGCCGATGAAAGGCGTATGTTCGATGCTTCGATTGATATCATTCGATGAGATATAAATGAATGAGACAATGTATGTTTCAAGATGTTTTACGCCGTGTAGCGCAATACCATTTACACGAAAATAAATCATCGATGATGTTGTTTTACTCATTGATTAAAATGTCAAAATTTTTTAATAGATTTATTTCCAGTATTATTTACAAAATTGTGAAAATAGATGGGAAAAAAGTCAAACAGCTCGCACTGGTCTTTTTTTTAGACGTGTATGTAACGGTGTGGAGTCTTCGATTGGTACCTTTTTTCGTGGGACGAGCATGTACGCAAGAGTGCCTATCGGGAGAGCGCCGTTTGCCGTACATTTATTGCCTCCACCACCCTCTGCGCTTGCTCGGGGTTACGACGTTATATTTGATATTGGATAGACTCCGTATACGTATCATTGGCGTCGTAAAACTTGCCGTAAATAATATTAAATAAATGTAATACGCCCGGTAAAATGCCGCTTAACCCGGCTCGTGGATGTCGTCGTACATGGCGCGATGTATCTCATATATGGAAAGTTTAATATTCCCATTCCTAGGAGAAAGTAAGGAGAAAGTTTTATTATATCATATAAAAAACTTAGTGAACTACGTTTTTACGCATGGACAACGCATCTCATCCGATATTTCCTGCGGATCTAAAAAATACTCTTGTCCTGTTTCTTCTGCCAAATCTACTTTCATTTTAAGATGGAAGATAGATAACAAGCATTGAATATAGCTATATTATTTCTTGTGTGTACTTATTATAATAAACAAGTAGTAAATTTACTTCATAATTCTGTAAGATATAAATCTTTTTCTAGAATAGAATGTTGATATAAATTACAACATGATGATTAAGCAATCAAGTTCATGAAAGTTTCAAATAATTAATAAATAAAATAAAATAATAAAATTATAATAATAAAATAAAATAAATATAACTTTAATCTTGTAAAAAAGGTGTAAAAATCAAAATTAATCAAAATAATAATTAATACGTATTAATCAGACTCAATGTGAATATAATTCAAATCAACGTAATTCAAACCAATAAAACTAGAACTATTCGAGTTGCGCTCAATCAAAATAAAAATTGAAAAAGTAATGTTTTACATTATTCAAATAATTTTTATATGTTAATAATAAAATAACTGTAAAAATATATGAACTTTTATCAATTCTTTAATATTTTGAATAGATGATGGAAAATTACGCGTGGTGAAAAGTGAACGAGGCGAAACATAGACACATTTATAACCATCGTAAAACTTGTCAGTTAATTGAGTGTTGAAGTAAGTTTGATACAATGTCTTAGAAGATGGATTTGAGTATTGAATTGTACACATTTTTTATTTGATATCGCTATATTTATATAATAATTTATGCACATTATAATAAGTCAAAGATTTTTGTCTATAAAGCACTAAATCTTTTTATAGATAAACGATCTTTTACAAATAGAATATTTCAAACACTCTCTGTTTCTTTCTCCGATCGCTATTTAATTTCAGAGATGGTGGGCCGTCACTCACATCCTCAGACATGCGTCGAGCGAAGATCCGTTACAATTTTTAAGACACAATCGTACATTTCCATTTTCCCTGAGATCTCTCGCAACAGGCACACACCAAGTCGCGAAGCTCGCCGGTCCGTATGAAGAGTTACGCCATTACATCTTCGGTAGCGCACACTTAAGGGCACGTCCTGCCATAGCGGTAATGCAGCCACGAAAAAAATTATGTATCTTCAAAACGAACCGCGTCGGAGAGCTCTCCGGATAAGTTTCTTTATACACTAACGTTGACAAGAATATCGGCATTAACCATAGATACATCGTCGTTCCCTTCACCATAGAAAGATCGTACAAGCCTCGAGTTCGTTGTTAATTGCCAGTATAATTTGTAATTCGAGAGGCAGTAGGAGAAAAAAGAGAGATATACACGTGCAGATAGAGAGCGGAATGCGTATGGATAGATAAAGAGAGGCACAGCCGAGAGATAGAGATGGTCTTCTCGCGAAAGGAAACGAGCGTTGTGAACAGTTCTCAAAAGGAAATGTCTTTTGAATGAACAAGAACCAGATCACGAGGACGAGCAGGGCGCCTGGCGTTTGCCTGTGACCCGTTGACCCGCCAGAGAACTGTATTTTACTAGCGGCCGCATTTGTCAGGAGGCGTCAAAACCTCGTGACAACTAAATGCTCTATCGGCACTCACACTTTCCACTAAGCCCAGCAGATCGCTTGCCTGCATGAGAGAGACATCATCACCCGCTGGGAAATTAGCCGTTAAGTGTTTTATGTATCCGGCAAGAGGCACGCACAAGACCAATGTCACGTGGCTGATTTTTTGTAAAGCTCGCAGGATGCGAACTAAATATCAGTTACAGAAATATTGAAAAAGATTAACGATAGTGAAAAAAATAATAAAATTGTTTGTTTTGTAAAAACTTATGATCCGTTTAAATTAAATATTTCGAAAAAAAAAAAATTGAAAATTTAATTCCAGAGAAAAATTTTATTATATGTAGTCAGCATAGCAATCGCAAAAATTTTGCAAAACACAAACTGTTATGCAATATTTTCACAATCTAGTTATCACGTAATAATATTGCCACGTTTCACTGTAGGTTTCTCCGGTTAATTTTTTTCCCATTCTTTCTCTGCTCCGCAATGTGCGTCTGGTAGTCACGAGCGACCAGATCTCGTCACCAGATGCCATCTGAGTCGCCCACCTCGATAACAGGCGATAGTTAAATGCCTCATAACTAACTCAATCTGGGACTTCCTAATTAAATATCTATCGTTTAATTAGGAATGATTTACGGACGACAGTCAGTCAGGCAGTCAACGAGTCGACCAGCCGGCCGAGCTGCTAGCCGCACAAGCACTGCTTGTACTATTCCATGCCTTGGCAATCAATGCAGGAATTATCCTCATTAGGTCGATCCTCGGCATTCTCTGCGTTTGCTTCTACTCGCAATCAACTTCTGTTCGCGAGGATCGGAGACAGAGAGCAGCTCGGAAGAAAGGGGAACGAAGGTAAAGAGCGGGCAAGAAAACGAAAGAGAAAAGCTGCAGAGAAGTCGGTGGCGAAGAGAAGGACGAAACAAGCTATTAGATCGAGAGCTGGTTGCGTGCAGCTCGAAGAAAAACTGGAAATCTGTGGCTCTTGACCGGCCGGATGATCTCAGGAGGGGAGGATCGAGGAGAGGCAGCTCTGGGGTACCGTAGGATCCTCCATGTCCTTCCTTCCTCCCTCCGTCCCGCTTCCTCTTTTCTCTCTTCCTTCTATCCGACAAAAAGGAGTCGCTGACTGCGAGTGACAACTTAGCGAGCCGGAGCTCACCTCGTCGTACAGTTGCCCGGCCACACACAGACTATCCCGGCGTTATGACACGTCTTTTCCTGTGATGGAATTCCGCGAAAGACTACTCAAGACAAGGATCTCTTTCGTCGAAACCGCTATGCGCATTGATTATTAATGCGAGATACAATTTACTTAGATAGCATTCATCACAGAAATCGATTCAATTTTTGTGTAAAACTTAATATTTATTTATATAATTTATTTATATTTATTTATATGATGATACAATATTTTCTATCTTCTTTGAGATCACGATGTTCATCATAAAAAGAATTCAGAAACATTTATGAACCTTTAAACAACTGTCCTAAGCAAACGAAGAATTGATTTTGTTAATATTTTCAAAATTATGAAGGATAGAAACATAGTCAAGCTAAGCGATTGATCGTCAGTGATAGATGTCCCTCCGATGTGCGAATACTCGATGTATGCGCGCTTCTATCAGTCATATGGCCATACAAAAATATAGGTAAGAGCAGCTAATACGGCCATATGTCGGGCGCGGAGGAGCTCGCGTTTACATTACGACGTACAGTCGCCCTGGGCGACAGGGGTAGCGGTTGAAATGCGCTTTATACCCTCCGAATTTCGGTCTCTAGCACTCTCCTTCTCTACTCTTTGCTATCCTCTCTTTCACTCTACATATGGACGAGGATGCGCGAGTGAACAATACATAAGCACTCCCTCGTTATGTGCATACACATTTACGCATATATGCTATGTACACACACACACATACACACACACACACACACACACACACACACACACACACCCACACACAC
>Ga0157364_1006162_pt1 | contig 12290 bp, 7 predicted proteins | sample AttsexASBM2_FD_111476 | JGI IMG/M metagenome (GOLD analysis project Ga0157364, IMG submission 111476) | Fungus gardens microbial communities from leaf cutter ant in Ribeirão Preto, State of São Paulo, Brazil - Atta sexdens ASBM2 | ecosystem: Host-associated > Fungi > Mycelium > Unclassified ...
AAAATTATTTTATTCCATTTTTTATTCGATTTATTTTTACATGAGCAATCACATCCTTCCTGATTGAATCATAATTTTCGAAACACACTGTGTATATTGTCGACAAAAAATATCCGTGCAAACATTAGATTATTTAAAAATAATTTATTAAAATGAGAACAATAAATTTCCTATTCATTTCCCCATATACTATTTTTTCCTCACGGTAATTAATCTTTGTATCCGTTACAAAAAATTTATTAACTCTCTTACAATTAATTTTTAACCGCAACATCACGAGTTTATCCCACTTGATAAAACAACACTTACTCGTTGCATCGCAAGTTGCTTCGCTTGTGTGTTGTTATAATCTCGTCATAATATTATTCCTACGTTTCTCAAGCCTCTAGGTATTTTCCTTAGTTCATCAGAGTGTTATAATCTGATCTAACGCCATGATATATTCGCGAATAAAACGATCTGTCGCGCTGACGAAAAATTCTAGGCCGGACGTATTTTTCTCGGATAACTTGCATGACCAGGAGGTTCGCACGAGTCTCGACGGAGCACCTTTCGAAACCGCGCGTTAGAGCTACGGGGCGACATTCTTTTCCATCGCTTCTGGGGTAAAGCGACCGACCGCTTCTCTAGCTGGAAACTCTGGGCCGTCTCCCTGCCATCGCGCTAGAATTTGCATTTAAACGCCTACCTTACGTAAGAGCAACGAGGCAAACGCGTTCAGGAAACGCCAATGCGAGAGAGCCGATCTGCCACTCTTTAGAAGTCGTTCTAAGAGACGCAAACAGAGCAGACAGCTACCGATCTGAGCCGTCTTAAATTACTGTCCCTTTGAAATCGACATAGACAGCATGCGACAGAAATCACGAACACTGCAGAAAAATGAGATGAAAACAAAGTCTAAAGATTCTAATTGTTTCTGTGAAAATTACTTTGTCGCCTATCAGCTTCGCTGTAAAAGAAAGTTAAGCATTAATTAACACTCGTAATATCGATTAAACAACTTGTTTAAGAACCAGACAACACGAAATAAATCAGGAAATATTAAATAAGACTCTCTTTAGACGTTTTTTATAAAATAGTTTTTATAAAACAATTTTCGCAAAAATGTCATTAACGCGAAATAGTCCTGGAGTATATTTACAGATTATCCCAGCAGCGAAAAAATGTCAATTGTGGTAAAATGTTATTTTGTATGGATATTGTTAACATATTTTTTCTTTTTTATAACTATTTTTTACGAAACTTTAAATATGCAATTCTATTAAGAACACGCACTTAAAAAATGTTGTATTAAATAAAATCTTTATTTTTTAGAAATACTGACATAATAGTTACACGACATGCTTTTTTCATAATAACGTTTGTTTGGTTTCTACTTTTTTTCAGAAAATTGTTAAATCCTTATTCATAATGTTCTTAAATACTAGCATTAATAATCGGAAAACAATCAATAATATATACAATATGTTATTAGTAACAACGATTTTAATTGGGATAAAGTAAAAACGTCTTATATTCTGATTTTTTTGGACTTTTTTGTTGTCTGAGAATCGTATCTTTAAAAAATTTAAATCATCAACCATTTGCAGTCTCGATAAATTAAATACAATCAGTTTACAAGAACGCTAATTCTCCATTTCATTAAGTATTCATTATAAAATCAGATAATAGAGTGCAGAGGAAAATGTAAGTTCTCGGAAAAATGTTGACAACGCTTCTATGATCATATCTGTGAGCATTATGCTTACGAAACAAGCTTCTTCAGCACCGCACGACGGTATCGGTTCCGACAACAGACTCCAATAATACGCAGAGATATGCAGATACAATATAATCCGTCACGACGCGATGCACAACGCGCTGACGCCCAATATGAATTACAAGAGCTCCGACTTTCTCGCGCGCACTCGTTTCACCCCGGAGCGGAGCGGAGCGAAGAGCCGGCTTAAAACAAAGTTGAACTTTCGGTAAAGCGTGATTTCCCGTCCTGGCGTGCGCGAGGATGCGGATTAGCATACAGACGGACCACCCATGATACGACCCTGCCCGGGCCGCGGTCCGTTCTTCAGGCACATAATAAGCGGCCGCTCATGTTGGATCCTCCGCTATACAAGCGCCGCCCGTGTAGCCATCCGTATATCTCGATTTATGTTGTTATCGATCCTTTATTGGCGTCGGTATATATTACTCGCCTCGCGGTTCTTACATCGATCGAGGTCCTTTCCCTTTTCCCTTTCTGTCCTCCATCCTGTGCTCTTCACCACGTCCACTCTCTTTCTCTCTCTCTCTCTCTCTTTCTCTATCCAAGCGAAACGCTTTCGCTCGTAGTAATCGTTGACAACATCCTGGCCATGCTATCAACAACACGTCAACAACGGCCAGCGAATCCACCGGGAAAAACTTTCCTTCATCGGCCGTGTCCTACATATTCTAGTAATTCAATAGTGATAACAAGTCATGCGCTGTCACTTCGATTTTTGTGCGCAAGCAAATCGATAACGTAGCGTTGATAAACAACTGATTTTTCAGACAGCGGAATATGTATACATACATATATGATATTATACAATATATCATCTCACTATATTAATTAGCATGTTTTAAAATACTATAATACTAGATCCATCCGCCAACCTCGAACATTATTCTGTGATTGTAGATTCTGATAGATAAATTGAAATCTCTTTTTCAAGACCAGTTCAATTTTTACTCTTTAGAGTGAGATTTCATTCCAAAGAATTTAAACAGAAGGCTTCGCTTTGTAAACTAATTCGTGATTTATCGCGATATTACAACACGACGAGGTAGTGAAATTTACGTCATGGCGGATGTCTTTCTTTTTCAAATGCGTCGATCACGTCGGTGTTACACGACCCCGTTTTACTTGACTGAATAAACCGTAAATACCAGGCGATGTAGAATACGAGCGTATCAAGAGTGCACGGTGCATAAAAATTCAGTCACGCAGAGAAAATGTTGACAATGGCGGTTCATTGGTTAGCGATTGACAGACTAGGAAGGATATGTTTTTACACCGGCTCCTTGTCGTGACGAGTAATTTCACGCGTGTTTCTATAGGTCAAGCAATGTATACATTTTGATTACAATGTAGTTTAAATTTATTAAAAGAATAGAACTATTTTTGCTTATCGCTTTTTAAGTTTTAATATTAATATATTGTAAATTATATTTAAATTATATCATACTTAAATTATTAAAAATTATTAATCTAAATCATATCGTTTTATATTTAGATCGTTACATATTTGAATTACATAAAATTAAACGAGGAAATGAGAATGTCTTTTGCATCACAATTTTTGCATCACAACATTATTATAGAAAAGAAAAAGAAAGAACTACAGTTTTTTATATCTATATTTCTTATTTATTTCATATCATATAAAATCTCATATATATATATATATATATATATATATATATATCGTTCCTACTTATATCCTTTAGCTATATAAAGGCTGTGTAAATGCCAAAATTTATTGTCAGTGTTAAAATAATATAAGACTGTAGATTTTTTTGCAGTGAATTTTAAAACACAGTCAAAATTTTCCTTTGTCAATAAATTTTTCTTTTATCAGCAATTTTGACACTTCGAGTTTGTTCAATGCAGATTTTTATATTGTTTCAGACTATGAAAATCTGAAAAAATTCTTACACTTGTGAAAGCTGTAAGTTACAATAGTTTTTGCTATCGTAGAAGTCGGATTGTATTTTACTTATTTTTTAAGGCTCAATTTTCAATCTTAAGAGTGAGATTCGCTCTAAATATTTTAGAATACCGTTAGTAAGTTCCTTCAGAAGATTATTAATATTAAAATGTTTGTTTTTACTAACATCTTCAAATGCAGCATACTCGATTGTAAAGATCATATTTTTTGTATTCCGAGTGATTTTTTTCTTACAGTTTTTCGATTATCGGTTCTTTTTCTCTCTAGATCACTATCGTCTGCTCAACAGCTTCGATCTTCTCCGCACGACTTCGCGCGCTGGCAAAATTATTGGCGAATCTGTTCGGTAACATTCGTTCGATGCACAAGGGTCATAAGTTCTTCGCTTCAAACTGCCAGCGGTACAGCAGCCTTAAGAAACAATTGACCGGTAAATCGACCAGTTGGTAGCCGATCACCGTGGTCATTAGTTTTTCCTGCGCAACAACAAGCGCGATTTACATTATGGTTAGCGCCGCATCGAGGGGCCGTGACATCCCGAGATGTTTTGACAACGACGGCAAAAAGGAGTAATTGGTGTGTTCGCGAAAATTAACGAGCTCAATTATCATTTGCAACGGAATCCGATCTGACCTACTGATCTTAATGGCTGGGAAGACTCGCCGACTGCTGTAAAATATTCGCAATCGTGCGATGCAGTTCTATTTAATGCTATAATTAATGCTTTGACACATTCTTTAATTGGTCAATTAGTAAAATTAAGTCGCACAATTGGGATATCTCTTAAAATACAGACATTAAACGACATAATTTTATACGACATTACTAATTAATATAATTAGAAGAAATGCTATATGTATGCTGCATGCAATAATTGATTATAAATACAAAAAAATATTGCTGTATAATTACAGGCAGTAATGAGAAAATTAATTTTAATATGGCTTATAAAGTGGAAAAATATTTCATGTTATTTACTTTAGGGTTCGTTATTTACTTTAGGGTTCAATTATAATTACATATTTCGCATACATGGAATTTTAAAAATCAGGATATTAATATGTCAAAATATACTTTTATATAAATTTTATTGTTGTTTTTAAAGCAATAAAATTATTGATTAAACTTGACTTTTGTAAGATATACTCGGGACAAGTACATTATTATTTGTTGTACGAGAAATATTGATTTCTCCTCGAGTATTTTGAAACAGTCGTCTTCACAACGAAAATGCATATCTGTATTCTATAATACAAAACCGTTTCCATCCTCGATTGAGTGTCCTTAAGCTCGATTTCTAAAGTCGCAAAAAGACGAAGCCAATATCATTGTTCACAAGATGGTGTAACTGCTCGTGACAGGAAGAAAAACAGTGTAACAATAACGACTTTATGCTATTCTTATTAATACATAACATATTAATACATAACATTCTATATTGAGTTATTTACAAAACTTTTAAAACATATTGAAATATACAGTAATATGTGTGTATAAATTTTTAATAATTATATAACACAATTTAAAAAAAAACAAAATTTAATACATTAAAATATATTTTAATATATATAATTTTTTGTTCTTTAAAACAAATACTTAATCAAAATAGTCAACTATTATTTTTATTGAAAAATGCTTAAACAAAATAATCAACTTTTCTCTGAACTATTTTAGACGATAAATGTATTACCTAATACCATTTAAAATATTATATGGATAAATGTGAGTCATTAATAACGGCCTTGCCGCAAGTGAAAATGCTGACGTTGACGATCGCTGTCGCATATTCCGACCGTCCGCCTCCAGTGCCACCAAAGATCATTCAATGTTTCCGATCGGAGGAGGAACACCTCCTACGTCGTTTCTTCTTTGCCATGCTATGCTTTGCTATCGAACAAGGATCGCTCAAGGATCGAAACCGATTGCTCGTAAAAACGAAATTACCTGTAGTCGGATTTTGCTGCGTATTAAAGTACAATGGCGATCTCTCAGTACACACTAAATTCTCATATTTTACATCAAATTAAAATAAAAAATGATTAAAAAAATATAAAATTCTTATTGTACAGTTTGGACGTTTCATATATATGTGAGAAATATTTTATAATATCATATCAACATCAAATAGTAAATTATTTTCTTTTTATTAGGACTGCAATAATAAATATTATTGCAATCGTTTCTAAATATTTTAATTATTTATTTTTTTATTCTATGAAATTTATTTAAATCTAATTAAATTGAATTTATATTTAATTGTTCATTTATATCTTATATATTTTAAATATGCATAACATACATTATTCTATTTTTTTAACATACTTTTTTGAATTAAATGCGTAAAGAAATTGCGAAATGTGAATTAGATAGAAAACAAATGCCTACGCCATTAATATAAATAGCGGAAGAACGTAAAACGCTCGCAAACTTCATTGCATCAATGAATTGTTTCTCAGCATAGTAGGATATACATATAACAAAAGACCGCGGTTATTAAATATAATATATAGTTTGTATAAAGTGAAAACATGATGAACGTGGTCATTATTATGCTGATTCGGATGTTGCCACATTAATCAGCCAATTCTGGTTGAAAGTTCCCAGTCGTTTAATTGTCAATTTATATCGTTTATATAACGAATAGTGTATATGTGTATATGCTTAATAGTTTGACGACGCTTTGCCATTTGATGAATCGTTAAATCGATTCAATATTGTCGAATAACCACATTGAAATTTAGTAGCATCTTTCCGACCAATCGACGTTCATCACATCGTTGATGCAGAACGAAACGATTATGTTAACGATCGTCTTTGCCAAGCGCTGTCGTTTACAGGAGAGCGATAAAAACCGTGAGGAAAGTTGAGAAAATAACTGGCATTCGTAACTTCTTCCGGTATTGCGCTTCAATAAATTGCGGTACAAAATTTTCGCGTCTTGAAAAATTGTATATTGTAATTGTACAGAATTGCGGGAGAGAGGCATTTTCGACATTCGCGGCACAATTACAGAATTCTTAATTATCATTAACGACGCGATAACGGACGTCATTTACTTTTTATTATTCGCGTTACGTTACCGACAATATTATTAAGAAACTCGGTTACGATATATATACATATTATCGGGAACGATTCGCAGCACCGAGAAGCGACATTGCGCAAAGCTCACGTGTCGGATTTACGCAACGAAATATCTCTATTATAGCATCGCGCCGCAGAAAAATAACGTAACGTATCATAAGCGCCCCATAAATCACCGGTAAACGCATAATATCGTATTATTTGCAGAACGAGTCGCCGCCGAGACGCAACATTAAAGAGACGAAAAGGAGGAAGTGCTCTTTTCCAGGTCAGGAACATACCTTCGTTAAACCGTGTCCTCTCTTCGCCCCGTTGTAGCAGAATCCGCGGCCCTCATCCTTCGCGGACCACCACGTTTCCCTCCTCCCTCCCCCCCCCTCCCCTCTCTCCCTTCACCGTCACTTCTTCGATTTAGACTGCGCCGGCGGCAACTGGTTTTTGCCGCGCGGTCCAGCCGAGCGAGCCAGATGCACACATGTGTCCTCGCGGATGTCGGTTAGCAGTTTCCTGGGAGAGCCGGCGCGTATGCACGCTCCGTCCTTGAAGCCGTTACACTCCCTTGCATTGCGGTTCTTGTAGATCGGACCTCGAGAGTTCACCTCACCTCACCTAGCACACCCGCCGACACGCCTCTACATCGATATCGAGTCGCTCACCGCCGCGTCCACATCTACGCGAATATCACTCGCTCTTCGGGGACATCTTTTGAGATAGTTTGAGATAAAAAAATAAAGGATAAAAAATGTCTGATGCCCAACGTGAAATAAATTAAGTCTTGAGAGCTATTCACATGCCTTCTATTGTTAGATTAAAAAATGATTGATTTATTTAAAATAATAGTATTTTTACAGTGTCCGTTAAGTTTATTTTTATTTTCAAAAGATATATTCTCTCAATTCTCATAGTAATACACTCTTATTCATCAAATTTGTTTATTATCAAACACTTCCTTTTACTTATTATTTGCTTTTTCTTATTATTTGTTTATTACGCAAGACTTTGAAGACTACGTATGAAACTGCTTGAATTAAAAGTAAATGAAAAAAGAAGAAAATGTTGTTACTTGATATAAACTATTAATTTCATATTCAGTACTCCATGATACGTGGAAATCGACATATTTAACGAAATATCGTTTTTTTAATGACTACGCCCAACCGCGTGCAGTTCAGTGAAAGCAATAGAAAGCGGAAGAAGTCGCGATGGACAGCGGTAACGGAGAGAATAAGAAAATGTGCCATCCGAGAATTTTAATTAAGCGAACAAGTTCAACACAATGCGCGGCGGAAGAACTTACTGTGCAGAGATGATTAGTATCGAATCATTAGACCAGCCAGATAAACGGATAATTGGGCAATAACCCAGAAACCATGATCACGAGTTCGACATGCACCACATATGGGAGGATCACGATTGTAACGAAGATCGAGTTCTCGAGATAACTATATAATGAACCATAGAAAAAAAGAAGAAAAAAAAAATTAGCAGCCTCCACAAACTTCTATTATATTATTTATTACTTCGCGCACAATCTCACCATATAAACGTCACAAATAGATTAATGACGAGTTACCTGAATTGAGACCTGTCGTACGGAAATTCGATTACAGCATTGACATGACGATCGTAGATACGATGAAATATTACCGTTTGTGATCCGTCTCGTCACTCAATATATTTATATTTCATAATTTTGATTAATAGAGTAACACTTCTAATTATAGATTAATAATTATAAGCGCATGCGAGTTAAAGCGCACAGAAAAACTAAATATTTTTTTATACTATATTATGTTATACTAGTACACTGTAAAAAATAAAATGTTAATTTTAACATTTTAATTTTAACATTTTTGCATGTTTCAGAAAGTCCACTAAACGTCTTTAAGTTAAAATTATTATTTTATTTTTTACAGTGTTTTCATTTATTATTTTTTAATTTTATAAAAACAAATTTATTTTGTTTGTTATGATTTTTATCCAATTATTATTTTAGTATTTTTATGTATATTAAAAACCGTTTGTATAAAAAAAATCAACGATAGAGCCATTTTTAACATCCTTCCATTCCAGATTTTCTCTGAACAATAGAATACGACAGTGTGATACGAGATGCTGCACATCAAATCTGCTATCTTCTCCTTCCTCATGTCTGAGATCTGATTTCCTCGCGATGTATGGTGAATATCGTGTTACACAGTGCCGTATTCGCCACGACGTACATTCGCAACGGTTTATGTGCGTCTCGGCGTGCGCCAAATGACTTCTCTTCGTGTAATATTGTGCATCTCGTCGACATTAGAAATTATATGGCATCCCTTAATGACTCCACTCGACCACAAAATCCGCCAACAACGTAATCTCATGTATCTCTGAAGTCACGTTATTCGTTGCTATGCCTGTGTGGCATTAACGAATAATACGCGAGAAGAGTTAACCGGATACGATTACTCCATTTAAGAAGGCTTTCAATTTTGCGGAGAAATTGCAGACATTGAAAATTAATCGACAATATAAGCCAAGTCAAACATTTCTAACTATTTGATTTTAATGTCCGTCAATTTGTTAATGTCGACTGCATTAATACTTCAAAGATTGACATAATTAGAATCGACATTGTAACTACAAGCAAATATATTTAAAACCAATGCATAATTTTATGTAATTAATATATACAATTAATACATAATATTAAAATAAAATGTAAAATGATAAAAATGTATGCAAAAGTATAAAAGCAATGTACAATTACTTAACGCAAATAAACATAAAATATAAGTTCAGAGTAATAAAAAATAAGATATCAAAGAAAAATAAGATAACGTTTTGCCTAAGACACTATTTAAAAATATTAATCAATTAAATTCTATTAAATTGATCTTTTTTATTTTAAATTTGTCTGCATATTATTCTTTCTGTTTTACATTTCTGATTTTTTATGGAAATAAATATCTTATGTTTTATTTTTTAGTACATATTGTATAATGTACTACATAAATGCATATCAACATTTCCAGTCACATTTTAGCAGGATCAACACAACAAGCTTCCGGAAAACATATCAAGAAAAGCGCAGTGTTGAATTTATTGCAATTGGGTCCATGAAATTCTCGTGCAAGAAAAGAAAGTGCCGTAAAACACGATGCAAAAGAGATCCTGAGGCTGCGAGCGCGGAAAATGATCGTTCTCGTATGCAATTAACTGCCGACACGACAAAGTGCAAGAAAATAGAGTCTCGATTCTCGTTTCTCGTAATTGCGACGTTGTATCAAAGTACAAAAACTACATTGAAAAAAACACAAAATATCGGAGAGATATGTTTTACGATATGTTTTACGAGCGGGATGATCGCTCTCGATTCGTCGCAGAAGAGATTTTCACTTCTGGCAACTGCAATAAGCTGATACTTCCATTTCCTCAAGTGTGAAATTACTTGTTCTTGATTGTGTTCTGTTTGTAATCTTAATACATAATAATTGAAGATAATTAAAATATTCTTAATGTAATTAATTTTTCTTATATAATTTAATTAAAATTAATGATACGTAAAAAAATAATATAAGAATAATCGACAAAGATTTAAAGATTAAAAATGTTATAAGAAATAAATATGCTACAAGAATATAAATTACTTATACCATGTATAAATTTTAAGTAATGCACAAATAGGACTCACAATAATAAAAATAAAAGAGATAATTAATAGGTTTTTAAAGAGTCGGTGTGATGAACAGAATTAACAGCAGAATTAATGTAAAAATAATTTGATATAGTTATTTATATGACATTTCAGCTATATTTTTAGCTATCTTTAACATATTAAATGAGAATGCGCTGGTCTATGAATATGTACATCATGCTGCAGTTTAATGTAATAATTCAAATATATAAATTATTTCACTCAATGTATATCATTATCGTGACGTATATTTTAAGCGCTTGTACGATGAGAAAAAAATTCTCTGTTCCAAAATGTTCCAAAATGTGGATAGAAAATCGCACAAAATAATTTGTAATTGTAAATTCATTAATATCGCGGATTCGCAATTACGGATTTTCCATCATATCGCGATCGTATTCGTTAATTACAAATTACATTATTCGACCTTATTAGCTACATTCAGCAGACTCAACAGTTGAATAAGTGCACGCTATTATTGAATATTCTTCTAGATCATCCAATCCAACTTTTAAATCTAAAAGAATACATCAATAGCAGCGAACGTTCATTTAACTGTTGAATCTGATGAACGCACTCATTGTTATATGACGCGTGCCGTCTTCGATGTCTCCATTTCTTATGTATAAGTAGACTTCACGTATGTTTACATGTCATTACAATATATTATCCTGGTAATAGTATTATGGAAATTACAAATATTTTAATATATTGATCTCTCTTGTTAGTTATGCTTATTACAAAATTACAAAATTTCCGGATTCATCGTTATAGAAAAAAACATTAAGAATTTGACAGTTTTTTATTTTTTAATTATGCTTTAATAAAAAATCGATTTTAATCTTCCTTTATATGTTACGCAAGAAATGTGAAGAATAATTCATGTTGTAAGATGGAATTATCAGTTTTTCTACTATAGAACAATATTTGAAAGAAATTTCAACAAATGTCGAAATTGCGACATTTTCTCTATACGTAACATTATGATTGAATATCTTTTTATATGTAGAATCAGATATGAATCAAAATAAGACATGAAACATGACTTGTTGAATGTATGAAGTTGAACAGTTTTACAATTTTATAATTTTCCACTTTTTTAAGTGCAACATATTTCTTCTTCTCTTTCCTGTGCAGTCAATATAATCACGCAGCTGCTTGCAAGAATGCCAGTGCTAATCTAATAGCATAACAGAATTTTGTAGCATGAATAAATTCCGTCTTGCGTAAATCCTAGCACCTCCGTGCCGGCTCGAGCACACGTCGCTGAACCTCTCTGAGCACGAGGAAGAGAATAAAAATGGACCTCTCTCCCTGTACACAGTCCCTGTCTCTCTCTTTCTCCCGCGGCGGGTTTCGGCCAGGCGAGAGGAAGACGACGACGATGGTAGGAGATGCGGAGAGTCGGTGTGCTCACCTACTCGCGAGGGTGTGTACCAAGGCGTGTGCAGAGTCCGCAACAACGAAGAATTCGCTCCGTGCGGGACAGAGCGATACCGGTGCAAGAAGGTCTATCTATCTCTTGTGCAATAGTGAATGTATAGCGGATGTCAAACCACCGGCGCACGTATCGCACACCCCTGCACACGCCGACCGCATCGTGCCATGTAGTGTACGTGTGCATGCGTGCAGCGTATGCTCCGCACAACGGGTTGACAATTCCTCGCGTGCAGCTTGTTTCACCTGGTCTCTCACTCGCCAGGAGAGCTAATCCGCATATAGAAAGTAAAAAATTATACTCTCCCCTCTCGGAACTTGTGGTGCATCGTCGATGAATTAATCGCCCGAAATGGTTGCGTTACTCTGTAGAATCTTGTAAGACACGCCCGCTGCGAACT
>Ga0157364_1006164_pt1 | contig 12289 bp, 5 predicted proteins | sample AttsexASBM2_FD_111476 | JGI IMG/M metagenome (GOLD analysis project Ga0157364, IMG submission 111476) | Fungus gardens microbial communities from leaf cutter ant in Ribeirão Preto, State of São Paulo, Brazil - Atta sexdens ASBM2 | ecosystem: Host-associated > Fungi > Mycelium > Unclassified ...
GTAGAAACTTTCGGCAAAGATGTTTAGTCTCTTTGTAGGAGGGCATATAATGGCCCAATCATTCCATTAGGTAATTTGCTCCGTCAAACGGTAACATGTCGCAAGGTGGGCCAAAGTATAATGTAACTGCATGAGAGAGAGGTGGGCTGAAATATAACTATATACATGAAAGAGTAAGGAGCTGTTCTCCAAGTCGATTCTAACGGTAATAGATCTACCGGAACGTTTCGAACGGATCTACAAGCACAAATTCCCAGCTTAATCGAAGAAATCGGAAGAAGAAAAAGAATGACGCGGTCGAAAAAGTATGTTACGCGACTGTCCCGGTTAAATGCCCAATGGCTCTCGCTTTACTTCTCAGATTGCTATACTTGGCCTAGTCTAATCGCAAGAATTCCTGAATTATATGTAACTATTTAAGACAGATCATGCGACAGAGTCTTATAATACAGGTTTTCTTTCCAGTTCCGTCACATGCAGAACGTGAGATCCTCTTTGGGTGTAAACCTGTTTTTGGAGCGGTTAATGCAACTTCGTGTCGCTTACCCCAATGCCCCTTTTGCTAAATATTACCGTGGACAATTCGCGCGTACCTTTCGTCATTAATCGAGAATTCATCATTAATACAAGCTGCTACTAGCAATCCATTTAAAATTAACTGAAATGGGGTCTTTTTTCGTTATTCAATATTTGCAATAAATATTCCGTTTATTGATATTCAGAATCGATTCTTCTATATTTAAGATTGTCTCAAGTACAGTTTTAAGCTATCATGAACTAATCAGAGAGTTGCATCAAGACGTTAGACTTAAAATAAGAACAGATTATGAATGCCGGCCTTCGCTTTGTTTACATTTGCTCGAAATAAACTGCCGTTTCTCTGGCATTTGCATCGAGGAATTGATCGATCCCGCGTATCTTAAAGAATTTTACGAGAGAGAATCGCATGACACCCCGTTTATCGTTTATAAAAATAACGCTCATCTCTTTCTGACTGGATCTGCTGAAGCGCGCACGGAAGGATTAATCACCGACTGTCGCGTCGTGTGAAAGCGTGACAGATGCACGTGTATAGAATGTCCAGAGTGACAATCGGGAAGTTGCTGAAATTAAATAGCTAACTGTTATTTTGTAATGAGTTGGCAAAATGGAATTAATTAAACACTATATTAGAGAAAAATCCATTATTTTTACTAGCACGTGATGCAGGTAAAATGTACATATATGAATTTATAAAAATAAAGAAAATTAAGAAAAAGATTAGTTTGACTGGTTGCACAATTCAATGATATCTATATTTTTTTCGAAATGATAACCATCTAAACTTACACAATAATCGAGATGCTTCTGAAAACTATTAAATACACTTAATTTCTAACAATTAATAACTGTAACTGTATCTCCGAAGAGTTTGAGATAAACTCTTTGGATGACCACTCACGTCAAGATTTTGTAATCAGCCAAACTTTTTTTATGCTTATATTTTACAAGTTCATAAATACATATTCTTTTGCACTGTGTGCCAATAAGAATGATGGGTTTTTTTTGCAAAGTGGTAAAGTTTAAATTCACTTCATTCTCTCCATTCGTTATAAAATTACAGCTATTTAACTTCAACAGCTCTCCGATTGTTATTCTGTATATACACAGGCGGTGAATGACCCAGAAACACATTATCACGACACGCGTTGTGCTTGGCGACCCACTCACTCACGTTACACGCCCAGCAATCCAGAACGATGCGCTGCTCGCTTGCTCGCTCGCTCGTTCACCATTATCATCGACACCCGTCTCAAACGTCATCATCATCATCATCATCATTATTATCATCATCATCATCATCAGTATCGTCAGTTCGCTTGAAGTTCTTTCTATGTCATCACCTATAATTAATGTTATATCATACGGCCTACTTTTAATCCCCTAGAATACCTTCCACTGGGACTCTTGAGAAACATATAATTTGTTTAAGAGAAACGCACGGTGGGAATAATTAAGCGCGCAGACTTGTTACTTCGATTCGCAGTCGCTTCAATAAGTACGCAACAAAGGGAGGAATATCATTGATATTACCCTTTTTATTTTTCTTGTTGATGTACAATTGGTGGCACAAGAGCGTTGTCAGTAAATCCTTAAAAAAATGAATACATTAATGAATATTGAATATATTAACTGAGTATAAAAATTAAAGTTATTTTAAGGGCCACCACAAAATGACATAAACTGCATAAGCATAGCATAAGCTCGCTGGACCAATGATTATCCGACAAAAAGATGCCATATTGATTTACGTAAGATGTTCATTGATCTAGCGATCTTATGCTATGCTTATGTCAATTTGTATGTGGTGACCCTAAAAGTACATTATATGCACTAAACTGTACTTAGCATTCAGTTACTGATTATACATTTGTCGTCAGGTACATTTGTTGTCATGCTTTCCATAAGACATGCTTTTTACGTGTTTGAACATAAATTCAATTGACAATATCTGATCAATAAAAATAAAGTTTTGAGAAATACAAATATTTACTTTGAAGCAGTTATTTTGGCACATTGGAAAGTTTTTATTCAAAACTCTGACTGAAAATCTTGTGAAAAGTTTTTTGTGCTGATAAGCCGTGATCAATAATAATAGTGATTGAACGCACTAGATAAATAAATACATTTTAGTGCATGCAATGTATTTTTAAAGTATAACTTTAATTTTTTCAATATACTTTCTTTCGGAGAATTGTTGATGACTCTTGTGACATTAATTGTAATTAAATCCATGATTGTAGAATTCAGGAATTGATTTCAAATTTTTTACATATTTCTATCGCGTATATATTAAAAATAAAATGAAATCATAAATATTTTCAAAATGTATTATTTTAATATACATTTTTACATGATAATTTAAATAATTTAATACCATAATATTTTAGAACGAGTTTATTGAAAATAAAAAATTAATTACTACCGATCACGATGGTCATGTTAGAATCGCGGTTTTAAAGAGAACGATTTTTCTTGCGATCTGCATGTAAATTTTTCCCAGGATTTGTCCTGCTTCCCCGAACACGAACGCGAATGACCATCGCATCTTCTCCCTATCAGTTCTCTAACGGTAAAACAGTCGACCATTGCATTTGCGTATGCGAAGTCCTCACCGACTAACGGAGTTAATTAAAATCGTTAAGAATGGCTCATCCCTTACAAGGATCGCCCGGCACGATGTCTGGCGAGCGTATCGTGATTTTACTAGCTTACTATCACACAAAAATAACGGCGTGTTGCGGTTTGATCTTTAGGAATTCCATTTGCATGTCCCATGTTAATTAACGTCATATAAGGATTTGAAAAAAATGTCTCGTTATTAAACTCATATATAAATGCAAACGTTATTACGTGAATAAAAACTGAGATAAGAGTGTTACTGATAAGCCAGTGAGGCTATTGAAGTGCGTAGCTGCGAATTGAACATTATCAATCTTTCCTATCGAAAAGCCATCGCTGTTGAAATAAAAATGCAGAATTGACAGATTTATACGGCAATAATCACACATTATCTCTGTTGTAATATTCTTTTTCTTCTTTCTCTCCTTTTTGTTTACATTCGTAGATAATTAAATACGATTTACGATTTTTTTCAACAATTATATCTTCTTTATACGTTATACCGCGATATTTCACTCTCGAAGATAATTTCGTAACTTACCTAGATCAATAATAGTAGGGCGTTGCTTGCTTTGGAGAAAGGATAATATTATTTTGCATCTCTCATCTATTTTGGTGAAATCATGAGCTTGAAATAGGATTTCGTCGTATTGTCGGCCGATGGACTCTTAAATGCTGACGTTCATTGCGTTTAAACAAATAATGGGATAAATTCGGCCGATTCATGACGATTATAATATCAGATTCTATATCGAGCACGATTACGCCAGTGAATCTTCTAAAAATAATTGCGCGCTGTCGAAATAATTGCTTAGTGAAAAATTCTATCGGCTTCACAGAAAAACTGTAAAAATGGAACTCGTAAATTATAAATCTATTTCAATCGTTAATTAGCCTGTAAAAATTATATTGTGTATTATGTATGAAATGTGTATATGATCCTTCTGTTAACGACTATCTCTATTTGATTTTAATCTTTTAATTCTAATATTATGTACAAAAATATTATATAGCAAACGAACGACGAAAGAAATATTTCTAACTTTTTCATGAATCTTGAATTTGAAATACGATTAATAAGAATCCAGAGCAAAGAACATCTATCTTTATTCCATTTTATAAAATATATTCACCGCACATACATTTTTCATTCTATGCCTTTTAATTTTATTATCTCTATATTGGTGTAGTATTGTTCATTGAACATTATCACCGCTTCAATTTCGGAATCTGCGAAGGAGATCGCCCGGTTCTCTAGATTCGATAACGGCATATTAATAACTGCGCGCGCGGTAGGCATTTTTCTTTTCGCAGCATTCACTTTCACTCCTGACTTAAAAAGCAGGAAGTAGACGAAAGAAGAGGCGCTCGCGACCGGTTTCGCCTTCGGTCCTCGGCGGGATCTCTGCGCTGCCGGCATTGTAATAGATGCTCATATAAGGCGCTGTCAGGAAGTGGGCCATTCTCTCATTCATTCTGTTTCTATTTACCTTTTAATCAACTCGTAAAGACGCGATTATTCCCAGAAGACATGATGTTCATCCTCGTAGTGTTTTTATATAATACATTTTATTTTTTCTCTTTTTCTTTGAATGGCACATTAACGATGACGTTATTCGAAACACTTCGCGATTTATGCAATATTTGAGTACTCTCTTCCTTTTCTTTTTAAAATGCATACATTGAAAGTGAAGATATGCGTTTCGTAATTAATCAATCGACTAAAGAAATTTATATATTGAAATTACATCGTAATTTACATTATGTTATAAGTATTATATTTTTTATTATCCCATCACTTTTTTTTTTTACTTATAATATTAATATCTTTGTAATCATAAAATCTCCTCAAAATTTCGAAAGCAATTATTATTAATCTTTTTCACATCTCAAATTATATAATATCAAGGTTGGATAGTGCTAAGTTAAAAAGATAAGAATTAAATTAAAAAGTTAAAAAATTAATTAATTTTAGCTTAACTTAGTTACATTTTAGTTACTCTTAACTTTTTAACTTTATTTAATTACATTTTATCCGTAACTATTAATTTTTTATTTAATTCTTTCAAGTTAAGTCTCAGATACAATATGCGGCAATAACTTAAAATAACTTAAAATGAGGTGAAAATTGCAAAAGCGAGCAAATTTACTAAGTGTTGACCAATGAAATTATAAATATTCTAGTGAATTTGCTCACTTTTATAATTTTCACCTCATTTCAAATTATACAATCGATCCCCAGATTTCAATCTGTCAGAAACCGTGTATTTCGATGTATCTAGTTTCTGATAGGTTGAAATCTATTATTTCTTATTATTGCTCGTATTGTATCTGAAGTTTTAATCACACCACAGGCCAGTATTCATAATCGAATCTTATATATAAACAAAACATGTATATAAAGTATTTTCTAAATGAAGTATTAGGTATGGGAAAAAGTTCGTGGCGTTTTTCCCGTTAGATGTAACGGGAAAAACGCCACGAACTTTTTCCCACACCTAATATTTGTTACTTCCATTATTTGTAAGACTGAAACTCTGGAATCATGAATTAAAAAAAAAACAAATTTAACTTTTAACTTTTCAATTACTTTTTTTTATTAAACTTACTTAACTCTTAATTCAATTAATTTCATTATAAATTAACTTGTATCTTAAGTTAAATTTTTAAGGAGGTTAACTTTAACTTAACTTAGTTAAAAAAAAATTTAACTTACCCAACCCTGTATAATATAATAAATAAATTCTGTTCTGTTTTATATGTTAGGATAAAAATGAATGCTTTAGCATTTCCAATAAAAGAAAGAAAAAATGTAGCACGGTAGCAATTAGCGGACACGTAAGTGGTCGCCTCTAGCGACACAGAGAGACCTAAGAGAAGGAAAGAACTTTGTCGTAACAGCGAGAAGACGAGGGAGACAAAAAGGGAGGCAGAAAGGGTGCACGAAGTCGTGAGGGAGAAGGAGAATTTAGTTATGGTCTCCCTATCTCTTCCTCCTTTCCTCTTCGATATTGCCTACTTTAACGTTCCTCTCATGCGCATTCGCGTTCGCCTGCCCACGCGAGGCGACCGCCCCTTTAACATCGCCGGTATTCGCCTGATTTATGAATGCCCTGGCTATATTTAACAGCATGTTCGCCATTGAAGACATGCCTTAGGCAGCGCGCGAGGCAAACTCGGCGAATGGGGAAGGAAGGAAAGACATCGCTTGCTCACTTGCTCAAACGAGGAAAAAAGATGGAAAAAGAGGAAGAAAGAGACAGGGAGGTCTGTAACACACAGGTACGACGAGCGAGCACGTAATCTTTGTAATGCAGGAACCTACGCCATCCAGACTGCATTCAGGATGCACCGGGAAATGTCGCCCGCGAAATAGGCGCCTGGGGATGGTCGAACAGGAAGGCTCCTTCATTGAAACATATAGGTGTTATTAAGTTCTGACAAATGTCTCAAGATTTTCGTATTTGACTCTGGATTTTGAAATCTAAAAATCAAAGGATTAATTTTACTGTTCTACTCAGGTCTATTTAATTAAAAATGTAATTTGTTTTTTTACTATAATTTTATTTAATAGCTTTTTTCTTGTATTTGATAACTTCGTCTGTTAATATGAGATCCTCTATCTGTGAAAATATTTTTATTTTTTATTTTATGAAGCTTTTTAATCGTATTTACCTAAACGATATAACTGATGTATACTAAATAGATCAGGGTTAAAAACCTGCTTCAGAAAAGCAGATATTCAAATAAATAAAGTGTACAATTAATGGAACGATTAATTGCTCGAGAAAAACGAAAACTTTTCGTGGATTTTATTGTATTTTCATCGAATGATTTCTAAAGCGTAATCCGAAAATTTAAGGATTTATAAATTGAAACAGAATACAAAATAGTTGCCTCAGAAAATAAGGTTTCTTTTTTAAAACAGGCGTTAATATGCCTTATAAACAAATGTAAAGATTAAATAAGGACAGCGATTCCGGAAACGAATAATTGGGAGATTTAAAGACTCCTGTAGAGAGAAAATAGAATACAAAATAGATGCATGTATAAAAAATAAAAATAGGATAATTATTTTTCTTTATGGAATGATATATTAAGAATTTGGTTAAAAATGATACTTTTAAAAATAGTAACGATGAAATTTCTATAAAGTGCGTAATCGTATTTTGCTGCAACCACACGAATTAAAGGATCTAACGTCAAGGCAAGATTCTCCGCCATCGGTTTTTGGACAGCCCCTTTTAGGAGTTAGGGGAATATCTCAGATTCCAAGAGATCGATTTACACGCCAGCATAATATTATCGTAATCTGCATTTTGCTGATCTAATCCCAGTAATATTTCGCGCCGTGGTAATTTGCATACATTAAATCGATTGCGAGACAAGGATCGAGCCCGGGCTCAACGACGAGGTTATTCTGCACGAGATTATCAATGCTATCAGATTTCTTATTAAGTATGATTTCATCAGATTGTCGTGATGTCTCGTTCTTTGTCCTTTTTCTACATTGTTTGTATAATCTAATCTATACGTTAGTAAGTGTGAATTTTCTCGTATATGATACAAAACAAGCCTCTATTCTCGAATAACAATTAAAAATATCGAAATCTATTGAAACAACTCGATATTTTCGCCAAGAAAAGATCAGTTCCAAATATACGAATATGTATATTGTAGGTCTGTTTTTTTTTCTGAACTTCTTGCATATTTTCTCCTTTTTTCTTCGCGTTAGAGAGAAAAGAAAATAAGATGGTGCAAGAATTAAGTCTAGTTGAAAAGGGCAGACCATATATATCTTGAATTTTTAAATCGTATTTTGTATTCGCCTGCTATATGTTTTTCATTTTAATTCAAATTCGTAGTCTAACAAAGAGAGCAGATCGACATTCTGCTTTTAGATTAAATTGGTAATGTATTAAACGGTTTTCATAAGTCTTAGTAGAAGTGCCCTTTCAGGATCAAGTTATATAGATTTATATTGCATATCGCATATGCAAGAGTCTTATTTATCGGAGGAGACTCATGCACCTTTACTCGAGGTTCGTTACATAGTTCCCACGCGGCTGTATCGGTAATGAATCTGACCAGCGTATGCTCCTTCCTTCGGGGTAACGCCGCTTTTATCGTTCAATTTAATTTAGCGCTGATATACGATATTGGAAAAAGATCGCGTGTCGCCGCGTCAACAAGCTCAGAGACTACCAATTAGTTTTTCTTGAATTTTTTTATACCAAACTATACGTTTGCAGGTGAAATGGTCGGCTTGACAAAGTTTGATAGTTTACATTGATAAATTCATAATGTCAATTACACTCAATTTGAATTATTGTCATCGTTGAATTAAATATTCGTGCTGCAAAATGTAAGATAAATTAGTTCAATTAGTTAAAGTCCGTAAAATTTGTTCCATCGTTTATTTATGAACATTCTGTATCAATCATAGAAAAAAATCTACATCCGCATTTACGATATAATAGGCTTTCTTACAACAATTCATGAAATGAATCTTATAAAAGATTTAACAACGAATTTGATTATCATAAAAGTTGAATTGTATTCTAATTATTATTTACAGACTTAAATATATTTATCAGAACTCACAGTATTATAAATTATATCGACTGTACCTTCAAAATTTAACTTAGCCAATTAAATATCTGTATTTTGTTTTCCTTTAACTTGTCCATCGTTGTCCATTATTATTCGTAGATTCCGCATTGCAAACACCTGCAGCTTGAAACGATAATGCTAGACGCATCGCGTACGTCGATTTAGAAGCAGATTGTTTCCAATGCTTTGCAGTTTAATTAATAGTAAAATAGCAAGTGTCGAGTTGAGAAAGAGGGACGAAGAAGGAGAGGAACGTTTCGCTGCTTATCGCGGCGTTTGCAATACTCCCCTCGCGACGTTATCCCAAGTGCATTGGTGCCATCCCAGGGCCTTGAAAGAGCTGGTTCTATCGCGATCTACATAGTTGCATAACTTGAAGCCGGGATATCGATGCTCTCGAAGGCGAGCGACCGCGCGTGCGCGAGCGAGATCGCGATGCACCGGTCCGCAGCAGGGGAATGGGAGAGGAGGAGGGGGGAGGGAGGGGGAGTCGGGGCCCGGGTGAGGGCCAAGGCGTGATGAGGACGGTGCACCCGAGCCCGATGTCCGATAACGAACCCGGCACTTACTGCTGCCGGAGGAACGATCTTGTTCCTTTTGTCCCGACCGCTTGTTTAATATCATCCTTCTCTTTTATTCGCGTGCGAATTGTTATATTTCGGACATTACGTCATCTTCAACGGAAAGAGATAACACTCCGGAGGATACGACGGAGCGTGGCACTCTTGAGAGAGCCGATCGTCGTAATCGGAAGCTAATTGAAAACGCGCGTTCCTTCGAGACGGGACACGATCAATTTCGCGTATAATTGGCTTCTGACGCGCGATCGCGCTGGAAAGTTCCGCGAAGATGAATTATGGCGGATATGCACTGGGGGTCCCTTCTCCCTTCTTCGACCTCCTCCTCCTCCTCCTCCTCCTCCTCCTCTTCCTCCTCCTTCTCCTTCTTTCACCGCATCTTTCACGCTCTCTCGATCGCGTGGCGTCGCGGATGTTGGCGATGATTTGCTGCCGCACGTTTTAATTGGAGCCCCAGCATCGCATACAGCTCCTTTTCATGCGCTCTGCCTACCGTCACTCTCGCTTTCATGCTGACACGAGGATCCTTGGTTCTCCGTGGGATATAACAAAAAAAAAAAAACCGTCGTTCAACCTTCCACAACGCGACTTCCGCGTATGGGCGCACTATAAAGGACCGTGCACACCCGCGTCTAAAATGTATGTTTAAAACGATCTTGTCTTTTTCTTCTCGTCTGCGATACACTTATTTTACCATTGTGTCAGCTTAAAAAAGGATTAAGTTTAGTTATATTAAATTCAGAATGAGGATTATCATTTATTATTATTAAAACAAATAATGTATAACAGTAAAACAACAACGTGTATAATAACAAACAATATGTAATAGTGAAACAATGTTATCAGACTTGCCAGTAAATCGGAACAACATAAATCAAATAGTGATAAGAAAAATATTTAAAAAACGATTCCAATGATTACTGAACGATACAAATTATTTGATGATGATGAATGCTTTATTGATTGTTCTTGGAGTTACGATTTATATACATATTGTCTTAACCTAACTTATTTTAATTTATTCTACGAACTTATTGAATCACTCTTTTGTTTTTTATTATCTTGATCTGTATTCAATTTGTATTTGATTTTATATTCATCTTAAGTTAATTTTTTATTCATACATTCAAGTCGATCCTATAAAAACTTTCATTAAAAAATTTTTTTATTTATTTTTTTATAATATATTTCTAATATAATAAGTACATAACCTAACAAGTAATTTCAAATTTTTATATTTGAATTTAATTTTAATTTATTTCTCTTACAAATTCTTATTCTTCTCCTCTCTCTCTCTCTCTCTCTCTCTCTCTCTCTCTCTCTCTTTTATAAATTACTTTTTAAAAGATTAACTTTCTAATTGTGCACACGTGTGTAGAGACCTTAAGACGTTTGATTGAAGAAACGACGACGTGGGCGCTGTTTTCTTTCCCATCGTCGATTTTAATAAGGAACAACGACAACGGTGACGACGACGACGACGACGAGGAGACGCGGTTATGACGGCACGAAGGTGGTGCCGTAAAACCGGGTGATAAAGATACGCGTCGTTCACTCGCTTGCTCGCTCGTGCTCCGTTCGGCTTGATTTGGCCAGGCTATCTGCCGTAGATATTGTTATTAAGTGTCGTAAAGTTTATTGCGGCGACTTTGCACCGCTGTAGCGGGTGTGGGTCGCGAATTCATTGTAAGTGCTTGCCGCATTCTGTTTTCTAGCCGGCGCGGCTTTTGTTGCGCCCTCACGATTCCAATTGGCTTTTCCGAACGCATAGTGAAAGCTCGATTTCGATTCATTAATCATTATCAAGGTATAAGAGAGCTTATATGTTTATTGGAGTCTTTGTTCAAATGCGTGTAGACTCTCAAGAAATCGTTTTCTTCTTTTTTAAATGATCCTTAACTTAGCACAGACTACGGTAATTCAGAAAATTATACAGGAATCTGAACGAGTTTACTTAGATACTATATCATGGCTTCGGATTTATTGATTATGTTAATATGAAATGTGGCATTACAAGAGAATATGGGTCGCATTTATTGGAGAAGAAACAACTTTATCGGAGTCGTTCCAAGATATTGCCGCGGGTTTCGGGTCGATCATTCATTCTCGTTGGGCTTCTGTTTGAGAAAGTATCATTGATAATTATGCGCGTTGTCCGTTAACCCTGATTGGCACGTTGTTCCGTTGTAATGATGCAGCTGAGCCGATCGATCATCGGCTACTGCAATTGTAGCCACAGACAACGTCGTCGTGTCCAGCCTGTTTCCTCGTAAGGCTTTTGGGTGGTCTAAGTTTTATACGATTAACGAGAATAGATACATTCTTTTCACTTACATAGCACGTTCTGCCATGCATCTCCACGTAACATCTTTATTTTTATTGTAAATGAAAGATTATTTACATACATAAAAGAAGATGTGTAGAACTTACATGTGTCTTTGCGAGAGTTTAGAAAAAGAATCGTAATTTAAAAGATGAAATAACACATGAGAATTAATTTAGAAAGATATAAGAAAATCCGACTGTAAGGATTTCGATGGATGGATGCATTGTTTTAGGCAATCAAGGCCTCTCTTGTGATCATGCCGGCGAGTGACGTTCTTAGTTTTTCCATGGAACCGGTGTTCTTTGTTGCACGGCAGAGCGTGCCACGTAAGGGACATTGATTAATGCTACGTCGGCTCACTTTGCCGCCATTAGTCTTGGCTCTCATCTTCATTATAATGTCACAGGGCTAATCCCAGCGTCCATTCATGCGATCTACGAAGTTTCGTCGCGCGAGCGCATCTTCGACAAAGGCTCCTTCTTCTCACTCTTGGAGAATGCACCTTTGCCTCCGAGTCGTTGCACACCTTTAATAGTCATTACAAACATCGGATTAATCTCATGGTCCTTTTCTGGGTGGTCGCGCTTATGCGAAAGCATAATGATTTCTA
>Ga0157364_1006165_pt1 | contig 12288 bp, 4 predicted proteins | sample AttsexASBM2_FD_111476 | JGI IMG/M metagenome (GOLD analysis project Ga0157364, IMG submission 111476) | Fungus gardens microbial communities from leaf cutter ant in Ribeirão Preto, State of São Paulo, Brazil - Atta sexdens ASBM2 | ecosystem: Host-associated > Fungi > Mycelium > Unclassified ...
CACACACACACACACACACACACACACACACACACACACACACACACACACACACACACACACACACACAATCCTTATTGTATGTTCTATTATTTAAGATTCAACAATATTATATTTCTTCTAATTATATCTTCTGTTTCTCATGTCTTTTACAGAGTCTACGAAAATGGAAAAGAAACCATAATGTCTTATGAAAATGATATTCTGAAATCAAAGACAGTGAACGGCGTACCACAATCAATAACGTACAGTTAAAACACATCTCACTCGCACGATCTCTCCTTGGCAATTGAGAAATTCCTGTCATCACGATTTAAACATCTGTAAACAAGTATCTAGTATCCGCGTTGGTATCTCTCGACACAGTTGCTCCCCTCGCAGAGTCATTTCCATTGAAAATGTAACATCAGTCGACATGCTTCTTAACGCGCGTTATTCGCCGAAATTGACAATCAATGATAGTGAGATAGGCTCTCTAAGCCCGAGTGATCGGAGCGTTAATAATTGGAATTTACATAAAAACAAGAGCGAATTACTTTTTACACGAGATTTAGTTTTCTGTCATCTCGTTTGTTTGTATGTTAGGTTCGACGATGCATCAACGAGTCATCAAGTCTGCGAAAACGTCAACGATAACACGATGGATAACCACAACTTGAATACGACCTATGGCGACTATGTAAAAGCTAGCAGAGTAAAGACGCGTCATCATCCGCACATGAATAAGAAGCACGATAGAAATAAAAGGAAATAAATTTCTTCGCTCTTGTCTCAAGTTCCTCATGTATTCAAGTCGACGAGTGTGCGCTTCTGATATACTCGACTTAAGATTTAATTCCGGATAAATTTTAGTTTTCGATATAATGCTACTATTCTCCATTCATTATTACTTAATAAAAATTCATAAATTGATGAACAAAAAATGTTAATCTGTGTAAGAATTAAGAGAAAAAGTAACCTGTAATGATTACACGACTGGCTTGACATATCCACGCGGTTCGTATAATAAAGTTCATTTAAAAAAAAACTATTTGAATTTAATTAGTTATTCGCGATAGTATATCTCTTGCGCCGCAAATTGAGACTAATTTACAAGTAACATCTTCCTTGTCTCTACCTAGTTGTATGACGTAACCAATGCCATTCACTAACTTAAATTTCGATTATCGCTAGGTTACAAAACTGATGCAAAATCTTATAATTTCTCAGGTAAATATTTATGAAAAATCAGCACCTTCAAAAATCATATATTTTCAAGGTCATGAGTAATCTTCAACAAATTTTAGTCGTTACTTGTTTGTTAAAAAGTATGATCATAAAAATGAATGTTAAAAGAATTATTATTTTAAATTTGCGTACACTTTACAACACGAAGCGAGAGCTCCACTAAAATGATTAAGGGTTAGATTAGATTATATTTTTTTGGAGGTAGTGCTGTTTTCTATAGGATAGCAAATCCTTTGTTTCACATTGTAAAATGTATGTGATGGCACACACTGCCTCTACGCGTACATTTTACAACACGAAGAAGAAGCCACATAGCAAATTGATTTGGATTAGATTATTTTCATTAATTTTTTATTAATAACTTTTCAACGAACAATGGCTAAATCTGTTGGAAGTCACTCAGGGTCATGATCTTGACAATATATGTTAAGATCATTTTTTAAGATGCTGACTTATAAATATTTACCATTTCTCAAAATAATAAAAATATCTATAAATGTATCTCGTATTGATTTATAGCATAATTTATTTTTATTGCTGTGTATTTTTATTATCGTTGGCTCTAGCGTTATTTACTGATTTAAGTTTTAGCTAAATACGCGTTAAATGTGCACCGTTGAGAAACTGTTAGAAAAATCGTTTTTGATCGTATTTCCTTCGATTATAGCTATTTACATGTGTATATAATAAGAAAAAAGATGTTATAGAAATACATTATTAATATACACTAATTATCTTGAATATAAAGCAAATTATGAAATTTCAGTGTGGGACTACTGTAAACGGCAGAGATCAAATTAATATTTGATAAAAGGAAATCAATTACGACAGACATATGCGACAAATAGTTTTATACTAATTGCAATAAATCATTGGATACAAAATTCATATAAATCAGTGGAATTAAATAAAATCGATATTTACTATATCTAAATACGATTATTTGCATATGTGCTTATAAAATTCTGAGTGTTTCTCTTCAATAGTGAACAAGTTTTATAATTGATCGAATGAAATCACAAGTGTTCGAATATTCATGTGTACGTATACGCTTGATAATGAGAATCCATTACTTCTTTCCGATCGAAGCGATTAATGCTTCCACTTTAGTGATGTATTGCTCTTTCGCCGTTTCTTGTCCCATACTTTTTTTACCGTTCCAAGCATCCCATTTAGCTTTTCCTTTGAAATCCAACATACCCGGTCTCTCTAAAAAAGGTTTACACGAATCATGACAATTGTACATAAATGTACGCAACAAATAATGGATGCAAAAATGAGAACGTACCTGTATTACAGTCGCCAATGGTAGATTGCTTGTACAATGCATACAATTCGAGTAAATCTTCATCTTCTGGTTGCGCAGCCAATTTCTTTACTGTTGTAGTCGCATCATTAAATTTCTAAGAATAGAATGTTTTTATGATTACTTTATAATAAGGAATTATTTTTCGCGTTATTTGATAAATTGTTATTAAATTTAATAGAAATCATAAGCAATTTGGACGATTTAAGTTATCAATACAGAGTAACATATACCAATGATATAATTTGATATAAATTCCAAGTAAAATATTTTAGTAAATTTTCGTTTTTTATTTGTATCATAATTAGAATTATCAATATTCCATTAACAATTAAATTCAGCATTTCAGTGAATCGATTAAACTATTAGCATTTCATATTCTTTTTCGATTTTTAAATCACTTTATCCTTTTTCACGTCTGTTGATTTTCTTTCCGTTTCTCATTGCAGCGTATATAGAATGTATAGTATGTATTAGAATTGTAACTACAATTTGGATCTAATATTCGAATTCTTTTCATTGAATTATTACTTGAATTTGGATGTCCGATTTGTATTCGAATAATTCGAATCTAATATGCGAAAAGTCGGATCCTATAATTGTAAGAAATAAAACGAAAGACCAATTGTTAAGTTAGCTAGAATTTATTTAATCATTTTTCGCCTATTAAAATTATTCTTTACGTAGAAAATATCGTTATAATTAAAAAAAGACTATCACTTGAATTAATTTCTGTAAATCGGTTGGTTTTTTTATCGAAAATATTATCTCAGCAAACAAATATATAAATATTGCTTCCATATAACGGAATATAACGTGTACATATAATCTATGTCACGTTATATTAATTGTAATTTTCCACTCATTGCAGCTATATATAATATAAATATAATGTAAATATAATGTAACTTAATATAAATACAAATATATATAACTTAAAATGTTATATAATAGTCATATAACAATCATATAACAGTTTTATAATTTGATGTGTTATTGTTATAAAACTAGAATGTGATTGTTACATTATCCTAATTTAATTTAATGCCCTTTGTACATACTATTTCCAGAAAAGAACTTGGAATTAATTCTAAAGTGAAAACAAACAGTTTGCTTTCGCTTAGAATTAATTTAAAGACCTTTCTAAGATTAATGTATATGCAAAATATATTTCCTGAAAATTGTTTTTGCATGGGTATAAAAGACATAATAATTGATTTTAATTCATTTATTTATAAACTTCATAGTTTGCACATAAATACATATATATTTATAAATATCACTGAATGACTATTACTGAGTATTCAAAATATTTAATTGTAATATTCATATATTATATTTTTATGGTAATTGTTGAGTTTAACTTTTTCACTTTCGATAAAATTAGATTCGTTCGATGCGTTTTTGTACGAAATAAATGAATCTCGAAGAAAAATGTGTCGCTCCGTTCCGCGAACCGATCAATTGTTGAAGTTGACAGATATTCAGGTTAAGAAATCACATCGATGGCATTACACAAATTCTTTGTTTTAAACATAACTTCTCTTTTTTAAAAATAAATTCTCTGCTTTAAAAATACAAATTTTCTTCTTTAAAAACATATTTTTTATATAATATATTTTTTATAGTAGAAAATTTGTTTTTAAAGTAAAGAAATGTGTTTTAGAGTCGAAAAGGAAATTATTTAGAATATAGGTCCCCCTAGAATCTTAATAAAAATACTCTTTCAATCCATTTTCACTCAAAACGGAAAGAATTTGACAAAAATCGCGACGGTCGGCCTCGAGTTATTAAGCGTTAAAGTTCTAGACTTTAGAGGTTAAGATATCTGTCATCCCGATTCGATACAGTGTTATGTATACATTCTGCTTTAATTACACCAATTTTCTGCTTTACAAACACAAATTTATTGCTTTAAGTACACAAAGAATTTGTGTGCTTGCATTAGCAGTGAATTTGTTTTTAAAGCAGTGAATAGTAATTATTTAGTATTTAGGTCTTCTCCTTTTTCTTTCCATTTTCCTCTGTAATTTTGTAAATTTGTGCATTTTCATGCATAGAGTGTATTCTAAGAAAGGAAGCGAACAAATTAAAAAAACGATAATTTGATAACTATCATAATTTATAACTATGTATGCATATATGTATTTTTCAATAAATAATGGTATTGATGCATTTACTTTTTAATCGAATAAAATTTTATATAAATTGGAATATCTCTATTAAAAATAAAACTTGCATACATATGTATTTCGTAATCGTTATCATATATACTTCCAACTTTCGTTGCAATGGCTCAAATTACATCATCCCGATTTTCCATGTATTTTCTCAAACTATGTTTCGAACCCATTTTGATCTTTTTCGTATTATTCCATGAATCGCGCGCGCGCACGCACGCGCCACACACCACACACACACACACGCCACACACACACACACGCGCGCGCGCGCGCGCCCCACACACACACACATACGCACGCATGCACGCACAGAGAATATGTTTTGTGTGCTACCGATGTGTTAAAAAAATAATTAAAACACTTGTCTCACTAATCAAAGTAACTAACCGCTTAACTTGTTCTAAATTAAATCTCTAAAGAGGGGAAAGTGGATTAATCTCTAAAGAGGGGAAGGTGGATTATAGTATGAAACATTCCATTTTCACAAGTAATTATTTAAATTATTAAATAATTTTATCAAAATAAAGTTTGCTCATCGTCCTTACTTCGTCCAACGACATAATGAAATATCCGGAGTTTTAAAGTTTCACCAAATTATGTTGACTGTGATGTAGAGAAAGAATCGTATGTGAGGTTACGACACTCTTGTTAACGGATGCCGCGGTAATAGACGTATATACGTATATATGTGTACACCCACGGTAATCGATTTTGTTCTCGGAAATTTTCACAAATTGAGAAGTGACCATCTTTCTATATTAATATGCACGATTAACGATACGACTAATGCGACTTTGAAACTTACAGCCACATTTGACATAAAGACGAAATAACTTGAATTTTCGGAAGTTTTAAATAAGTAAATAAGTAGATATGAAAGAAATTTTTTCAGTAGCAGAGTACGATGAGCTGTAAGAAGCATGAACTATTTTAATGTTTTAATAAAATATAGCAAAATATCGTAACTTTATTATATATCTATATATGGTATATTATAATTTATTATTTTACATTTAAATATTATTTAGGATTCTAAATCACTTTCGTGATTATTTATTTTAATATTTTTGTATTATATCTTTGTGAAAAAAAGAGTGGCAATAGGATACATGGATCTTGGCAGAGAAAACACAAATTATATAGGCCTGTTCTTTTTGGCTGAAGTTTTGCACCAGTTTATTTTTTTTCCTCTTCTTTCCTGCTGAAAAGAAAAGGAAGAAAGATGAACTGGTGCAAAAATTCAGTCAAAAAGAACAGGCCTATTATTTAGCATCTCCAAGAAGCTAACGTTATAAATATCAATTTTTTTATTAAATCTCGCTTTGCGTGTAAACTTGGAAACTTATGTGAAACCACAATGTATCCTTTTATCGCAGTATTTCGCAATAAGTAACAGATTTCCTAACTTCAATGGTCATCAACTTTAACGTTTAATACCTCGGATCACAGGGTGACGCGCTTTTTTTTGCCATTCTTTCGTTTCATACAAAAATGCATAAGCCTAATTTCATTGATTTTGGAAGTGCGGGGGGTTAAACTAAATAGTTATCCATTATAACATTTCATATAAGTTTTCTTTCCCTTAAAAGTTTCACGAATTATACTAAATAAAAAAACAATTGTTTTGTGAATTTTTATATTTTTCAGAAGTATTAAAGTCTGGAACAAACTTATTAGTAGTAGAACAAATAGAACTTACACAAAATGAACAGGATCTTGTACAAATATTTTAAATGTTAAAAAGGAAAGGTGCATTTTAATCTCAGAGATCGTCTGATAAGAGAATAGCCCAAATGGTATAGAAACCGTTAAGCCACCAAAATTATATTTAAAAACTTCATTTTATATCTAAAAACTGCTTTTAAAATTATCTCGGCTATATTCTATTTTACAAATAAGTCTCATGGAAAAATCATCAATTTTTTGCAATATTTTACAAGATCGATTAGATTAAAGACAGTTGCTCGACAATTTGTTTGCATGTGAACGTAATTTGTGGCATCAATAAAAAATTCTTAATGACTATGTTCAGATTCCTATCCGAATGCCACTCAGATATCATTCCATCCTTGTTGTTTACCAAACATTAAACAAGGATGATACTCGGGAGTACCTGGGTGGCAATTCGAACACAGGAAAATTTTTTAAAATCATGATAAATTATATTGAATAAATATAATAAAGTTTGTAAGAAAAATTGTATATTTTAAAAGATATTATACATTTCTATAAATAAATTTGTAGCAAAATCTTGCAGGAAAAAATAATCATAAATTACATATCTCAAAATATGACAGATAAAATATTTTGATATACAGATAAATTGCAATACATAAGTTTTTACAACTAGAGCAATCGTCGAAAATTGTACTTTAATAGTATTGTTACTGTAGAATAAATGATTTTCTTAGATGAATATCTAGTTAGACAAAAAATGTCTACTTTAGTGATAAACCAAAGAAATACTTGCTTATTTTTCATATACTGAATATTAAAATCAGAAATCGATATCAGTCATTGTTATTTATAAAAAGATCATACTTATAGTTATTTGTATATCTAACTATTAGATATATATACTATTTAAATAGGCCGGCGATTAAATATATCATTTTGCCATATACATAAATTTTATACAAATAAAAAAGACTGTATAAATTGGATCCATGCACAATTCATAATATGTCTTTTTTTAATATATTCATTAATTAAAAAATATTGAGTAAATTCAGCACACACTCTGAATTATTTTGTGCTACATTAATTGTGCCAGAAAATTTAGTATCTTTTTACTAAGACTTAATTATATATCGTACAAAATGTATCAAAATGTTACTAAAAAATTACTTTATTATTTCAAAATGAATATAAAAAAATAATAAAAAGACATAATTTTTGTATATTACATATTATTAACAAGGGATCTGTCACAATTATTTGGAACCAATTCAAACCAAAATATTTCATCGTTTTACTAATAATATTGATAGTATAATATGAAATATAAACGTTAGCTTTGACCCTTGCTCCTATCATAACTGTCCAGTAGGCCTATTCTATAATTTTTTAACGATAATTTTATTAGCTAGATATCGTTGCGCAGATATTTTACATATTGAAAAAGCTGTGTAATGACAATATAACGATATCGAATTGTCGTCAAAAAGTTACAGAATAAGATCTTACAGAAATTCGATTCTCTTTGAAATATGTTGTTAATACAAAATACAAAACTCTAAGAGATATTTTCTACTTTTTTATATCAGCTTAATCTCGGATTTAATGGATGAAACAATCCCTCAAAATTAATGAGATGAAGTATTTTTTAAATATTATAATTAAATTATAATGAAATTAAATATTTTTGAAAAATCTAAATGCGCTGTTATAAATATTTAAAAAATCATAAAAGTTTTGTCTAAAACATTTTTTTGTAAATCTCACCGTTTCGCTAATAACTGAATCAAATATAAATTTTAGCTTTAAAGAGTTGTTTTGAATCTAAGTTTAGACCGTTATAAAAAAAAAAGTATTTATCTTTTATATCTTTGTGTTTAATAACATATTTCAAGAAAAATTGAACCGAATAGATCCCTTATAAATAAAAATAAGCCTATTCAATCAGAGCTGAATGTTACAGCGAATTCGATTGGATGCATTAGTGCGCACATAAAACCGTACGCTGATTTAACCCAAGTGTAAAAGTAAAATATAAATATTTTAAAATACATATTTTATCTAATAGCATAAAAAAGTAAATAAAATGTATTATAGAATGTTGCTTTAATGTTTCTATTTTTGTATTAAATACATCTTTACATCAACTTGTGTAAATTATGTAATGTGCACTAATGCGTCCAATCAAATTCGCTACTAGCTTTTAAGGGGCGGTACTGCAATTGCTCACTGTTAATCACAGATGACTTTCATCTAAGGAGTTTTTGTTTCTAACATTGTGATTAGCTGATATCCAATAGAACATGTACAACTAATATACATTCGCTTTTTAATATGTCTGCGTGAATTTATATACATTTTCTAGTTCTATAAACAGCTCGCCAAATATTTTCGTCCTTGAAATAGTTTTGAATAATTTCTTATAATTTATTGTTTCCGTATATACAAAGTATCCCATTTTAAAGAGTCCAGTCAAATATTTCGAAGACTTACGATAGGTAAAAATGTTTCAGACAAAAGTTGTATAGTCCGGAGAAAAACAAATAATTGCAAATCAATTGTCCAAAAAAAACAAAATCAGTTTTTTTTAAATTACGCGAAGATCATTTTAAAATAAAATTATGGCTTTTTTTTACATAATATGATTGATTCTTTTAGTTATTTTTGCATATAAAAATATTACAGTTATTAAAAAATCAGTATATCTTACGCTTTATTTTGGTATATTTAAAAAATAAAATATTAAATATCTTATAAATTATTAATTATTTTTATAACCATACTTTAATACTTTCCTGTACAAAATGAGATGAATTAATTAGATAATTAATGTATAAACAAAAAATATAATTGTTTTATCAAGACATATTAGGTGTGGGAAAAAGTTCATGGCGTTTTTCCCATTAGATGGCATTAAAAAAACGCATATAATATAAATGCATATCGCAAATTGCATAAGTTTTCACTTCACAATACATTTTGATATAAATTTTGAAATAAATTTTAAAAAGTGATTTTTATCGTTCCACACATACAACTTCTGTCTAAATAAGCCCCCAGATAGCAAAGCGTATCTCAACAAAATCGTACAAATCTATGATTGCTTATGATGCTGGCAACTTGCCGTAGATTTATCTTCAATATACGTCATGATTTCGAATATATCGACATTGTAACAACATGCAGATAACAATGTGTATATGTATTGCCAGCAAGATAGCTGCGTCAATATTATCTCGCGACAATATAACGGCATTGTATGATGCTGCATCATATTATTATGGCTACATGATGGCAACAGTACGATTTTGTTGATGATGATTTTAAAGTTATCGGCAAATTGCTGGTAGCAAGTTGCCAACAAATGAGGATTCAGTTGCTGTAATTCTGATAGCAACATATGGTCTGTTTTCTGTTCCTGCACTAGACTGTTCTAGAACTCTCTTTCTCGCTTTAAACAAATATCAAACGTATATCTATCTCACTTTAAGTTCCAAAAGTATACACTAGTTCAGCCACAGAAAACAAACCTATACTTAGCAATGCATACTTAACAAGCAACATGCCAGCAACAAGATAGACACGTTGCTGTCTAAATATTTTCGAGTTATTCAGCTAGATTATTTAAGGTAATTCTTCTATAAAAGAGTATTAAAGAATGTAATAATTATCTTGTTTTGAAAATTGGCAGTACTTCCTGACACATGTAAAATATATATGAAAATTTAATATAAGAGAGAGTGGAGTAAATCGGACCTATCTACAGTTTTTGCTTTTTATAAGCCGTAAATAAAGTCTGATCGTAAAATCGAATGTTGGAAAGATCATTTAATTTCTCTCACTTTTGCTTGAGGCAATTTTTTGTTCTCTCACCTGTATCGAATTATAACGGAAAATGTAAAAACGCTTTTTCTAATGATTCTAAATCGGACACTTCTATTTTTATGGACTTTTAAATAAAATTTTAAAATATTTTAATGTATTTTTAGTACTGAATAAAAACGAGCAATTTGACAGTCAAAGATAACAATTTTATTCAGAAAAAAAATTACTGACAGTTTATATTTTTTATTAGAATTGAAATTAATAAAACTCAATTAATCTGAGTCTGATGACTCATAATATTTCATTGATTTAAAAATTTAAGAAATTTGTTCTGGTCGAAACGTACGTTTTTATTTTATATGAAATATGTTTTAACAACTGTAATCTAGCTATTGCTCATATACCTTAGTGTCACACTTATACCGTTTAGTTACAAGTGAGCATTATATATTTAGTTTTATTTACTGATTTAATTCCTTGGACTAAATCTGATCGGCCGATTACTAGTACTACAACCAGACCTATAAGTTATATATTGTACTATCCAATTTGAACACAGGTCCTTTCAAACTTTGTAACAAATTTTATAATAAACCGCAAAAGTGATCACAAAACACTTGATATTTTTGAATTGCACTCTTTAATTATTTTAAATCAATTATCTCTCAAATTTTTAACACCTTTTAAGTAATGATATAAGGATTTTTTTTTTAAAAAACTTTCACACGATGAAAACACAGCCTATATTCTATATTCTATATTCTATATCTATTCTATGAATGTTATGATATGTTTGACAGAAAACTATCAAATTGCTATCACATTTTTTTCGGTGTCTTATAAGGACTTTATATTATAAAAAGTATATGCAAATCTGGTTAATCGTATTCATTTAAATTAAAAAAGTCCTATTTGGAACATGATCCATTTATGGATCCACTCTCCCCTAAATATTGTTAATTTACAAGTCGATACCAAACTCAATGTATTATATGTATTACAGTGTCAGCTATTATCGAACAATTGCAAGATTAATATTATAACAAAAGGCATAGATTTGTTTATATTATCTTAAAAATTGACATTCTTTGTATCAAATATAATTAATTTGTTAAGTCTTCTGATTCCAGTGCCACGGTCATATTGAAATGTGACGTCATAAGCGAAAAATGACAAATTTTTTGCATATCATTTGTAAAGAGAATTTAGATAAAACAAAATAATATAATAACTTTAAAGTATTTATAAAAATGAACTAAAATTACTCTTATCTCTCTTTGACAGTCAGTAAATAGTTATCAGTAAAAGACATAAAGTGAAAATAAGCTGTATATTTTCACTTCACGTTTAAGACAATGTGGCCACAACAACTAATCAAGAGCCTTAAATTTTTAATAACAGTTGCTTGAAATAGATGACAGGTAAATTAAAGTCTCATATTTTTCTATAATTCCTTCAGCGTTGATACCGTAAAAACTTCCACAAAGCATATGCAATACTGCATCAGATCGGTATACGGAATACTGTATCGATAACAAAATTCTTCCACAAAGAAACGTTCAAAAGTATAGGAAGCGACTAAACTAATGACATTGTAATTACCATTTTTTAAGCCGAGTATCATTATCGCCAAAATCTGCAGCACGACAGTAATATTCGTCAAGAAACGTAGTTTCCTGATTTGGCTTTCCTTCTGTTTTATCGCTAGTGGAAAAAATACTGGTATTGTACCAAGAAACAATAACAACGTACGAATTTTTTCATCAATCTGATATGCGCTTAATATACCAGATGTCAACAATGCTAAAGGAACAATTTCAATGACACTGGAAAACCAATCGTAAAAACTTCGAAAGCATCTTGCTGTAGGTGTCGATGATGAAGTAAATGGTACTCCTGAAACATTAAAATAATAAATAAAGAATTACATAAGATAAATATATACATACACGTATATGTTTAAGTTAAATATATATATATATATATATATATATAGAGAGAGAGAGAGAGAGAGAGAGAGAGAGAGAGAGAGAGATAAAAGGGGAATATTTTATTATTTTAATATATATA
>Ga0157364_1006166_pt1 | contig 12287 bp, 4 predicted proteins | sample AttsexASBM2_FD_111476 | JGI IMG/M metagenome (GOLD analysis project Ga0157364, IMG submission 111476) | Fungus gardens microbial communities from leaf cutter ant in Ribeirão Preto, State of São Paulo, Brazil - Atta sexdens ASBM2 | ecosystem: Host-associated > Fungi > Mycelium > Unclassified ...
CATAGAATAAAACTTCATAGAGTAAAACAGCATTTCGAAAAACTGCAAATACAAGAAAAGCTGTTTAAGATGTGTTACGTACATTTATGAGAGAATAGTTATTATAATCTCAATAACATTTTCAGTAATTAGCAGGCATTCCTACAATTCTCTGTTATTATTATATAATCCACTTACAATTTCAGTACAGACAATGAGTTCGTCATCACCGAAGAGAAAGATAAATTAAAACTGAATGGGTGCAATTTATTTATTCAACTTTAGCCAGTATTTACGAAATATTATTCGACTTCCGAGAATTTATTCGGCACTTCCGAGATTTTATTCGATGTTTCGGCCATAGTGGAAAGATCGCGAAAGATCTCGGAGTAACTGTTAATGAAAAGACAGATTCGATCGCGTACGTCAATTAGCGCATAATGACGATCATCCAGGATCTCATTCGATGTTCCTGAGACATTATTCGATATTAGCACTTATTCGCTCGAATGAATTGCTTGGACACGTAAAATCAAATGGAAAACACGGAGCTACGACGTTCTATCTAATGACTGCCGCGGCGCGAGATTATTACAAGATGGCGAACAATTGGCGGGAAGCGGGATAGCTGGAGGCGGGAAGCGAATCTAAAGGCTGACATTGATAGTCAGTGCTTATTGGTATTCGAGATGATCTTCAGTACAATCTTGAAATGCCATAAATCAATCTCAGAGCTGTATTAGCGTCATAAGACATTTATTAATAGACTGTCTACAACAGGAGTATTATCGTGTAGTAATGTCTTAAGCTGTATGAAATTGACCAATCATAATCGATTATTCTTTTAATATTTGACTGTGATTGGTCAATTTCTTACGGCTTACAACTTATTACATCATGAGTACGTTTGAGAAGACTCTATTAACGCTATTTGCATTCTATCTTCATCGTTCATTAAATCTAAAACAAGGATAGAATTATGTAAACAGCACTAATAACGTCTCTCCGATCGTTAATGCATTCATTTTACTCCAATTGTAGACAGTTCTTAATTTATAATGATCTTAAAATAAAAAATTAAACGGATTAAACGGCCAATCAAAATGAGAGTGTAAGACAATCTTATGTCCTCTACTGTGATTGGCCGATCCTTCATGCTTACGTTTTAGAATATGATCAACGCGATGCTGCAAATGCTTTAAAGCGTTTTTTTTGCGATAGTCAATTTGTAAAATTCTTTCTTTTGATTGGTCGATTAAATGCTTCAAAGCAAGACTTTGACTAGTATTCATATCGGATCTTATATTTAAGACCTTAAGATCTTAAATACAGAAACGTGTCTTAAGTCTTGACGTGTTACGAACCAATCAGAGGGCTGCATTTTAAGACATTATTTAAGATAATCTTGAAATGAGAACCGACTGATGAATACCGGTCAGAGAATCATATCAACATTTTAAGAAACTTACTTAAAATGATCTTAAAATAAGAATGCACTGTAGATACCTTTGATTAGCTTACGTTTTTCATATTTCTGACTTTATGAATACCAACTTAGGAGACAGAGTCACTTGAACATGATCAATTGTTGTTTCTGTCTTAGGTTGGTATTTGTAAAGCCAGAAACACATAGGCCCGCGGTTTTTCATTATCTAGTTATAACATATGGAACTTTTGTAACTGTTGGAAGTTAATTGGATTATACTCTTAAATCTGGAGAAATGGTCCTATCTCAGATCTCAACAGACAATGATTGTGTTCAGCAGAAAAAGCAACTGTAACTGTTGTAAAATTTTTTAATATGATTGATTTTGCTTTTAGTTCCTCATTGCTAAATATATAGACCAATTATATTCAAGAATTTTACAACAATTGTAAAGCTACTTTTTTTGCTCAACACAACCAATAATAAAATGGTTGCAAAACAGACCTGATTTATGAGCAAGATTTATTCAATCAGATTACGTGATCATAGTTGTCGCCTCTCTCCTATAGGCTCTCTAACTCTAGCGCAAGATACTCAATCGATTGTACATCGATGCTATGCCAAGGGCTCTACTCTTCGAGAACGATTAGCGTTCTATATGTACATCTTAATATAATCCAGACATATGTATATACAGATAAGATATCTTTTATTAAAACGTCTTATATCTCATTTTTAGATGTGCGTGTTATGTCTGAGATACAGAATGCTAATCGTTTTCTTAAAGAGATCTTGCATTTTTTCCATATTTAAAATGTTTTATAATTTTAGAATTGTGTTACCTGAGAATATTGTGCAGGTATACTGTTTATAATTATTGTTTTTCCCATTAACGAATCACCATTACAATGTTAATAATTGCGGCCATTTAACTTTTCATCAATAAAATGAATTTGAACTCTTCCGTTAATAATAAGAAACTTTGAAAAATAGAGCAAATTTGTTTTATTATTCCGGGTTATAAAAATTTAAAAAGAATTCTGATATACTTGACTAAACTTTAAAAATAAATTTTCACGTCATAGAAGTCAGATTGCATTTTATTTATTTTTTTTAAATTTGAATTTATCTATCAAAATATCAGTGATGCCTTTAAAGACCTTAATTGCTTGCGGAGAATTAAAATAGATTATATCATTTGAAATAAATATTGAACAGCTCATGCTGTTAATTTTTTTGTTTTTTGACTTTTCGCATTAGGTCGCCTTTCTCATGTAATATCTTTTCAATTTTCAATTACATTTTGAAATTTTCAATTACATTTTGAAAGAGAAGATTAAATTAAGATAATTGAGAAAAATCTGATATAACTTTTATGATTATTCACGATATTTGGGCGATATTTTTTGATATCGACATCGTTAATAAGAGTGTTTATGACGCAAATGGAAACATGTACATGCCTACCTAGAACGTTAGTGGTGGATCTAGACAGCACTTCCGGCAAACAACGGAGCAGCAACTTGGTATAAACGCGAAGCGACTTTGCAACAATACATTCGGCTTAATCGCACAACAGCGCGTTTCGCATAGGGACTTGTATATATCCAACAGCGAGCTTAACTGTACGTTCGTGAACGTCGAATATACTCTCAGTTCTCTCTCCTTCTTCCATGCAAAATCGTGAAAGACGAGCTACTTTAATCCTTTGCAATCTTACCACATAATAAATATGACATGATATAATTGAAAGATGTAGAAATCTTCCATTTTTCAAGACTTGTGGAATGAAAACGTCCCTTACAATTGCGGATTTGTATGAATTTCCTGGATTTCTTTAATAGAAAATATTTTCAATGTTAGTTTCATTTCTTTTATATTAATTTTGAAAAATAACAAGATGACTTTATAGACGCATCTTACATAACAATTACGAGATCAAATAGAAATTCTGGCTCGATCCTGTAAGCTTTCTACATGATACAGGATCCACAATGATTCATTATCAAACAATAGAGTGGCGAACGGAAGAGAAAGCGATTTGAAGGGTGTGACGTACATTAGGAAGACACAACTCCTATTCGCGAGACTTCGATTACTAGATTTACCGAATGTTCCATTCTATGAGATTCTAATGTCTAGCTTTCAACTGGGTTACCCTATTCCCGTGAAATCCAATTCGATCATTGTTCAGTTACAGAACGCAGAAACAGTAGTAGTATGGTATATTCCCATGTTCTGGTGCTCTAATTAGTACTGTTAGACTGTGCAAAAGAGTTTCAATAGGCTCATAATTTTCAGAAATATCTTAAAGTTCATTTTATTTAACCCTTTATCTGCAATCTGGTTTTTCTTTAGCATAATCAAACATTCTCAAATTAATTTTTAATTTACTTTCATTTTATTCAAATATTCATTTACATTAAACGTATTAGTTGAAAGCGGTAACAGAGATGTTAAAAAATAACTCTGAATTTTTTTGAAAAACTTGAAACAGCAAAACATGAAGCTACTAGACAAAAATGTTCAAACGGAGAAAGATATGTTTACAGAGAGTGTTGAAAGATTAATATAAGTTTTATTCTTGAATTAAAAAATTTTATTAAAAAAATCTAGCTTTGTTAAGTCATTGCAGCTTTTTTATTAAAAATATCGAAAGCTTAGATACTTTTATTGTAATGATTTCTAAGAGAATCGATTTTTGTTTGGTGACCAATATATCCATTAATATAACCATATCTTCCAATCATTAAACGATATTCATAGTTCATCCTTATTTCAAAAACTATCTTAAATAATATTTTAAGATGTTAATACAAGCATTTGACCGATATTCATAAGGTTGCAATATTCATAATCGGACCTTGTATTTAAAGCCGGTTTTACATTAGTTGCAAGCTGACAACTTTGTTGCGATAGTCAATATGAAGCGTTGATTTCAAAATTGGTTCAAAGTGCAGCAATAACAATCTTCAATTGGCAGCGTCGGAAGTAAAAAAGAGACCATATGAATATCGGCCATTATTAAGCTAACCTTTCATATTTCTACGCGCCCTTAGCCAATTAGCGCACGCGATTCGGATCACGTGATGAATTGATGACTCCCTTCTAGTTTGTTGCGAATCAACGGCGTGAATTGTTTATCAGTCGACCAATGTCGTCAGCCATTTTAGCAATTTTTTAATTTTCGATCTCGTCGCGAATCGTGAATGCCAAAAACACGAAAAAGCGAGGAAACGTTCGGGATCGCCTTCATTACAATAAGCTGCCATTCGCTTTGAATTAAGAGAAAGAAGCAAGGAAATTGCATTTCGATAGCCGGTTTCGCAAGTGAAGTTGTCTGAATTGTGTCGCGATCTTTTTCGGATTCGTTATCGAAAATATTATGCTGTCGCGTTGCATCGAAAAGAAAACCCAACCAAAAAACGCGGAAATTATGCGATCGGGAAATTTGCATCATCGCGAAATTATACGACGTTTTCGGAACGAAGTGTTTCGAGTAATGAGCGATCGCCGGTAAGTATATTTTCGCTTTTGTGCAATGTCGCCCTTTGAAGGAAATTGGCGGAATATGGGATGCAGAAAATGACTACCGATAAAAATTTCCCGGTCTCGTTGGACATCGCTCCAAAATGAGAATAACTCCGTGGACATGGACATGAACGTCAAACACGATCGACGAGAGACTCGTATGTTGGGCGGCATCCCGGTTGCAATTGTCACGTCAATGGTAAGTGTCAATTCCTAACAAAATGGTTCAATTTAATGGAGTACATAGTAAACATCAAGTCATTGAAAAAAAAATGTTATATCAGCAACGTTATTTTAATGGAAAATAATCTTGCTAACATAAAATTTTAAATCAACAGAATGGAGTATACATTTCATTTACCCTTAGTTTATACAATAATTTTCCGGTCTTTTATTACACATGAGATTATAAAAGAGACATATTCGTGTCTTAAGTTATTAGTAATTTTCACCATTTTATTCGTGTCTCAAGTTATTAGTAATTGCACATCATTTTAACAAATATACAAAATTATTAAATGATGCTTATGACATATCTCAACATCTTTAGAAAATATTTTTAAGGTTTTGTATTTAAAAAAAAATTGTAATAAATGTTATAACTGATTACTTAATGTTTCTAGTTTTTTTGAAAAAAAAAAAGACGTGCTGGAGCTCAAATTGCTCAATCGTGTATTAAAGGTTAATAGTTGTTACTGAATTAATAAAATTATTTTCAATTACACTGAGAAAAAAATGCTATTGATTCAATTAAAGTATATATTATGGACTGTTACTAACATAAGTGATTAATTCATGTATATTTTTATTGACATAAATTATTATTTCAATAATCAAACCTTCATGTTAATAAAAATATACGAATTACTTATGTTAGTGACAGATCATAATATAATCTTTAATTGAATCAATAGCATTTTTTTCTCAGTGTAGAATAATGCTAACCAGAATAATACTAATATAACATCTTTTTTTTTTCAGCACATGTAATGTACTTCTTATCAGTATAATTTCCTATTTATCAATATAACTATAATATATCATGTTTGTTATATTACTGTTATATTATAGAAAAGGAAATATAACAGTTACGTGTAACTTTGGTGTTTGCTGGATATGGACTCTGCTTTAACTTGTTTACTATCGAACATTGCAAGTATCAGTATTATCCACTTTGTTGATTTATTAAGAATATCATAAGAAAAAGATATTTTTATAAAATTATTAATGAATGAGCTAAGTTATCCATATTCTATTAAAACAAGCAATTTGTTTTTCTGTAGGAATCCTGCATTTCCTATGTAGAATAGCCTGGGATAGAATTGTACGAAAAATAACGGATTAAAATGAAAAATGCTCAATATGACGAAAATGATCAGATGTACAAATAATACTTATAACGGAAACTTTTAGGATTTCAAACGGTATGTATATAAAAACACCTGTTGCTCTGAATTAATAGTTGATTTTGAATCTGAATATTAAAGATGCATTAAAAAGCTGTGAGTGAAATAATTATTTTTAATAATTGTTAGCGTTAATGATGCTCATTTTCTTCAAGAGAAATCTCTTTAGCTTGATAGTAATTTTAATTTAATACAGTGTTTAACGAGAGAGAAATTATAGGTTTTTATAGATTGTAAATTATTTATGTATCTCCATAAATTAAAGTATTAATATAAGTATATAGCAATATATTTAATAGACTGATTCGAAATATATAATTGCAATTTTCGAAAGAATATAGGTGTGGATTATTAACATCATGCAATATTTACAGTGAATACAAAAAGTATTCATAGAGAGAGTGAGAGAGATTTTTTTATTTATTTTTTTATTTTATTATTAAAAAAATGTGTAGAAAATAAATTAGCAATTTATTAATAATGAGTATATTCTGACCTAAAACTTCGTGAAAATAATCGTGTTCATGATCTTGGGAGCTATAAATTTCTAGACTGTATAAATACTATTTGTGCGTTCAAATAATTTCTTTATTTTTCTTTATTAAGATAATATATTTTAATTATTATGCATCTTTTTAGATAAAACAATTATATAATAAGAAATTCATTTTATTTTTTCAACATATTTGTTCTTGTTAATAAAATAATTAATATTTATTTTCTAAAAATAAGATTTAAAAAATCTTCCTTGTATGAATACTTTTTACACTCACTTACAATTCTTACCATGTTGGTGTTGATATAAGCATGTATAAACATAGCATGATATTAAATTTACATACCCATTTTTTTAGAGTAAATACATAAATATAGTATTTCATTTTAATATTCATGTATAATTCTAAGAATTTCACTTTTGCTGTATTATTTCATCTATCTTTTACTTGAATCTCCTTTTCACAAAGAAAAGAGTTACGAAGAAATAAAGATAGAACCGCAACTGCAGATGAGGAGGAAAGATGAGGAGGAAAGATGAGGAGGAAAGAGGAGGCCGGAAGAGCATCCGCATCGTGAAATACCTTAAGCTTGTGCATCCACCCGCCGACGAATGCGACTGTGCTTCATCCATATTCAGTGATCACTGAGGAAACGAGCGGAAAGAACGGATACTTCGATAGAAGAGAGAAAGAAAGGAGGGAGGAGAGAGAGAGAGAGAGGGAGAGAGAGAGAGGGAGCGAGAGAGAGAGAGAGAGAGAGAGAGAGAGAGAGGGGCGAACGTTACTCGCTTGCGCTTCCTCCTCAAAGCGCGCCGCATATGATCTATATTCCATTCCGCGACCCATTCGGAATGTCGTCTGCATTCTCTCTCTTTTTTCTTATTTTTATCTGCTTCCACTCACCGAGCAGTCCTTCCCGATTTCTTTCAACGCGCGCGTTTCTGGCTAAAGATTTCTTTTTTTCCGCTATCATCGCGACGAAGGCCATTTTCTTTCAATATGCGTGCATTTTAATTCGTTATCGTTTTTCTCCATCCTATTGTTGTTTAAACAAGCAATTGAAGACTTTATACTGCAACAATGGACAACGTAACTGAATTCTTATTCACTTGTTATTCTTTTCATATTATATTTCTATTCATGAAATTTGTAATAACCTTTTCAGATATATAAAAAATATTGAAAATATGAATTTTGTTATTAAATAAATATATATTTTTCATCACTTTAATTTTAAAGTTTATTTTTTTACAAGATGTGAATTATCTCATTGTTGCTGCAAGATCTTCAATTGAGAAATAAAGATTGGTATCACGCAACGAATATACGAAATATCTTTTTTGGAAAGATATTAAAACGCGTACATATATATATTTCTAAAAAATTTGTACGTAATTGATATTCAGTGTTATATCAAGAGAAATATTGATGTCAATTTTTTAAATTCTTATGTCAGAGTATCTTCGGAAGAAAACAATTTTACACTCGAGATTGTTGCAGTAAGAAAACTCCGAGCCGGTTGGGAATTTATGGGCTATTATAGTTCAGATTTGTCTTCAGACGACAGAAATGGACATCCCAAGTATCCGCGAAATGAATGCGATCTATTTTCTATTCCGGTCTTCTTTTGGCGGAAAGTTTGTTCGTTACTCAACATCTTTATAGTACATGCACGTCTTGTTTTAATTGTCGCTATTAATTTCCTTTATCGCCATTGAAGATTTATTTCGCCATTATCCTCGAAATTATAATAACAAGAGAAATACTGTATTAGACAATTCCGAACATAATTATCCTATAGAACAACTTGATAGTTTGAAATTACAACGAGCAGGCCGGAGGCAAATATTTGCTTTTAAAGTATGCGTTCCTTATAATTCGATATAATTTCTGAAATATACGAAAGATTAATTTCACGTTATACATTTATCGATTTTAAATATCCATACGGAATTTCTAATTTATAACATATTATGTTTCTGAATTTTTGTAATCAAAAGTAATGAATATCTGCATAATTTGCGTCCCTTTTGTGCTTGAAAAATTGATTCCAAATCCGTCAAAGAGTATCATTAAAATATTTTCCAATAATGGTGAGACCTGCAGAAGTTGATAATACATGGATGAAAGAAAAATCTGCAACGTACGGAATGGAGAGAGGGAAGAGAAAACTTCGTCAAATGTGGAACCGACGAAGGGATATAGATAGATCACGTCTGCTTTGAGGCTGTTCGCAACATCTCGGACGACTTTATTCGTTCTTCCGCGACTTAGAGGTATTTTCGTCTTTTCACGTTTGTCGTTTGATCACTGAATATGGATGAGAAGTCCTGAATGTGAAGCACTCGTATGCCAGCCATCGGCAAAAGGCAAATAAGTTCGAGGCGCGAATAACGCGCATGATTGTATCGATATTCACGTCACCTTACGCAAAGCTCGTTATTTTCTGGAAGAGATGTAAAAACTGAAAAACGTCTTCCAGGGTATTAGATGTTTCTCAACGTCTTGCCGGCTAATGCTTTTTTTGCAACCAATGTCGAGGTGATACACGTTTTAATATTTAACATTTAAAAGTTACTTTTTAGTAAAGTAAATATATTTATGTATATATAGTATATAAGCGAATTTTTAAAAATTAATCTTAACTTTTGCAAGCTGGATTTTTTTGTCTAGAGTCCTTTTTTGCTGAAGTTTTTTTTCTACTGTTCTAAGTTTTTAGAAATATCTTTAAGTATTACATTACCAAATAGATTTTTAACTCCACTTAAATGTTAAAACTTTTACATTAAAATTGGAGCAAAAATTGGAGAAAGAAATTTTAGAATAAAATTTTGCTTGTATCAAAAAAGATCTAGATTGCAAATAGAGGATTGTACAAAGTTGTACAAAAGGAAAATTTGTGAAATGTATCGAGACAATTTTCAATTTAAATTAGTTATAAGAAATATTCGAAATATTTACTCAAAATGTATATGTTTTTTTTGAAGGGATGAAGCGCATAGTCATTATTCTATTCAGTTCGTATTATATGTACTGTGCTGCTTTAAGAACGTGCGTGTTCTGTCTGGGTATATATTTAAATGCAATCAGGTGTGACTTGCTTTGACCGGATTGAACACGACCACGTGAAAAGTTTGGCTCGAAGACGTACAATCGCTTTAGCGGAAGAGCTGAAATAGCAATCTCCATGCATCGCCTCGGGGAGGCTTCCGAGTCTACTCTCCAAAACTCAAAATCGGAGTGGCGGTGCCTCGAAAGCGATTGGACAGCAAAACTCCCTGGTGGGCTTTGGCCCGGCGTATAACCGCGGATTAACCCCGTAATGCATCTCATGCTTTAACTTTACATACTAACTCGCAATACAACGCATGTAAACTTGCTGCGGCTGTCCAGTCCACGAGTGTGGACGACGGGTAAAGTCCATCGCGTACGAATTTACATAACACAGGTAAAGCGTGGCCTATAGATACCAATGATACATTTTGATATCAGCTTCGTGAGAGTAATATGGCAACGAGCGTGTATCAATGGCTCGACGCGTGTAAACTTGTTCCGATCTGACTGTCCAGTATCTGCGTGACAGATGGAGAACATCACAAATTTACATAAACCGCAAGCATGGTTAATTCGATCAATGGAAACTCCAGCATAAGCTTCGCAAGAACAAATCGACTTACGCCTTCATTGATTGGTATTTCTGTATTGTTCCCGTGTCCACTTGATGTATAACGGACCTAATGCGTGGTTGTATTGATTTGGGAACATTACAATATGACCTCAAGATAAATAATGTGATGCAAACAGCGCAGCAGTGAAGGCCTGTTTAACTGAAGCAAATTTCAATGTGCCTGATTGAAGCAAGTTTCGATAGTTCAAATTAATATCAGTGCTTTCATGAATCAGAAATTCCAATAGCAATACTAAGCGTACAGAGCGGATCAATATGGACAAAAGCTTCAATTAATTTATTTAGTAATATAAAATACTATAATAAGAATTAATATTTAAATATTAGCACCAATATTTGATTAGTGCTATAAAAAAAGCTAAATAAATATATAACTATTTTTGAAGAATTAAAATCGTTATATGTATATACATATATAAGTATATACATACATAAGTAAAGAGGAACGATAAGCCAGGAATAAATACATTTCCGAAACGAAAGAAAATAAATTCGTCGTTATGTATACTACATTTATAAAAATTTTACTTTTGTTATTTATAAATTTCACATAGGAGAATAAATTTATTGTACGATTGTTATGTACATTGTAGCAACTTGCATTATGACTGTACCATAGTTTTAATATAACATCATGTTAGGTCACATGAGATATCGTGCCGTAACGTTATATGACGCTATCATGTTTTCAAATATTTGTATACCTCGGAAGTTATTTCATAACGAAGATATGTATTTAGGGATACACTAAGGACCGTATCTATAGTCTCTTCTGTAGAGAAATTCAGTAGAAATTATTTATCTTGAGATATGATACAACTTATAAATGGATCTTGAAAATGGATCAATTAAATTTTATAAATTTTATAATATCATTTTAAGGCAATGGATCTGTGAGATAATATTTTTAATCGTAGTTTTACGAGATAATATTTTTGTGCTGAATAATGTATTACAATTATATCGTAACTTGACATGTGTCTATCAAGATTTGCTCTATATTTAATATAATTTTTTTTTATTGGAGATCCATTACTTTAATAAAAAAAATGCTGACTCACCGATCCGGTGCGCAACAAGCGGAGTTATTTAACTATGTAGCTACGATGATCCTGTAACACAAATATAAGATTCAGATTAAAATAATGTTCAAACCGATCAATTTTAAGAGATAATTTTCTCGCGCATCAAACTTTAATTTTTTTAAATCTTTTTGTTAAAAATGTTCAGTTAGGTATCTATCAGTATATATAATTATTTATTTTTCCGAAAAAGATTTATCAAGAATGAACTTTAATACAATTTTAAATTACTTTTTCTCTTAATTATTTATAAATTTATGACATAAATGATTAAAATAAATGAACTGTTAATTTTTCATAGATAAAGGATGATACTCACCCCAAGATTACTCCGCTGGCACCCGAAGCCTCTCCTAGACCTCCTCCTCCTCTCAGGTAATTTTTTGGATTTCCAGCTTCACAAGACACAAAAAGAACTCGCGGAAAATATATTATAATCGCGCGCGGATTAATTATTAATAAAAACGATTCACGCGACACTGCGTATTAATTACCAATAAAAATCTTTCGTACTCCATGTGTTTATAAAATTTATAATAACAAAATTTGTTGTACTTTGGCCGATTAAATTATCTCTCGAATAAAGAATAAATGAGTATATTTAGGACATACGATGGATACTAAACAAGAATTCAGCTCCTTGCAGAAGAAAATGAAATTTATCGTACAAAAACCGAC
>Ga0157364_1006167_pt1 | contig 12285 bp, 16 predicted proteins | sample AttsexASBM2_FD_111476 | JGI IMG/M metagenome (GOLD analysis project Ga0157364, IMG submission 111476) | Fungus gardens microbial communities from leaf cutter ant in Ribeirão Preto, State of São Paulo, Brazil - Atta sexdens ASBM2 | ecosystem: Host-associated > Fungi > Mycelium > Unclassified ...
AGAGTATACAAAGCTACTAGTAATTTCTTATAATAAGTTTGTAAGTCTTGGTATAGCTTAGATATTCTGTTCTTAAAGAGTAGTTGAATCTGAAACATATGCTTATTCTTTCTAGAGATTTTTCTTTTCTTTTCTTTTCTATCTCTTCCTCCTTGGTTATAATCAGATTGTTTTAATTTTTAATTTTATGTTCAATGATTTATTGCATGGGGAGCAGTGGCAGACTATGGTAGTTACAATATAACTACTTATATAGATAAGGGAAAGAGAGAAAATAAAAGAAGAAAGAAAGAGGGAAAGGAAAAAATATACTACAATGAACTAATAACAGAAAAACTGCTATTAAGTAATTCTTTTATAGAAGGAAAATACTCTAGGGTTAAACTCAAGAAAAGCAATGAAATAGCTAAAAGACTTTTTATTGGGATTTCAATAATCATTATACCTTCTATACTTGTAAAGGATATATTGTCTTGACTCAATTGAATAAAGACTGCATGAACAGCTGAAATTCTCTCTTGTGAAAAATCTCAGATGATACTTGCCTATAGACATATGATTCATAATTGCTCTAGTCACTCTCATACACAAGGAGTTTGAGTGTCTAATAAATTTTAGCCAAGCACCATTTTTTGTATAAGTGGGCTTGATGGAAAGAAAATTATTATTGAGTAAATTAAGAAAATGATTCCTCTTGAAGTTTGATGCTTAGAAAGTTATTTGCCAGCTTTGAATGATTGAATGTGATCACATTCATCTTTTATGCTGAAGTCCTATAACAATTTATATTTTTTTTATTTCTTTGTTAACAGCTGAGTGATGAATCTATTTAGCATTACTAGAACAATCCTAGAATTTGATGGAGTTATAAGTGTTTTTCTCAAAAAATATTCTGAGATCTTGAGCTATAATAATAGACTAAAGTTGATAAGGATGAGATGGTAAATCAAATATATATCTTGCCAAATAGATAGCATCAGTAATAAATATGATGTGTGATATATCAGTAACTTGGACTGCTTGATTGATTCTATATCTAATTGCAAACAATTCTACCTCAGTTAATGTAACATTAACAGTATAGTGAATAGTTTTTGTAATAATATTTGGCTCTGAGAAAACATAGGCTATAAACATAGCAACATTATTTTTAATACTTGCATCAAATATAACAACAACAGTCTTGATATCTCATGAAGAGTCTTCAAAAATTTTATTGAGTTTTCAGAGATGGGCAGACTTGGAATCATTGCTTTTACAATCTACAGTGATGAATGAAAAGTGATTAGAAAAGATATCTACTAATCAGAAACCAGAAGGAAATTCTTTATACAGAGAATTAAATAAAGGAAGAATTCCATTAAGACAGTTATTGGTATCTATAATGGAACTTTTGACTTTAAGTCTTTGCTTGGAGATTAGTTTTTCCAGGGAAAGATGATGCAGTGTCAAATCAGATGAGTGATGATGTTCTAAATGTAAATTAATCATATAGTTTGAAGGTAAGAAAGCTATTCTTATTTATTGATGGCCACTGATCTTATTCAGATGGAGGTAAATAGGAATGAGACCAGTAATAGCCTTAATTTCCCAGGTGGTGTTATGGGACACTTTGGACACTAACAATTTTTATTTTATTTTATTTTATTTTTCTGATTTTATATTGATTTTGTTTTCTTTTTTCTTTTTCTTTTGGACAATGAAGAGGCATGTGACACTGCAGTCACATGACATGTCACATGATGTAACATCATAGGCTCAGAATGTGGTGGAAGGATCTAGAAGATGACATCAGGGTACATGTATACAACATGGTGGCCTTGAGGTGAACATGAGGCAGTAGCACAGACTATGAGTACTTTGTATATATAGAACTCTAATTAAGCAGAGACTTCTTGTCGAGTTCTCTTGTGAACTTCCCACTCTAAATCCGATATTAAGAGATTTACTGCCCTGTGCAGTCATTTGTCATTCTGATAAGTGGTTGGTTGCTATAACAGTAGAACTCAACGACTCTCAAGGGACTCTGCATTCCATGGACTTCTTTTCTTATTCTCTATTCATCATCGACTGCAAGCAGAGAGCTCAACGTCAAGAAGAAACATAAGCCAGACCCTAGGTGTAAAGGGGAATACTAGTCAGACAGGCAAAGCTTGACTAGTTGTTTACATGGTTGTTCACACGTGTTGTGGCAACCACTAGACACAAAGTCCAATAGCTACACAAGTGAGTAAAGTTCTCAGTAGGCAATCAAGTGGGGAAAATCACAAGAGAACTCGATAAGGAGCCTCTGCTAAATTAGAGTCCTATTTATACTGTTACAGGTTAGTTTGTGCTACTACCTCATATCTGCCTCACATCTTACTCAAGACTACCATGTGTACACCATGTGCCCTGACATCATCTTCCAGATCCTTTTACCATGTCCTAGGCCTATGATGTCACATCATGTGACCTGTCATGTGACTGCAATGTCACGTGCCTCTTCATTGTCAATAAAAAGAAAAAGAAAAAGAAATTCAAAAGAAAAGAAATATAAAATCAAAAAAGATAGATAAAAGGAAAAGAAAAATGTTAGTGTCCAAAGCGTTCCATAACAACACGTGTATTTCAGTCATATCACCTTGTGTTGATGTGGTAGATAGATTTTTGCATAGTAGGCTTGTGCTGCAGGATCCACTTGTGACCTGTACATGCAGAGCAGCAGCATAATCTATTAAGGAGTGCCTAGATTAGGGATTCCCTGCTTAGGGATATTAGACAAGCATTTGATTAGGGCAGTAGTTAGTCAGGCAGTAGACAGGTAGTTAGTAGACGGTGTAGGTGGGACAAGAAGAGTGCCCACTATCACCTACAGAGGATTTGCCGCTGTTTAGATCAACAGCAAGAGAATAAAGAAAGAGTCGAGATTAGATCACTGGAAACAAGACCATAGTGATAGCATACCATTGTCAAACACAAAAAGACAACAAGAGAATAGATTTTGGGGAGAATTTTTGAAAGAGATTTTTAAAGATTAGAAAGATAACAATGTTCAGTATGGAAGAATAGAGCAGGATGAATATGGAAGAAGAGTTGGGAAGATTGAGTGATGAAGAGAAGGTAGAAAAAATGGGGTTGCTAAATATAATTATGAAAAACAATATAGAACTATTGGAAATGCAAAAAACGATAGAAGAAATAAAAAAAACAGAGAGAAAGAGAGATGAGGAAGAAAGAGGAGAAAAGAGCAAGGGAACAGGAAGAAGACAACAGATGGAGGAGAGAAAGTTACAAAAGAAATGAGAGAAAAAGAGAGGAAAGAGAGAAGAAGAGGAGGGTAGATGAAGAATGGAGGAGTATAGAAAAGATAAGAGTAAGAGAAGAAAAAAGAGCAGAAAAAGAATGGAGGAATCAGCAGATGAGGGAAAGAAGAAGAGAAGAAAAAAGATAGATAGTGATAGAAGAAAGAAAGTGTTTTGCATGTGGAGGATTTGGCCATATGGCCAGCCATTGTAGGAATATAGGAGCAAAGGAACCAGTACTGGTGTCCTCAAATAAATTTGAAGTATTGAAAATTAGAGTGATGCAGAGAAGAGAAGGAAGTGGTAAAGAAGTAGCAAAAGATAGGAGGGAAATATTGAGGGAAGAAAAAGTGAAGAGAGGGGTAGAGGTGAGACAAACAAAGGTAAAAAGGAAGAAGAAAAAGGAGAAATTGTTAAGAGAGGTAACAGTAAAGATTGGGTTAAAGTAGGAGGAAGAAGAAGAGGGAGTGGTGACTGAAGCATTGTTGGATAGTGGTGTGACAGGGCTGGTGATGAGTGAAGAATTTGCGAGGAGGCACAAGTTTAAGAAGACAAAGTTGGAAAGGCCAGTATATGTGAGGAATGTGGATGGTATGCTTAATTATGCGGGGCCAATCATAGATACAGTGGAGGTAGAAATATTTTTCAAAAGACATAAGGAGCAGGTGTCGATAGATGTGATAGGAGGCCAGAAGTGTTGTGGTAACCACTTATTACAATGACAAATGATCTCACTAACGAGTAAATCTCTTAGTAGAGTTATAATGTGGGAATTTCACAAGAGAACTCGACAAGGAGCCTCTTCTTAATTAGAGTCCTATTTATACAAAAGGTTCATGATCTGTGCTACTAATATTTAACCCTGCCCTTATGTCCATGCTTCACCCTCATATCTGCCTCATGTCTTACTCAAGACTACCATGTGTACTCTATGTGCCCTGACATCATCTTCTAGTTCCTTCTATCATTTTCTAGGCTTATGACATCACATCATGTGACCTGTCATGTGACTTCGATGTCACATGCCTTTTCATTGTCCAAAAGAAAAGAAAAAGAAAAAGAAAACAAAATCCCTATAAAGTCAGAAAATAAAAGAAAAATAAAAGAAAAATTGTTCATGTTCAAAGCATTCCATAACAAGAAGTGGAGTGTAATATTGGGTATGCCTTGGCTAGGACGCCATAATCCAGAGATAGATTGGAAAACAGAGGAGGTAAAGATGACGAGGTGTCCAGACAAGTGTGGAAAGAAGTGGAAGATAGGAAAGCAGACAAAACCAGGATGGAAGAAGCAGAAAGAGAAGGAAGAAAAGAAAGAAAGAAGGAGACCAATGATAGAGAAAGTAAAGATGATAGAAAGAATAATAGAAGAGAATGAGAATGAAGAGGAAGATTTGATAGAGCTGAGGGTGACAGATGAAATGGTTTCAAGACAGTTCCATAAGTATTTGAAGGTGTTTGAGAAGAAAGACTCAGAAAGGATGCTAATGAGAAAGGCTTGGGATTATGCCATAGATCTCAGAGAAGGATTTGTGCCAAAGAAAGGCAAGATATATCCATTGTCGAGAGTAGAAAGAGAGGAGGTACAGGAGTTTGTGAAGGACCAGTTGAGGAAAGGGTATATTAGGCCATCAAAATCACCACAAACATCACTGGTGTTCTTTGTGCCGAAGAAAGATAGGAAGAAGAGGATGGTGCAGGATTATCGATACCTGAACAGTTGGACAATCAAGAACAATTACCCATTGCCACTGATTTTGGATTTGATAGATAGTATTGGGAAGAAGAAGGTGTTTACGAAGATGGATTTGCAATGGGGTTATAATAATGTGAGGATAAAGGAAGGGGATGAGTGAAAGGCAGCATTCTCGATACTAGAAGGGTCATTTGAACCTATAGTAATGTTCTTTGGGTTGACAAACTCACCTGCAATGTTCCAGGCAATGATGAATGATCTGTTGAGAGACTTAGTACTAGAAGAAAAGATAGCGGTGTTTATTGATAATGTAATGGTAGCGACAGAGACAGAGGAAGGACATGATGAAATTGTGGAAGAAGTGTTGAGAAGATTAGAAGAGAATTATTTGTTTGTGAGGCTAGAGAAATGTGTATGGAAAGTCAGAGAGATGGGGTTCTTAGGAGTGATAATAGGAGAAGACAGAGTAAGAATGGAGAAAGAAAAAGTTCAGGGAGTAATAGAGTGGCCAGTGCCAAAGAGTATGAAGGATATGTAGAAGTTTTTAGGGTTGGCAAACTATTACAGATGGTTTGTCAAAGATTTTGCAAAAATAGCGAGGCCGTTACATGAGATGACAAGGAAAGAGAATAAGTGGAAGTGGGGAGAGAGGCAACAGAAAGCATTTGAGGAGTTAAAAGAGAGGTTTATGACAGAGCCCGTCTTAATCATGCCAGAATTGGACAAAGAAATAAGGGTGGAGGTGGATACATCAGATTTTGCTATGGGAGGAGTATTGTTGATGAAGTGTGAGGATGAGAGATGGAGGCTAGTGGCTTATATTTCTAAATCATTGAATGAGGACAAAAGGAACTATGAAATTCATGATAAGGAGATGTTGGTAATAATTCGGTGCTTAGAGGCATGAAGGCATTTCTTAGAAGGAGCCAAGGATCGGTTTGAAATATGAACAGATTACAAAAACTTGGAGTACTTCATGAAGGCTCAGAAGTTGAATCAAAGACAGGCCAGATGGTCGTTATATTTGTCAAGATTTGATTTCGCTTTGAAGCATGTAGTAGGCAAGAGTATGAGAAGAGCAGATAGTTTGAGTAGGAGAGTAGATTGGGCAGAGGGAGTGGAAAGAGATAACAAAAATCAAGTAATGTTAAAGAAAGAATGGTTAGAGGTTAGAGCGATGGAGCAATTAGTAGAAGGACCGGAAGAAGAGATAGTAAAGAAGATAAAGGAGGCAAGAGATAAGAATGAGAAAGTAATAAAAGTGGTAGAAGAAATGAAGAAGGCAGGAGTTAAGACATTAAGAGATGAGAAATGGCAGATAAAGGAAGGATTAGTGTTGAAAGAGGGAAGAGTGTATGTTCTGAAGGATGAGAAGTTGAGAGTAGAGATTATTCGGCTACACCATGATATGCTGATAGCGGAACATGGAGGACAGTGGAAGACAGTGGAACTGGTTACTAGAAATTATTGGTGGCCAAGAATAATGAAAGAAGTAAAGTGATATGTGGAAGGGTGTGATCAGTGTCAGAGGATGAAGAATAGAGCAGAGATACTGGCAGAAAAATTAAGGCCTAACGAGGTACCAGAGAAACTGTAGCAACATATATCAGTAGATTTTATTACGAAACTACCAGTATCAAAAGGTCATGATTCAATTTTGGTAGTATGTAATAGGTTCTCGAAAATGTCCCACTTTGTGGCGATGACAGAAAAAACAATGGTGGAAGGGTTGGCAATGTTGTTCAAAGATCATGTGTAGAAGTTGCATAGGTTGCCAGAGAGTGTAATATTAGATAGAGGGCCACAGTTTGCAGTGGGGTTGACAAAGGAGCTGAATAAAATGTTGGGGATAGAAATGAAGTTGTTTACAGCTTATCACCCACAGACAGACAGTCAGACAGAAAGAACAAATCAGGAGTTGGAGCAATATTTGAGAATGTATATTAACCATAGACAGAACAATTGGTCAGAATGGTTAGCAACAGCAGAATTTGCATTCAACAATACAGTGCATACAGCGACCAAGATGTCACTGTTTAAAGTAAATTATAGGAGAGAACCAAGAATGGGCTTTGACATTAAAAAAAAGAGGAAGAATGAGAAAGCAGAAGAGTTTGTGAGAGAAATGAAGGAGAGATATGAGGAAGCTAGAGCAGCATTGGTGAAATTGTAGAAGGAAATGAAGAAACAAGTGGATAGGAATAGAAAAGAGGCAGAGGAATATAGGGTAGGAGACAAGGTATTAATTAGTACAAAAGATTTTTTGATGGAGTTGATGAAGAGGGCAACGAAGAAGTTGACAGAGAAGTTCATTGGGCCATATGTGGTCAGAAAGATTGTGTCAGAAAATGCAGTAGAGTTGGAATTACCAGCATCGTTAAGAATACATCTGGTGGTTAATGTAAGGAGAATAGTAAAGTACAGAGAGCAGGTAGAAGGTCAGAAGAAGATTCCACTGCCTCCTGTTGAGGTAGCTGGTGAGAAGGAATATGAAGTAGAAGAGATTTTGGATAGACAAGAGAGGAGAGGTAAGATGAAGTATTTGGTAAAATGGAAAGGGTATACAACGGAAGAAAATACATGGGAGAAATTAGGGAATTTGAAGAATGCAAGGGAGAAGATAGAAGAATTCAAGAAGGGAAGATTTGAGAAAGAAATATGAAGAATAAGATTGAAGAAAGGAAAGGAGATAAAGTTAAATCCAGAGGCGGAAGAGTTCAGGAGAGGGGAATTGCCAGAGAGATATATGGTAAAATTGTTATATGGGTGGGACAATAAGAAATTTGACAAAGAATATTTGAAAAAATTGGAGAGGAATTGGAATAGGTAGAAGAACGATAGGAAAGAAGGGAAGAAGGAATATATGAAGAAACTGAAAGAAAGTTTGGGATGGAATAAGAGGGATGAGCAGAGGAGTAAGAGAATCTGGAGGGACAAAAAAGAAGTTCCTCTGGAAGTGGAACCCTAAGAGGGGGGTACTGTTATGGGACGCTTTGAACACTAACAATTTTTATTTTATTTTATTTTATTTTTCTGATTTTATATTGATTTTGTTTTCTTTTTTCTTTTTTTTTTGGACAATGAAGAGGCATGTGACACTGCAGTCACATGACATGTCACATGATGTAACATCATAGGCTCAGAATGTGGTGGAAGGATCTAGAAGATGACATCAGGGCACATGTATACAACATGGTGGCCTTGAGGCGAACATGAGGCAGTAGCACAGACTATGAGTACTTTGTATATATAGAACTCTAATTAAGCAGAGACTCCTTGTCGAGTTCTCTTGTGAACTTCCCACTCTAAATCCGATATTAAGAGATTTACTGCCCTGTGCAGTCATTTGTCATTGTGATAAGTGGTTGCCACAATAGGTGGGAGATATATAAAAAGCATTAGTAATACATAAGGCAGCTCTTCATTGTATTTTCCTAAGCTTTTTAAGAAGATAGAATAAAGAGACACTCTTAAAATATCACAATAGTAGGCTGTATAGAGTAATGGAAAGAACACACATTCTATATAATAGTTGTTTATAGAAGGGTGACAAACTACTAGTGAAATTACCCAACATTTTCATACTCATTGTTGAAAGGGTCTTATTGGAGTAAAAGTGAATGTATTGTCGAAAGAAGAGTTTTCTATTGAAAATAAAACCAAGGTATTTCCAAGTGTCCTTTGATTATAGAATAGGACCTCCTAAGAAGATGAGATTCAAAGAAGAAGGTTCAAAGATTCTGATTGATTTAGAAAAATGAGAGACTTCTGACTTTCCATATTTGACCATAAGTTCAAATTGGTCAAAGAGGGAAGAGATAATGTTATAGCTACAGAAAAGAAAAGCATTTGATTTTTCAAAAGACATTTCCTGCAAAATAAAAAGACTGTCATCTACAAAAGATAGAAATGAAATAGAAGAATTTTGAAATAGGTTTTTTCATCTTTTTTCAAAGATATAAAAAACAGAGACAATATATAAAGCAGATAGAATAAGAAAGAAAGCAGACCCTTGTCCTATATCTACATCTGTCCTGAAGAAAGGAAAAACAAAATTGTTCTACATATACTATGTTTCTCTATCTATCAAATAGTTAGAAAAGAAAGATGAAATTCTAGAATTAAAACCAGCTTTATCTAGAATCAAAGATAATAATTGAGTAAAGAGAAAAAATGAGCAATATAAAATATCAATGTACTTGTTTGAAAACCTTTGACCCAATCTGAACAGATAAGATGAGTGAGGACAATATCTGTATTGGTAGTCAAACATTGTTTAAATCTATCCAATTGATTAGGATGAATGAAGTTAGAAGCAATGGATTGATATTGTAATCTCTCTCCAATAACTTTTTCAATAAGTTTTCCCAATATATTGAGAAGGACAATGAAATAAATCATCTGTGGAAAGTCATAAGATACTTTATTGGGACTTGAAATAATAATTGAAGTGGACATCTTGAAATACGATGGCCAATGACTAAGATCAGTGCACATATTAGTGATATTGACAATGTTGGATAGACACTTATTGTTATCTATAACAACTTTAAGATGTCTCCAAGAGACATAATCAGGTCCTAGAGTGGACAAATTACTATATTTTTTGATCACATTTCTGAATTCCTCTTTTGAAAAATTTGACCATTCTAATAAGGATTTCAGAGGGATTTCATCCAATAGGCATATATTTACTTGACAATTTTGTACTGGATTGAATGTTTGATGAAGTACTTATCATAAATCTTCAAGCTCAGTATAAGAATACTTATTATATTGAAGAGCTTCAGTAGTGGAAGTTTACACTTCTTGATCCAATTCATGAGATTCTGGGGTCTCTTGTTTTTCAATGTGCTTTCTTGAATTTTTTCTTCAAAGAAAGTGCATTTGGTTTTCTTGATAACTCTTTTGAATTTTTTCTAATCTTCCAGTGACTTAGAGGATTGATAAGTATTCAGTTTGATGCTATACTCTTTATTTTACCATACTTTAGAACATTTAGTAATATTAACATTTTTGGAAAATTTATATTAAGTAGAATTTGAAATTTTTGCATATTCTTAAACTATGTTTTCAAGAGATTCTTTGCTTGATATATCTGTTGTATCAATATTTCCCAAGGTAGTCATAAGCTCAGTGACAAATTTCTCTTCTTCCTCACTGTTCCTGATAATAGTTTGTTGCTTATCTTAGATAAATTATTTACTGATAAATATGTCATCAATTAAGAGAGTGTAATCTAACAAGTATTGGGAATCTGATAAAATAAAATAATTATCAACCTTGACAGAATCTGGTCAAAGAAACATAAGATCAATAACTAAGTTGGAATTATTAGTATTATTAGCATATCAAGTTAGGACTTAATGGACAGAAGAAGATAACTTTAGTTTAAGAGGGTCAGCAACCTCTATGAGAATGTTGCTATGAGCTAAATAATAAGGATAGGAGAGATCTCAATCACTATTTCTGATGTTAAAGTTTCCAGCCATAATGAAAACATTATGGATATTAATTTCAGTATTCTTAAAATACTTTAAGGCTAATTGATGTTCATTTGAATAAATATTGATCATATTGCTATTGTTAAAGAATGAAAAGCAATTAATGTCTCTATAGTTTAAAATGTCTTTTCTGAGAGAAAAGTGCAAATAAGTGAGCCAAACATTGATGTATTGTTATAATTCAATGACTTTAGAGTTGATCAAGGAAAGAAACCTTGTATTAGAGTTAATACAAGAGAACTTGATAGAAAACTCTGTACAGGATTGTCTACCTTATATACTAAAACCTAATGGTCTATGCTCTACTATTTTAGCTTATCCTAAATGACTATGTGTATAATACATTGTATGATGTCATTTCTTCTAGATTCTTTTACCATTTTCTATTATGCCACATGATTGTGTGACATTGTGACTGTGACATGTCATGCTAAACCCTAACCCTAAGTTTGAAAATAGAAAATAAAATAAAACAAAGTCCATTCTTTACAATTCTAACATGTATGTTATTACTCTAGAATGTTTATTATCATTGGATGATCACCTGAAAAAGGTTATTTAGGCAGAATGATTGGGAGCACTGACAATTTTGTTATCTTTCTCATTAGACAAACTTGGGATAGTATGAATAAAAAACCATGATGGCTCTTGAATAAAAAAGATATCAAACTTTTTTTTGTTTTCTAAAATTATCTCAGTAAGTAGTCTGTTCTTATAAAAATTCTGTGAAAATAATCAGAGATTTTTCAAAATCATGAACTCATCTTGCTCGCAACTGAGTAGATTGATTTGCCTCTGTTTTCACAAAGCTTTTGATACTTTTTTGCATGTCATTCTTTGTTAAACCTATGCCTCTAAAACAGGCATGTTTGCTATCTACTTAATATTTACCCTTGTAGTTAATATACTTGAAGCTGTGCAAGCATGGTTCATCTTTCTTAGTTTTGAGTTTTGGTGTGTTTATTTTGAAGTTTACTTTGCAACACCATGCTAAGTCATGATGATACTTTGCTTTGTGTAGTCTATTGTACTTGATGTATTTCAATCTATGTATATAGCAAGAGAACATCATGTGCCCCCATTTCCAACAATTCTTGCATTAAGATACTCTAGAGTTTATGTTTGTGCCTTGAACAGTAGCGATAAGGTTTCCTACATTGAAATATTTGTTAATTAGAGACTTAGCCTTGGAACCACTTTTGTCAAGATCATTGACGGTGGACTTTATTTTATCTTTTCACTTTATTTTATTTTTCTTTTCTTTTTCCTTTTTAATTTTCTATTTTTAAGAACAACTCGGGTTAGGGTTTATCAGTCACGCTGTCACATCAGTCACAAATTGATGGCGTAGTCACAATACTGATCACGGGACTTGGGAGAAGGAAGAAGAAGGTTTTGGAACAAAGTGATGTCATACAGCATAGACAACACATGCTGACCTCATGTTATACTCATGGTTATTTAGGGTAGGATGCACAGTAGCTAGCATGGACCATGGGGAATAGTATATAAGGTAGACTACTTTGTATTAGGAACTCTATTGAGTTCTCTTGTATCACTCCAATACAAGAGTTGTTTCTTGACTTAACACTTTGAGTCTTGAATCATAACAACTTTGAGCATCTCATATGTCGATCCAAATAACAGCCATATCCAATTTAGAAGAGACTTTAATAACTTTTGGTTTTAAAGTAAGAACTACATCATTGAAAATGTAGGTAGATTGCAAAATCTTTTCTATAATGTCAGAGGAGATAGAGATATTAGTGTCTTCAATGAGATATGGAATACCCAAAATCTTG
>Ga0157364_1006168_pt1 | contig 12285 bp, 7 predicted proteins | sample AttsexASBM2_FD_111476 | JGI IMG/M metagenome (GOLD analysis project Ga0157364, IMG submission 111476) | Fungus gardens microbial communities from leaf cutter ant in Ribeirão Preto, State of São Paulo, Brazil - Atta sexdens ASBM2 | ecosystem: Host-associated > Fungi > Mycelium > Unclassified ...
TCGATTTAATCAAGCTATGTTTTGAAGATTATGTTTATCATGATTTCGATATAATTCGCTAATTATGTAAGTACCGTTTGTAGATGTAAAGAATGGTTTACTAGAGCATTTAAAAATTTAACCAGATAATCTGAATATAATTTTATTGGACTATCAAAATAATTTTTTAGATTTTAAGAATGTTAAAACTTTTTGCAGCAATGTTATCAATACTTAGGCGTTCTATATAATTATTTTGATCCAACAAAATTATTTTCAGATTTATATTTCGCTTGAAATTTATACTGATACTTTAATAAAACCGTTGTTTTTGTGCAGTTTTTGAAGAAAGAGGAAGATGAATTTAATCATTTTTGGAGGCCTGAATGATAAATACAATAAAGTTCTCGGAACTACGTTTATTTGGCTTTGTTATTCACAGTGGCAATAATGATGCTCGCTATGCATCACCATTACGTCGCGTTAATTATGTATAAACGGTGCTTATTCTATTATAATTCTATTTCAGTAATTTCTATTTACAAAGCACATTTCGAAAAACGTTCGTAAAAATTTCGCGTACACCGATTTGTATTATACAAAACGGCAAAAATTGAATCGACCATTACAAAATAAACGTCAATCCAATCTCTTCTCAGAAATAAATCAAGGACAAATTATTTTCTTTCAAAGATATTTCATCTTTTAAAATTCTATTGAAAATATTCAGACTGCAATATTATTTAGAAAATAAGATATTAACAAAATTAAGGAAAAATAAGTAATAAAAGAATCACGATTCCATTTTCAAATAAAAGAGAGATTTTTAATTGAAGTGAGTCTTGGTGTTCAATAATATTTATATGCTACATAATTTACAAGTACATTTTTCGCAGTTTATAGAATTAAAGAATGTATTTTTCAAAATAGAATTCTTATATTTTAAAATAAGATTCTCCTTTTTTCTGCTTTATTATTATTCACCTAATTTTCATTTATAATTGTTTCCATTTTTTCTAAATAAAAAAATTTCTGTAACTCAAACGTGTGTATTTTGCAATGATTAATTCGATTTACCGTACCTTTTTAATGAAATCACGAGAGCTGTATAAACTGGTGACCATTTTTGTCGTCCAAAAAATCGGAGACCTTCGATGATCGTAAGGTACAAATAATGAGGATCAAGTGACTAGAAACATTTCCCTTAGACATTAAATAACATTCTAGATGAGAAATGTTCTCACAACCGTGCGATGTGTCCGATCCTCCGCTTATATTCATAAAATGAAATCAAATTCGCTATCTACTCGAACGTCGTCCCATTTTTCGATGTTCGCGGATCTTCTGGCGTCCAAACCTTCGCATACATCGTGCCGTTCGACGAGATATCCGATTTTCTTGACCACGAGAGCGAATGCGAGATGAATGGATTCCCACCGCTACCTGAAAGTTGTAATTCGAAAGTTGTAATTCGAAAATTAACAAAATTTGGAGAACGCGAAATCGGTAAACTAAGGTCGACACAAGGATTTTTATTTTAATCCGTAGAAATATGTTAAATTACTGTTTTCATACATATTCTCTAAATTTTTTGGAGTGAAGTCTTACTTCTAAAAACTACTAAAAAGTGAAAATTGAGTCTTAGAAAAGAGAGTTTTCTCAATTTTCAATCTTTAAGCATTAAATTTCGCAATATATATTGTTAGGCTTAAAGATTAAGATCAGTATTCATAGTTGGTTCTTATTTTAAAATCGTTTTAAGTAATATCTTAAGATGATAATGCGGCTCTCTGATTGGTTCATAACATTTCAAGATTGAACTTAAGCTTTGAATATAAGAACTGATGAATCTTGAATATAAGACTATGAATACCGGCCTAAAGGTTACCAAGAAAGTTATGAATGAATTTCATAAAAAATTAAAAAATCTTTTAATAAACTTTAATCCTTAAGTAACCATATATTATGAAAATGAAAACCTAAAAGTGAGATTTCACTCTGTAGAGTAAGATTTACTCTAAAAATTTTAAAGGATAGTAAAAAACAATTTCTATTCCTTGTAAAATATTATGTCAAATGTTTAACACATTCAAATGTTAATTTAATGTAATATGTTATTTGAATAATTTAAATATTTTGTATTAAATTGATATTCGATATTTCTTAATGTCAAAATAACTAAATTGATAAAAGAACAAATAATATAAAAATAATATATTTTGAAATATAAATTTTAAGATAAATGAATAAAATATGTGTTAATTTAATCATAAGTGTTAATTTCATCAAAAAATTTGTTTCCACAAATTGTGTATAAATTGTATTAGTGTTACATTTTTTGTGTTAATTTTCTCACATAATTTTTTTTGTTATTTGTTATTTTCTAATAAATTCATCTTATGTTAAATTAATGCAAAAATTTAAGTGGATCATATAGAATACATAAAATGTATTAAATTTAATATAAATTTTGCACTGTGTATAATAAACTGTCTCACAATTGTTTTTGTAATTTAAAAATATCGAAAATTAAATAGCTTGCGCGAAAGCGGCATGTAAATAAACAGAACGATTACGTGCGATTCCCAAAATTTTGATAATCTCTCAATTATCCCCAGATAGTAAATTCACCTCGAAACACCATATATCTGACGGACACCTGTCCTGGAATAAAGGGTAGATGGGTAATTATGATAAATCGTTCTATGATTTCGCACGGGGCGGAAACAGGTCGGTCCGATATTAATACGTTGTGTACATAATATCGAAATAACGTGGAATATAACAGTACAATTCTGCATTATCAAAACTGAATATCGCGGCAGTATAATGAAAATCGAATCATGGATTCAGCGAAATTTTAGATCCGATGTTGTAAACTAAATGTAAACGTATCACGTTTCACATTGAAACCGTATTAATACGCTATTGTGAATTTCAAATATAACATGCATCATGTAAAATGCAAGCAGTTTTTGACGTTGGAATTTTATTTCAATTAATAACACAATTAATAATACAACTCGATTTTTCTTTCATCGACTCGTTGGATATATATTTCAGAAAAGCTAATAACGTTTCAGCTTTCATTTATAACATTTTAATTTTGAATAACTTTATTTCTGATTTATTAATATGTGTTAAATGCTAAAAATTGAGAAATATAAAAAAAATGAATTTACTAATTTTTTTGTGAAAAGCTTGATGTCAATTTCATTAATCTTTTCATAAACTTCTAAGTTGATAAGAGTAGCTTAAAGATACACAAGTTGATAAGTAGAATACCCATAATATCATTAAAAAATTATTAATTTTATAGTTATGTTTTTTTATATTATAGTATATTATGTATAACTTAAATTTATATTAATTAGACACTTTTATGAAATAGATTCTATTTAATAAAAGAATATAGAAATAATGAACTTTAAGATTTCTGAATATCTGGGCAATACTTTTTATTTTCCATTTCTAGATAAATTTGAAAAATTTGTGTTAATTTTAACATATTTTACGTGTCCCAAGTAGTCCAATAACATTTTTGTGTTAATTTAATATAAGATAGATGTAAACAAATATAAAAATTAACACCAAAAAATTGATACATTGATACAATTTGTAAGCAAATTGTAGAAGCATATTTTTTCAATACAATTAACATTTATAATATATTAAATTAATATATTTTATTCATTATATTCATTTATATTAGAATTTATATTTTAAAATTTCATTTCAATTTTTCATTATTTTTGTTATCTGCTCAATTACTCGTAGGTTATATTATTCTCACACTAAGAAATCAATTGAATATCAATTTAACAAGAAATATTTAAATAACAATCGTACTGTTAAATTAACATTCGAATATGTTAAAAATTTAATACAAAATTTTAATAAGGACTAAGATCGTTTCCAACACAAATATAAAATATTTTCTTATTATATAGAATGTTGTGGCCATACATGCTTATCCACTTAAAGATTAATAATTTAATAAATGAAATTTTTCATAAATAAATTTTGAATAAAAATTTTCTTCCTTTTAGCATCGAATATACATATGTAGAAGTATTAATAAATTAATTATCACGTTACATTAATTGAGAACTGTCCATAGATATATATAATTAAAATTGGCCTCACCACGGACTATGACCTTCTTAGATTCATCTCGACTGGAACACCTCGAGAGACCGCTATTGCCCGTCAAGGGGTCGTTACCCTTGTCCGCCCTAACGAGCTCGTTGAGGAAGTTTATGTAACCGATTGCCAACTTCAGCGTATCGACCTTTGACAGTCTCTTTTCGTACGGCAAGGTTGGTATATGAGCCCTCAAGCCCTCGAAGGCATCGTTTATGTTCTGCATTCGTCTTCGTTCTCTCATGTTCGCCGCCTGCCGTTGCTGAACCTGGACTTGTCTCGGACATTTTCCCGATGGTCCGCCGCGCCGGTTACTCCGACTTCGTCTACGGACAAAAATGACAAACCGGTTGCTGTATGAATTTATAAAACGATCAGAAATTTTTGATTTCATAATTCGATATTAAAATACTTTAACATTATTCATTTATGAAATATCAACTTTGAATATTTTGATACTTGAAATCATTTTTTTAGAAAATTAATAACAAATCTTATCGAATTTTAAGTCAAAGGATTTCTAATTATATAAAAAATAGACCTTAGTGAATTAATATTTTCACATATAATTTAGCTTATAATGCAATAAACAAAAGATGTCATAGACATAAGGCTTAATAATAAATACTTTCTTAGTTATAATGCATCAAAAGTACTGTGAATACATATTTTACACAATTCAAAAATTATTCGTTGTTGAACTTTGTTCTACAACAGTTTTTGTTTATTATAAATAAGTTAGTTATAAGCTACACACATACACATACACATACACATTATATGTGAAAACTAACTTATTTTACCTAATTTTCCGTAATAATCAGTACGAAATCCTTTAAAGATTTAGCAATTTCAAGATTCAAAGAAGAAAGAACAGCTTTAAATTTTTTATAAGATCGAAAAAGAAAAAGGAATCTGAGAACCCAAAAGGGTGCCTTCCATTTAATCACACAAAAAGTCGACATAAATGTCATTCTATCTTTCTTTGCACGAGTAACAAAAACATAACGATACTTTTGTCGATTTGTGTCACTGAATGAAAGGCACCTGAAGTGAAGCAAACACATTTTCTGCATGGTACTGTGACTCGATATTTGGAAAACAAGGGAAAATCAGAAGAAAGCAAGCACTTTTGGAGTACTCACTCTCTCGCGTGATTCTCCTGATCGCTGCTGTAGACGCTCTCGTTGTCACTGCTGTTCTCGTCGTAGAGATAGTGCTCGCTACCGCTGGTGCTACCGGTGCTACCGGATGGATGATGGGACGACGGGATCTGCGACGGGATCACCGCCGGAAGCGTCGCCGTTGTAGGTACCCCGCAATGCGGCGGCAATGCTGGGATTGCTGGATTACCCAGGAAGCTGTGCGCTTCATATATATACTGCCGGTTCATCATATCTCGTTCGAGATTGTCGATCGAATACATGATGTCGGTGTTTAATGTCCAATTCGCCAATAATCACTCAGATTTAATAATTAAGCGTCTCACAAATATTAATTATAATATACTTTCCTTAATTTAACCCCTTAATTTAGATCTCTTATCGGATCTGAAGATCGCTCACTAATTAATGAAAAATACGACTAGATTGTATGACTAGACGTAGAACGACGAGACCGTCGTGTAACTCACGCCATTTAATTCTTCGCTCTAGACACTTTGAATGATAATCGTTTAATTATTGGACGAGCTTAGCAACTAAATTTCAAATCCTCGTGTCGAACGATTTCATAGTTTGCCGGAATTTGTGATCGTACCTGCGCACCCTCGAACACGTCTCGAGGATTGAAAGATACGATCGACACGTGCCAGCCAGGCGCGTGCAGGATAATATTTCTAAACAGCGGCACGTGTCTTGGCGAACTCCGGGCACGTGTCGAGATTTGTCCAAACACTTGTTAACACTTGGTACTCACGCCTCGAGATGCTTCAGTTCGTGTCCGACAATCAAGCTACTTACGACATTACGATTTACTACTTACGAACATCATCTCGATGATCTCTTATATTCGCGATGCATGTCTGTGAGAATAACATCTTATTATATATGTTTTTATCCTTTCTTGACTATAAAACCTTCTTATATTTCACGCGGGATTTTAATTCGCTTTCTTGCAGTTGCAAAAGAATGATTGATAGAAATCGGAACATTAATTATGTTGGGATTCAATTAGTTACGTTGATTTATAATCTTCTCCGTCATTCCGTGTTATTGCTGACGTTACACTGCTGATGCTTTTATTATATTTAACGCATAATTTCGTTTATTGTCCCGTTGCGAGAAATTTTCAAAGAGCTTTTATCGGAAAATATTGTAATTATACGACTTGAACTCTTTTACTTTATATATTTCTTCGTTGTTTATTAATTAAAAATGGCATTCTAAATTACAGTCTTTTTTCGCAACCATTAACGGTTTTTTCAGTGAAGACACACATCTAATTTTAAATATTACGATTATATTTGGTCATCTTCTTATCATACAGGTTTTATTTTTTTCTGAAATATTTTTAATACGTCATCCTTCAGATTGCACTTTTCGCAATTGCATTGATGTTTCAATTGTCTTCCCTCAGATTTATTTATTTATTATGCTTTATTTATTATGCTTGTCCATGATCATTCACGTCTAATTCTTCCAAAAAAATACAGAGATCACTAAGAAAATTCTCACAAGTCTTAAATCCTGAAGTTCCCTAATTGCACTTTGCAATTACATTAATGCCTCAAATATTTGCGGATTACTGTCATCACTATCGTCTTTGAATTTCTATAAAAAAACGCAGCGCTAATGTAATTTAAGATATTTTTCTCTCAAATCTCCCTTTCATTTCCTTGTTGTTATTTAGTTTCCCTCGCACTCCCACTGACAACTTAGGCATTTCCTCATAAATTTACTCGTCACAAAAAACATCGCTCGTTCCATGATTTTCCGCAGAATTCACCACCGCGTGACTTCGGGAATATCCCTTAATTATGCTCTTCCAGATGTTTGCCAATTTCGCGCCCGAAAACTGGAACCTTCCGCAGTTTCCTGTCGACCTGCAGACCCTACCGTGCTACCGATAGTTCAGGTGGTCTCTCGCTGGACTAAAATCGAAAAGCGATGAGTAGCAAAGCGGAAGCCATGCCAGGGTTGAAAGCCCAGCTACGACCCCATTCGTCGAGCGCGCGGCTGGCAGAGCCTGCCTACCCCTTGGTTGCTGGGGTAGCGGTGCCGCCTCTTCATCGATCTGATAAGGAACTGCCGTTGTTCCCGTTCCTAGGAACAGCGTCCCGGAACGCTGCCGGGAGAACTGCAACCGATCGGAACGTATATACTTTCTTGAACATAATAAGCTAATTATATATAAAGTTCGCGCGATTCGCGAAAATATTTAAAAATGGATTGAATTTGAAGGGACGAACTGGAATTTTAGTGAAATCGGATTGAAAGCAGTTAAATTATAGTGGTTTGTTTTATTTATAGGAGGAAATGTTCATCTCTGAAATTGTGTAAGATTAAATACTTTATTAAACTGCCGAAATATACATTTAATTGAATTATTAAAATATTTAGATTAAAATAAGTGTATGCAATAATTAGATTCTTCAATTAAGATATGCGAAATCGAGATTAATTGAAGGATTTTTGAAAACGTAACAATGATAATTTCTCTGTATTTCTACATAAATAATATATTATTCATATAAATATTTATTATGATTGCAAAATCAGATATAAATAATGTACACTGAAAAATATCTGGTTGAAAATAGACGAACCAGAAGATTTTAATTATGTTAATTAGAATTTTGATTATCTTAATTATAATTTTAATAGATTTGGACAGAAAATTCTAATTCGTTCATTTTCAATCAAAATTCCAACTAGATATTTTTGTTAATAATACAAAGCATTACAAATTTTTTTTCTGGTTTGTCTCTCTATAATTAACACAGAAAGCGTCAACTAATTATACAAAATATATATAAGATCCAGGTTATTGGACTTTAAATTATACATATATATTTTGTAAGTAAATTTACTAATCTTTTTACTTAAACATTAGAATATTCTTTTAAATATTTTATTCTAGCTTGTTAGAGGTGCTAGTAGAATGTTTCATTCCAAAGTTGTCAACTATCTATCGAAACTATTATATAAAAACCGCTGCCCTTATGTTTCGACATCTTCGCGAAAGTTTTCATCGTTAGATATTCGTTAGATATTCGTTATTTGCGAACTTGGCTAACTATAGGTTTTGTTCGTCGAACTTATAGAATTTTCAAGTATCTACTCTAGCGACTTCATGAATTCGTAATTGTCCGACGGACGAGAACGAAAGTCCATCGCAGTGAAGAAAGCCGGTTATAAACTAGCGAGCAAGAGAAACTTATGATATCAAAAAAATAGTCAGTGTATTAGTTACGCTGCTTTCACACTTGTATGTCTATTATCTGTACATACTCATATTTAATTTATAGGGTAAAGCGGGATAATTTAGATAGGTTAACAAAAATTTTCAAATTGTATGAAAGATTGAGATCGCATAGTGTATTCAATTAAACATACAAAATATCAAGTAATTGTATGTTTTGTATGTTTGATTGTACGGCCTCAATCTTTCATACAATAAATTTGAAAACTTCTGTTATCATATTCAAATTATCTCACTTTATCTTATAAAACGATAATAGATAATACATATTATATACAGATAAATAAATAGGAAGAATATGTTATAATGTAAGTAATATGCAAATAAATATAAAAATATATACAGGATGAGTCACCAAAATCCGGACAAATTTCAATTTCAATTTTCAGCTATTGTATCTCCGTCAGAGGTCGTTGTTGGCAACCGAGAAAGTCTGATGCTTCTAGTAAACAGTCATTACTTCAAAATGATAGCGATGTTGAAACGAAGTGCGGCTGCGGAATATAATCGAAGAGCCACGATTATCCAAGACCTTCACGCTGGACACTCAGCAACGGAAATAATTCAGTTTTTGGGATACCCGAGATCAACCGTTTATGACATTATGGCAAAATATACAACTTCAGAACAGTCTAACGAAGGTTCCGGTATGCCAGCGAGGAAGAGTCATTCGAAAAAAATGCACCGCGAGGACCTCCGCAGTCGAAAGAGCTCAAGCGCTGATTTCGGATGACCCAGAGTAATCATTGCAAATTAGAATTATCGATAGTTGGTGTAAGCGTACCAACAATGCGTCGAATTGACCTTCGATACAAATCCTACACACTAAAAATACGACAAATGATCTCTGAGACTGACAAGACAAAGCGAGTTGCTTGCTGCAATCTGCTATTGTTGTTATATGTCCTTGAAAAACGGAGCGTCGGGACATATCAGATTCTTTTCTGAAAAAATTTTTACTGTTGATATTAAAATCAATCGGATTACTGACTCGCTCACGATGTCGAGGATGTTCCAGACATTGGATGTTATCACAATGAAATTTCTGGCGAATGTTCACGTCCTAGATATTGTGCTCAGTGAGGGTGATGCCATCGTAGTTCTTCAAAAAAGGGAAAAATGTCACACAAGAAGTGTATGTACACGTTCTGATGAGCGTAGCTGTGGATGGAAATTGTAGCGTCCGGAAAGTCATATGTTTTTCAGCAGGACGAGCCATTTGATTCAAAACTGGCTCTCAAACAATCAAACATCAATATGTTTTGATCCAAGGAATTCTGATCTCTTAACAGCCCAGATTTGAATCCCTTGGATTACTACGTATGAAGAATAGTTGAAAAAGTCACCAAGTGCCAGCATCCCAATGTCATTAGGGATCTCTATTAAGGCAGCATTCGCTGGCATGGACAGCGCTATGTTACACACATGTAGTTACACATATTATAATATATTATTATAATTATGTACAAAGCAATTGCGATATATACAAAATATTTGTTTTATTTTCACGCAATTCTTTACTTTCTCTTCCACTCTCTCATTAATTCGCTTTTGCACTCAAATTGCTTTCTCTCTCTCTCTCTCTCTCTCTCTCTCTCTCTCTCTTTCTCTCTATCTCTCTCGAAATTATTGCAACAACAAAAAACACATTGTCGAATCACAGGTAAGCTCATAATAGAAAAGAAATTGATCGCACGTGCAAGTCACGTGCGGCCGCAATGTCGCGACAAAGGGTTGCGTTCCAGGTTAACCACTTCAGCGACATTTGGCCCTGTCGAGTAACTTGTAATTATGCGTACCATAACAAGTACGATCTGATTTCTCTAACATTATTAAGGGTCAGATAATAATTTAATAATGCACTGCGGCTCGCAATATGTTTGCCGGATGCACGCTCCATTTTCTGATCCGGTAATATTTACTGTAATTTTATATAAAAGATATGTGTAGGGAATAAAAAGGAAGTGTCACCTGTTTTGAATTGAATGTATTTTTATCGTGACATGAAAATCATCTCAAGAATCATATATAGAATTCATATCGATTGTAACAGAAGGTGTACAAAGAGGGGAAAGTTACTTTTACAAATAAAATAAAACTCCAGCAATTGTTTATATTATGGAAGAGCTTCATGAAATTTAATTTAAATGAATATTATAAATGAAATATAAATTGTTATATCTTTCAATGAAAATGATTTAATATCTTTGACACGACAAAAATATCGATTTGTATTTTTTCCTGCAATAATTGTGATATGAAAATTATTTTTTTAGCGACAATAATAACTATTTATTTGTATTATTTAGAATTATTATTAGAATTACTCTCTTATTATAATATTTAATATAATACTTAATATATAATATTTAATACATACTATAATAATTACTTTTTATATCGTATAATCGTATTAAATTATAAATTATACTTTTCTGTTTCATATATTTTATAGGATTTAAAACAGTATTTTGATATTCAATAACACAAATTCACAGAAGAGGTTCTTTTTTTGATAATGCCGACAGCTAATAAATTAAGCCCTGTTACAAATATCCTTACATTTCCAAATGATTTCGGATCTCATCTATAACACACCGGTAATTAACAGTCCCGAAATAACGAAGTGAGGGTACGTCGAACCCGAATGAGTTATAGGTTCATCTGTGATGCTTCTCTAGAAAGAATCGGGAAAACGGTGTTACCAGTTCCCACGATTATAATTAATATCCCCATTCGTTAATAATTGCATCTTGTGTTAACGTTTTTCGCGTGTGATATCACAAAATAAAATAATTAATAATTAAAATAATTAATATATTTAAGTTGATGTTTTACATTAGTTGACGTATACAAATAACTCTTCTAAAAAAAAATTTTATTTAAATTTTATTTAAACTATAATAATTTGAAAAATAATTAATTTAAATATAAATACAAAATATGAAATTAAAAATTAGCTAAAAAAGTTTGTCATCAATATTTTAGTAATTATAAAAAATTTGCGTATTATAGTATTATAAAATATTATTTTTAATTAATTATTGTATTTAATTTGTTGCTTTAGAACTCATTTCATAATTCATGTCAGATTATTGGAAAAAATCTTAATTATAATTTTTATGCTATATATGTATTTACATGTATTTTATAATTCAATTATTTCTTGTACACAATATATAACATTATAAATGGAATAGAATTTTGAATTACAACTAATGGCTTAAAAAAAACAAAGAATTATTTCTTTCTTTTTCCTTTGCTAATCACATATACTTCGATCGAATGTAGCCGCAGCTTGTTCCGATATAATCCGAAATGAAAATACTGCATCGGGACGGCTCCATTGTCCGGTAGAATTTTTGATCCTCGAGATCGAGAGATAACTAAAGGGGATTTAAATGGCAAAGCTCGCATGGCCACGTGTATGCGCTTAATCGCGATTCCAGTGATGACGAGACTCGCGCAATCTCGCTTCGCATCGACAATTGAATAAATATTATCCCTACGTTGAAAAGATTTGTCGTCACCGTTAGCAATATAAAAAAAACTTATAATGCTATAAAACTAAAATGTGTTAAAACTTTTGTCGCATTTCTTTGGTATATATATATATATATATATATAAGGTGTACAAAAAAGTTCTGAGCTTTAGATTTGATACAACCGAAATAACAATTTAAATTTTATATATCTTCCCGCCTTTTTGTGGTTTTAAAGCGTTAACATTTGGCCTTCTAA
>Ga0157364_1006169_pt1 | contig 12284 bp, 7 predicted proteins | sample AttsexASBM2_FD_111476 | JGI IMG/M metagenome (GOLD analysis project Ga0157364, IMG submission 111476) | Fungus gardens microbial communities from leaf cutter ant in Ribeirão Preto, State of São Paulo, Brazil - Atta sexdens ASBM2 | ecosystem: Host-associated > Fungi > Mycelium > Unclassified ...
AGATCATAAGAATTTGGAATATTTTATAAAAGTGTAGAAATTGAATAGAGGATAAGTGTGATAAGTGTTATATCTGTCAAGATTTGATTTCATCTTAAAATATATACTAGAAACAAAAATGGAAAAGATAGATAGACTTAGTAAAAGACCAGACTGGAAAATAAGTAGAAAATAACAATAATAATCAGAATTTAATTCAAGAATAATAGTTCATAGCCTAGTAAAAGTAATAATAGAAGAATTCAAGATAGATATAGTAAAAAAAGCAAGAAGTAAAGACAAAGAGATAGTTAGAGTAGTAAAAGAAATAAAAAAGACAAAAGATGAATTGTTATAACTTAAACCTTTGAGTAAAAACAAAAGACTACTTTTTTATACTAAGTAACATAAAAGAACAGTTTCAAGTACAAACTAGTCTATCTTATATACCACAGAACATGGCCTATGTACATACTACAACTAACCTATCCTAAAGTATATATACTTGCTGTAAGACTAATATATTGTCATCATACTATATAATATCATTTGTTTTAGAACCTTCTAGAATATTCTTAAGTCCACTGTCTTCAATTCTGACAAAGCTAGTGAACTAATATGTTGGTCTATATTTTATTAACAAGGTAGTTTTTATCAATATAGTCAAATTATGATTGCCTACTTTAATAAGAATTCACCTAGTAGTAAATATCAGTTAGATAATATAGAGAGCAAGTAAGGAGATAGAAAACTAAGGAAGTAAAACCAGCAGAAATGAAAGGAGTTGAAAAGTGGGAGGTTGAAAAAATATTAAATAAAAGAAAAGTAAGAAAAGTAGTGAGATGAAAAGGGTTTATAGTAAAACACAATTCATGGAAAAAGAAGAAAGATTTAGAGAATGCAAAGAAAGTAATAACTGAATTTGAAAGAAGAATAAATGCAGAAGTAAGAAGACAGGAGAAGTTGGAAATGGTAGAAGAAAAGAATTTTAAAAGAGAGAAGTTACTGGAGAAGTACATGGTAAAAATGTTGTATAAATAGAATAATAGGAAGTTTGAGGAAGAATATTTAAGAAAGTTGGAAAGAAACTGATAAAAATAAAAGTCAGTTTCTCTAGAGGAGAATTCTTAAAGAGAAAATAATGTCAGAGTTATAAATAATGAACTTTATTTTTACTTTCTTTTCCATTTTAATTTAATTTAGCTTTAATTTTCTATTTTGGGGTCTAAAGCTAGAGTTAGTATAATGTTACTTGTTACTGTCACAGATTGTTATATAATAGGCTTTAGAAGAAAACAATATCACTATAATGTGTTTTACATATATTGACCTCAAAGAGAATAACCAAATTTTATCACAAGAAAATATTAGTAGTTATAAGAGAGTTAGAAAATTGAAGACATTTATTGGAGAATACTAAGTTCAAGTTTAAGATTTGGACAAACTATAAAAACTTAGAATATTTTATGAAAGTATATAAATTAAACTAAAAACAAGCCTATTAGGTATTTTACCTGTCAAGATTCAATTTTACCTTGAAACATATGCCAAGAACAAAAATAGAGAAGATGAATAGACTTAGTAAGAGACTAGGTTAAAAAGTAGAAGTAGAGAATTATAATAATAATCAGACTTTGATTAAAAAAGAATGGATCTGTAATTTAGCAGAAGTAATAATAGAAAAACCAGAGGTAGATATATTGAAAAAATAAAAATAGCTAGATCAAAAGATAAAAAGGTAGCTAGAGTAGTAGAGAAGATGAAAAAGACAGAAGTTAAGATATTATGAGAAGATAAGTGATAGATAGAAGAAAATCTAATATTGAAGAAAGAAAAAGTATATATGCTAAAAAATGAGAAGTTGAGAGTAAAGACAATCTAGTTACACTATGATATACTAGTAGCTGGACATGAAGGGAGATAAAAGACAATAAAATTGGCAACAAGAAACTATTAATAGCCAGGAGTAATAAGATATATAGGAAAATATATAAATAGTTGTAATATGTGTCAGCAAATGAAAAATAGAACAAAAGTATTTGTAGAAAAGTTAAAATTTAGTGAAGTACTAGAAAAACTATAGATATATCTAATAGTAGATTTTATTATCAAGTTACCATTAGTAGTAGAGAAGAATGCAATATTAGTGGTATAGGATAGATTATTCAAAATAGTATATTTTGTGATAATAATATAGAGAATGTCAGCAGAGGGATCAGTAAGATTGTTTAGAGATAATGTATAGAAGTTATGTAGAATATAGTATCAGATAGAAGACTATAGTTTGTAACAGAGTTAATAAAGAAGCTAAACAAAATGTTAGAGATTGAAACCAAGTTATCAATGTTTTTTCATCTATAAATGGATGGACAGACCAAATGAATGAATCAGGAGTTGAAACAATATCTCTAATTCTTTGTAGATTATAGACAAAAGGACTGGCTAGAGTGGCTAGTAATAGCTGAATTTGTAGTCAACAACAAAATACATTTAGCAACTAAAGTATCTCAATTTATAGCAAATTATAGAAGAAAATTAAGAATAAAAGCAAATATTAGAAGAAAAGTAAAAGTAAAAAAAGTAATGAAATTTGTAGAAAAGATAAAGAAAGTTTAGAAAGAGACTAGAACAACATTAAGAAAGATACAAAAAGAAATGAAGTAACAAGTAAACAGAAGAAGAAATAAAGTTAAAGAATAGAAAAAAGGAGATAAGATAATACTAAGTATAAAAGATTTGGTGTTCAAGAAAAGACTAAAAAAGAAGCTAGTAAACCAATATATTAGTCTATATATCATCAACAAAGTAGTTTTTAATAATAAAGTTAAATTACAACTGCAAAATTCAATGAGAATTCATCTAATAGTAAATGTCAGTTGAGTAATGTAATACAAGAAACAAGTAGGAGAACAAAAAATAGAAGAGGTGAAACCAGTAAAAATAGAAGAAGTTAAAGAATGAAAAGTAGAAAAAATCTTAAATAAAAAAAATATAAGAAACAGTAAAGTATTTAGTATAATGGAAGAGATTTATAGTAGAGTATAATACTTGGAAAAGAAAGACTTAGAGAATGTAAAAAAAGTAGTAATAGAATTTGAGAGAAGGATAAATATAAAAGTAAGATAATAAAAGAAGTTAGATATAGCAGAAGAAAGGGATTTTAGAAGAGGAGAACTACTAGGGAAGTATATAGCAAAGATATTATATAATGAGATAATAGAAAGTTTGAAATAGAATATTTAAAGAAGTTAAAGAAAAACTAGCAAAAATAAAAGTTAGTTTCTTTAGAAAAGAAACTTTAAAGAGGAGTAATATTAGAGTTAAAAATAGTAGACTTTAATTTTTTTCATTTTTTCATTTTAATTTTAATTTATTTTAATTTATTTTAATTTTAATTTTTTAAACTTAGAATTAGTGTTAGTATGACATTATACATAACTGTTACAAACTGTTACATGATATGATACAATATCATATATCAGTTACAAGTTATATAATTATATGTTACAAAGAACATTGTAAAAGATTCTATTGATAGTATATATTACATATATTGACCTTAAGGAAAATATATGGTTTTTAGAGTAGGCTAAAATCAGTGTAATATAAACCAGTAGTCTAATTATAACAACTTTTGTATATGACAAAGTAATAATAAGACACTAGCTAAGAACTTGTATTTAGACTTATAACTCAATTGTATTACAAGTTAGTTTGATAGAACTGACAAATCTTGTTTGATAGAGATGTGTTATAATATGCTTAAACCCTTATATTTGATTTTTATTTTATTTTTCTTTTATCTATTTTGATTTGTCTTTTTCTTTTTCTTTTATTTTTTTGGATGATGAAGAGGCACATGACTATAGTTACATGATGCATCACATGATATTATGTTATAAGCCTAGAACATTGTAGAAAAGACTAGAAGAAATAATATCAAGATATATGTTTACAGCATATTAACCTTATAATATACTCATAAATAATACATAGACTTTAGAGTAGGATTATTTATTATTAGTACAGACTATAAACTAATTATATAAATAAGGTAGCAATCATTGCTTCTTTTTTTCATACCACCATCTTGTATGGTAGTATTCCTTTTATTTCAGCTATATCTAACCCTTTTAAGTTCAAAGCAGTCTCTGAGGACACTCAAATAGGTGTCCCTAGAGGCAAAACTACCATCTCAAGTACAAACTCTTCAAGAGAATCTTCTGTGATGTCCAAAGCTTCTTCTGTTAAGTATGCTACTCACATAAAAGCCCAAAGCATTAACCCCAACTAGGCTAACCAAACCAAAGACAAACTCTTCAGGCTTTCCTATATAACACTGTTGAAAGAGAATCCCAATATCCATAGTCAGGCTATCCATTCTGATAATATATTCATACCTCATCTCTCCCAATACCTACTATTAATAGTGGTGTTTCATTTCTTTCTTATGAGTTATGTTAACCAGGCAATCTCAATTCTTGGAATGGCTGTACTAACTCTATTTTATGTTTGGACAAACTTCTTCCCAGAAAATTGATGTTAATAACATCAAACTTTCACTTACTCGCATTTCTGATTTTATCAGCAACAAAGAGCTGAAGAATAATAGGAAGAAAGATATCTCATTCCTTAAAGGCTTCAGCCAAATTACCTTTGACTTTGTTTTTTGCTATTTTCAAGAGTGGATGGGATCAGCTTAAAACAAACACCAATAACAAATCTTTTTGAGAGCTTATCAAAGATGAGTTCATTATCAATGTTTCTTCCCCCAATAAAGGAAAAAAGACTAACCCTTCTCTTCCTGCCAAATGGCTAACTTCTCCAAACTTCTCCTACCCCAGCTTCCTTCTAGACCATTGAAGAAAGTTCTTGAAAAATTTAGGTTCTATGGTAAAATTGCTTATGGCAAGGTCAAAAAGGCAACAGAATCTGGCAAATCTTCATATACTCAAATCTTGTCCAAGAATATTAGAAATATCCTCAAAATTAAGGAAAATTTTCCTGAACTGTTAAACAAAAAAATTGAAGAATTAAATAAAATGATCTTTAGCAAAACAGACAAACCAAGGTCTATAATCAACATGATAACCAAGGGCCCCTCATGCAAACAGATAATCATCTCTATGAGCTTTGACAATGCTAACAAATTCATGTCATCATTGAGCAAATATATTGCAAATTTTAACCAATCTTTCAAAAATACCAAATCTGATCTTATTGTTGACTTCATTTGTATTGACTATCAGTGTCTCATCATCACTTCTAACAGAGTCACTTTTCTATTGGAAATCACTATTATTAACAATTACATCAGGAACTGCAATAATATCAATTCTAAAGACATCCAAGATACTCGTCTCTCTTAATCTAAATCTTATCTAAAGATTCTTGATATCCCCTATATCATAAAAGATACTAACATGCTTATCAACTCTAATATTATAGAATTAGTCATCAAAATCACTCACATCTTTGATAATGTCAATATTACTTCCAAGCTTCATATTGTCAAAGTCTCATCTAAATCTAATATGGCTATCATCTGGATTAACATTTGGAACTTACAGAGCAGTTCAATTGCTGCTTCAACATCGGCAGCTTCATTACCATAATTAGAAAAGCTAACATGAACCCTAGCATCCTATAGTGCAAAAATTGCTGGAAGTAGGGCCACACAACCTTCATATGCTATTTTCAAGATATAAGGTACTTAAAATGCAATGGTCTCCATAAGGCTAAATACTACTGCCACTTTGCCTGCTGCTGCAAGGCTAATTTCAAGACTAACTTCCCTTATCTTAAACCAAACAGAACAAACCTTGCCCTCACTCCTTCAACTGTATTAACTACAAGGGCTCCTACCAAGTGGATTCCAATGCATGTCTATTCTGGTACCATTGGTTTAACAAGAAATGGTATGCAAAGAAGTACCAGAAACTCAAGGATTCCAGGACCAAGTTGATTTGCTCAACCATGAGTGGTAACAACCAATGATTATCAAGAATATTAAGATTTTCTCACAGAACATATGGAAAAACAACCTCATTGTCAACACAATTTTAGAAATCCAATTTGAGTTCAACATACTGTTTATTCAAGAACTATTCTGGTTGACTATTCACTCTATACTGAGCTCCAAAAGCAAAGATGGTAAAGAACTAATTGGAGTTCCTAACCATTCCAACTTGCTTGTATTTGCTAACAAGTTATCAAACATCCATGATTGCCCAAGAATCATTACTTATGTAAACATTAGACTTTTTCCCCTTTGTTTCTCTTTTCATAAAGACATCCTTTTTCATAAGGATATTTCTATCATCTCCCTTCATATTAACAACAACATTTTCTTCCTAATTAATATCTATTTAGACTCTTCATAATCAACTCTTAAGTATCTCAAGGATACTGGGTTGACATTCCTAATATTCTCATCATGGCTAGTAACTTTAACATCAGAGACAGCTTTTGGAATCCTATGTATCCTCATCACTCTTTCTATAGTAATTTACTTTTAAACATTACTAACTCTTTTTTGCTTGGACTATTATATTCTACTAACACTGTCTCCACTAGGTATTTGGATAATGACCAGAGTTCAAACTCAGTTATTGATCTCATATTCCTCAGATACAAATTGGTCAAGTTAGACAACTACACCATTCATTCAGAGTGAAGACTATTGTTGGACTATGCCTCTCTCACTGTCACCATCCCAATTAAAGAATAATACTCTGAAAATCAAAGATAATCCATCACCAAAGATAGCAAGAAAGAAAAGTCATTCATCAAGAACTTAATCAAGAAAATTTCATCTATTGATACCTTCAACTTATCTGACATCATAGTCCTAGAAAATGTCATAGAGTCGTTTGCTAGCACTGTTGAATAGGCTTGGGATAAGAACTCCAAAATTATCAATATCTCAAGATACTTGAAGAACTGGTGAGATTTGAGTTGTAACAGGGACTTGGAGAAATATAGGTCAACTCAAAGCCTAGCTGATTGGAAACAATTCAAGAAAACAGTTAAGTACACTAAACATTTGTTTTTCAACCAGAAAATCCAAGAAATATTGAACAAGACAAGAGAGTCTTAGAAGCTTATGAACTGGGTCAGAAAAAGAAACCTCCCAGCCATTGAAGCCATCAAGTATAATGACTGCTCATGTCTAGAAATCAATGACCTTTGGTATGCCCTCTACTTCACATTCAATCTTGCATAAGATCATCATGTCGATATTAATATTCTTGAAGTTCTCTGACAAAGCTCTGGAAGAGTAGCCTCTATTTTTGAGGGAAGAGTTCATGAAATCCATTGTCAAGTGCAATAACTCATCTGCCCCTGGACCTGACAAACTGTTGTGGTCTTATCTCAAGTACATCATTAACAATGAAGTGTGTCTTGGTAAAATCATAAGTATTGCTAATACATGCTTTGAGCTAGGTTTATGGCTGGTGCACTTTAAATCATCTACTACAATCATCATTCTCAAACCTAACAAGAAATCTTATGACTCTCCTAAGTTTTTCCAACCCATCATCCTTCTTAACATACTAGGAAAGCTTATCAAGAAAGTTATTGGCAAGCATCTCCAATTCCACTTAATTGTTAACGACTTTGTCACAAACTTCATTCAGCTTGTATCTCCACAACTAGTGGACTGATTTTCACAAACTAAGTTGCACTGGAAAGCCCCAAATGAGGGCTATCCGCATATGTGTGGGATGCACAAAAGTGACAACAAATGACTGAGATATCAGGCCATCAGTAGCTATAAAAGCTTCATCTGCTAATATCTCATCAATTGCTGAACAGATTTGCACGATTAAACTTGCGTTGGAAAGTGCTCATCAATCCGTTTCCAACGGTATATAATGTGTCTTAAAACAATAAGTATTGGTAGAGATACAGGCATATCAATGTAGTGATATAATTAGTTACCTTCTAAAATTAGCCTGACAGCTGCTATGACAGATGACAGCTCCCATCAGGTATTAGTTTTGATCATGTGATGGTAACAGCTTGTGCACGGACCATCACTCTTTTATATATATATCTCTGTGTCTAAGAGCTAGACTTCAGACTTAACAACATCAATTATTCTTATTGATACTTTTCATCATCTGTCAATCATCATATCCTTATACTGAACCTCTGAAACACTATTCAGCTCAAGTATCACAACCAGTGAGTATCTTATTTGTGATAAACTTTATCTATCTATGCCAGTTGGGAGACCTTAAGCAAAGATCTACTTTGGATGCTAGGGTTGTTCTCATCTACTTCATCCACTCAGGATGGACTAGAAACAATATGATGAGTATGCTGGTGTTCAATATCATCCAGTTCTTTTTATCCCTCAACCATCAACTCCTCCTGCTTATCCTGAAAAAGGTAGGATGCTACATCAAAGTTGTTTATTTCTTCTCCAATTATTTAGTAGGTAGGAAAACACAATATAGTTGGAACAATTTTTCTTCTCAATTTTTCAATGTTGACATTGGTGTGGGACAAGGATCAGCTCTCTCCCCTATCTTGTCTGTCTTATATTTTGTCTGTTTTTCACATTCTTGAAAAATGTTTAAAAAATCTTAAAATTCCAGTTTCTTTCCTTTCTTTTGTTAACAATAGTTTATTCATTGCTTAGAGTAAATCCTTGATAGTTTCAAACTCCATTCTCTTTTTTAGTTATGATGTCATTTTTTCTATTTTGGACAAATTTGGACTTGTACTAGAATATGGGAAGATAGAAGCCTTCCATTTCTCTAGAGCTTAGAGTGTCTTTAATTCCCCACCTCTCTATTAATTGAACATCAGTGGACTAATTTTGAAGCCCAAAAATACTTAAAAGTACCTCAGTTTTATCTTCAACAGAAAACTTTTATTTCATCAACACATTGACTTCTATGCCAACAAAGCAATCTCAACTGTTAAGTATATAAAAGTTCTTAAAAACTCTATCAGGGGCTTTGTCCCTCTTTAGAAACTTATAGAAGCTGCATTCTTCCCATCACCCTCTATGGTTATTAACTATGGTTTTACAACAGAGCCCTATTATCATACCCACTTAGGGTTCTTAACCAAATACAATAAAAAGCCACTATCTGGATCCTTGGTATGTTCTGAATCTCCCCTTTGTTTGGGATTGAAGCCATTGCTGGCCTTATCTCCATCAATCTTCACCTCCACAAACTTAGTGGCTGAGCTCAATTAAGAGTGCATTCACTCCCACACAATCACATTTTGTAGTTACTTCTGGAATCAAAATCTTCTAACAATCTTATTCAACATCCTCTCTCTCTCAATTCTCTCACCCATTATTAAGAGAATATCAAGAGCTTTATCATTAATATGGACAATAGATTCAATGAAGTAGTTTCTTCTTTTGACCCTTTAAACATAGAATTTTCTCTTGGTTCTCATCTTATTGATGCTTTTCCTAGTCATTTTTTATTTCACTCTTATATAAAATGTAAAGACAACAACCTCAAAGATTGCACTAACTAGCTCAATGATATCACTATCATGGCATCAGTGGACCACTCACATACTCTTGTCATCCCAGACATGGGCATCAAGAACAATGTTGCCACTTCTATCACTTATGTCCATATCTATGACAAACCCATTGTCAAGATGGTTTATCATGTAGTTAACATCACATCTACTGAAGCTAAGCTCTTTGCTATCAGATGCAGCATCAATCAGGCTACCAATCTTCTAGAAATATCAAAAATCATTATTATTACTAACTCTATTCATATAGCAAGACTCATCTTTGACTCTTCTGTCCACTTTTCTCAAGTATACTTGATTGCTATTTCTAAAAAACTTAGAAAGTTTTTCATCACAAACAATGACAATTCAATTGAGTTCTGGGAATATCCTAGTTGTTGTAATTGGCTTCTCTTCAAATCTATTAACAGAGACACAAAACAATTTTGTCAAACACCTCTGCTCTCCTGCAAATTATTGTAGGACTTTAGCAAGAAAAAAAAGTGCAATAATATTATTTGAATCTGGAAAATGACATTTCAGGCTTCAAATCAGAAGGGTCAGCAGTTTCTAGAGCTTGTTAACAATGAGGACAACTCTATCAAGCCTTCATATACTAATAGAGATTCTTAGCTGAAATTCTTAAGTCACTCTAACTCATTATGTGCAAGAGCAATAAGAGCCATCATAAACCATGCCCTAATAAGCAAGTATAAGCTGCACTTCTTCTCAAAAGAAGAGTTCAAATATCTGTACAAATCTTATTCCATCAAGTTGAGATGATATATTCTCCATAAGTATCTGTTATATTCCAAACTCTGAAACATGTCCAAAACATGTTTGACTTCAATATGACATCAAATCTCTGTGGTTATTTGGCCTTATTTGTACCCAAAACTCCATCAGTAGTTTGATACTTTATAACAAACTTAATTCTACCAAAAGTCTACAGTTATTTTGCTTTATTTGAGTCAAAATCTATGGTTATATTTATTTTTGTCCATTACCTAATTATCTCCTTCAAACTCGACAAATTTACTTGGACTTTACACAGAGTTTTCCTCTCTCTAAATCTGAACTCCTATATAGTGTTTTACTAATGAAATATTTGCTCAGAGATGTTGTAGCAACTACTAGACACAAAGTTCAATGATAACACAAGCGGTCAAGCTCTTAGTCAAGTAATCAAGTAGAAAAAAGCACAAGAGAACTCAACAAGGAGCCTTTGTTAATTTAGAGTCCTATTTATACTGTTACAGGTTAGTTCATACTACTACCTTATATCTTACTCAAGGCTACTATATGTACACCATGTGCCCTGACATTATCTTCCAGATCCTTCTACTATGTTCTAGGCCTATGATGTCACATCATGTGACCTGTTATGTGACTGCAATGTCACATGCCTCTTCATCATTTATAAAAATAAAAATAAAAATAAATTCAAAAGAAAAGAAATATAAAATCAAGAAAAATAAATAAAAGAAAAAGAAAAATATTAGTGTCCAAAGTATTCCATAACAAGAGATCTGTTTTGGTTACTCCTTTTGTTATTTTATATATTTAATACTGATGACCTCTTTGTAATAGCTAGCCTGATAAAGTTGATGCTAAATCTCTAGTGTCAATGGTGACATGCTTTACTTTTCTCCTTACAACTCCTTACAAGATTATTCTCTAAAATTGCAACCACATGGCTTGTAGGAGGCACAACACATAAGTTGAGGCCAAGGTTGTTCTGACAAGTCTACATCACTGAGCTTATTGCATGAAGTTTCTACACTCTGTGCATGTCTGAGCCAACTCTATGGACTTTTACCTTCAAGTGTGAACTACACCTAATAGTGTCAAAGATTTAATAAATATTAGAACTTGAAAAGAGACTCTCTAAGTCATTTCATCCTCTTCCTGGAATTCAACAGTAGTGCTTTTGCATTTGACAATGCAATTAGGTAGTTGAGTCTGGTTAACTACATCCCTTTTACATTCACTTTTTCTTTTATTCTTCTTTTCTTTTATTTTTCCTTCCTATGTTTCTTCTTAATTTCTTAGTTCTTTTCTATGTAGTTTGCTTGGTTTGTATGTAGTTACAACATAGCTACCACAATCTGCTCTCACACTCCATATAATAAATTGCTAAATAAATAAAAAATAAGATAGCAATACATCAGAAACTCCTTGTTGAGTTCTCTTGTAATTCCCATAAGATTCTCACTTCATAAGACTACTTAATACACTATTGACTATTTTGGTTAGTGGTTGCCACAACAAGATACCAGCAAGGTAGCAAAGTCTGTGACAGCATGCAAATTATACATTAGAATGAGAATGAGGGAGGTGTTGGTAAAACAACAGGTGCAGTAGATTCTGACATACATGCAAGAAGAGTTAGCAAACATTCACAGAGAATCCCTATATGCCAGAGAGTTGAGCACTATATGCTCAATAGATGAATGAGTACAGTCAAACCATAGAAATCATGTCGTGATGATCGTTTTAATATGTATTTTGCACACCGACAAGCTCAAGAGAACCGAATTGGCAGGACTGTAGTCGGGTTATCTGTACAACCTGAATCAATTTAGATTATGCTTTTTTCCAGGAGACATGAAACGATTTACCACTATTCCCGGGAGCACTCCATAGGTGGTGGCCAGTTGACAATGAAGTAAAATTGTCCCTTTAAGAAATTTCACCGATCAAGTTCAAAGAACAGTCTAAATCTTACACATAGCTGGAAGTATTAGTCAAGGAAATAATTGGTGCAGCACCGGATAAACAACAGGAATACGTCTACTAAGCCTTTC
>Ga0157364_1006170_pt1 | contig 12284 bp, 5 predicted proteins | sample AttsexASBM2_FD_111476 | JGI IMG/M metagenome (GOLD analysis project Ga0157364, IMG submission 111476) | Fungus gardens microbial communities from leaf cutter ant in Ribeirão Preto, State of São Paulo, Brazil - Atta sexdens ASBM2 | ecosystem: Host-associated > Fungi > Mycelium > Unclassified ...
TATATATATATATATATATATATATATATATATATCTATCTCTATCTATCTATATATATATATATATATATACTTTTTTATGTGTATATAGTGCAATGACAATGTAACTACGTATATTATATAATATCATAAAATACTTTTCTTGTATGTGTACTTTTTATAATCCATTGATTATAAAATTAATATTATAACTTTATTAATTTAGTAAAAGTTGCATGTTACATTCGTTTCGTTATTCCCATGAAAACATTTAATTTCATAAAATACGACTACAAGAAAAACTTTTGTGATCTTATAATTTATCGTTATTTTCTTTAATTTATTTCATATAATCCACTTTATATTAATCTCAAAAATGTTACATTCATTCATATAGTAAATTTCGCGCAAATTTAAAAATAAAACGTCATACAAAAAATTTTCTTTTAATACCTTTTCAATATCAATAATATTTTTTATTTATTTTTTACCGGTATCGTATTACATTTTAAATTTTCTGTTCGCAACGCATAAATTCAAAAGATCCAGTGTTTTGTGAGCGCATATGAAAAAGCGCGTGCTTAAACGTCAATGTCCGGAGAAGCGTCAAATGCCTCTTCGCGTTGGAATCAATTTCGAGGATGTGTGCTCGCGAGTGCTCTCGCGAAAATTTTCGGCCGAGCAGTTTTCAACCGTTTTCCCATTTTCATCCAGATCGTAACTCCCTAGAACGGCTTCGGCCGTGGTATACGCGAGCGTGGTAATACTCGCGCGCATGGATGTATTCTCGTTAATAGAAATAATACTCGAGCACTGAAAGTAAACAGGTGTACGGTAGCGCCCGGTTAATACGCCCAGTAGACATAATATACGACAGAAGTACGTGGGATAAACGACGACCAACAGGGCGAAGAGAGGTCGGGCGTTCGCCGCCGAGCGTGTATAATTTAATGTTCAGAAGTCCGCGATTATATAGGACGTTTCAATTTATCTTTTCTCAATAAAATATTTACATAATGTCGAGAGCCTACAAACATAATGAACAATTTAAATTTTAAAAATATATTTCAACATTATTTTTTTAATTTTAAAGAAGAAAATAGAAAAAAAATTAATAAAATAACTGTAATTTCTAATTGCAAAAATATTTAAGTATAAATGTTTAATAATTATTAATAATTACTAATTAATTAAAAAAAACCATAGTGAATCCAGTGATTGTTTTTAACAAAAAAAAATTTATCACATATCAAGCTATTCATCGGGAGCAAATAAAAGGAAGAAATAGTAAACCTGAAACAAATTGTATACACCGCAGTTTCATCTCCCAGCTGAAGCTGATAAAACGTGCGTGTCAAGTCGTGAAGTCGTCGGCGCGGACTGACTTATATTTTACGCTAACCGTGTCGTTAAACATCCTCGACGGGCCTCGCCATCGTTCGCAGATCCTATCAAGGTTGTTACGACCCCAATATCTTTCTCGTTGCTTCACGTTTGCATCACGTATGAGTAGACTTGCTCTGTATAAACGTGACTTATTTTCGGAAATAATATTAACATATTTAATAACAAATTGATCTTAGAAATTATATTAATATATTTAACACATCACCACTTTTCACATCTTCACTCACTGGAACTCTAAAGAACATAATCAAAGTAATTTTTTGAAGGCAATAATTCTTTCGACAGTCTTTAAATTAAAATTTTATTTTATGTTATATCAAGATAATTGAATATTTTAATTCTAAAATATGTTTTTATTATCGTTTCATTTACTATTGTTTTGACCAACAGTTCAAATACAATTGATACAACATTCAGCCTTCGAAGAAATGTGAATCGTACGATTTAAAGTGAAAAAAAATATACAAATTACGCTTTCGGAGAGATCACACAAAATGCCTCAATCAACGTCTCGGGACACCTCATTCGTTTATCAAAGTCCGCAAGACCGAATGCAATTAAGCGTCATATAGACGTCCGTCGCGTCACGTCGCGTGTGCACGCTCGATAGGGCGAGAAGCGAGTTCGTTTCGTGAAACTGCCAATAATAATTAACGTCGGCACGAAGCTTCATCCACCTTTACCTAACGACGAATACGCGTCTCTGTGCGCCACAGGAAGTGCCTACGGTGAAGAAACACACAGTATAACGAACTTTCGCGAATGGACTTTGGCTTCGCTGACCTGCCAATAATTATTGATTGGCGCTCTATACGCGTATATTCGCAAGGACATCGTAATGCATTGGATTTACGAAGCGACCGCATCCCTAAGAAAACATCTTTTAATCTAGACAGAATATTAATCGTCCGCATGTCGAAACAACGATAGCAAACCGATACACAATATCCTGTGTACGAGATGATGATTTCGGTCATATTCGATTTTAATAAAATACATTTAATTTTTGTTTTTCCAAATAAGTTAATTAATTAATAACGATAACTGAATGCCTCGAGCTAATTGCGTAATGTGACATCTTCTGATACTTCAACTTTTTCGATAATGAAATGAATTATTATTTATTCAAAAATTAATAGATAGTTGATAGACAGCAGTGCATACATTCAATTTGATAATTTTGCATTTGCATATTATTTGCGATACATAAATAAAGTATTTGCATTAAACTTTCATGAATTAGTCAAAATCAATTTACAAACGTATAATTAGATATATGTTTCTGATACAATATATTAAAATTTCCATTATTTTTTTTTTAATATGTCACTGTTTAAGTCAAGATAAAACATTCTAAAAGCGAAAATAAGGTAATAATCAATATTTTCAAAATTTTAATAAAAAATTTATATTACATTCTTTTTCATTATATTCAAAGTATTTCAACATAAGTAGTCTAAAAATATTTTAAATATTGAGAAATAGACGAATGTTTGCTAACATTTAGTTTCTAGCTTATAGAGAAAATCATTTGATAAGTCTAATTAAATTTTCCGCAGATCTTTTTAGAGCAATATTTTAATCCTCTTGAGTAACGAGTTCTTTGTAATATTTAGAATAAAACAGATTTATACGTTGTTAAACGTATATGTAGATCGTATTGAGAGCAGGACCAACCGTGGCGAGCACAAACGCGTTCGTGTTTATGTCGAATATATCCAAGGCGGACTACATATTCCATGGAGAGTTGTAACACTGGATTGCGCGGGCATCTCTGTACGTACGTACGTATATACATGCATGTAGAAACGTGGAAATGGGTGAAGAGTATTTTATTACGATGCAGCAGATAATGCTGAATGTGCTTCGTTTCCCCCGCGTGCATGGCGGTGTGTGCTATTACGGTGGATATCTACCGAATGCCCACCACGCGACCAACTATATGTCGCTCGATATGGAATCGCAGAGAAATGCACTTGCCTTTCTATATATGATATCCCATAATTGTCATCGTATTCCTCATTCGGAATTTTTTTAATAAACGTATTCAATTTATATTTTAACGAAAACATTTAATAATTATGAGTAATCCAAAACAATAAAATCTTCTATTTAATAGCTTCTATTTAATATCGCATGGATGGTAATACAATCTTGATTTATGGTAATACAATCTTAATTTTAAAAAGATATTAAATATTAAAAAGTTAGTAAAATGGAATTGATTCCATATTTAATTTTTGCTCTAAACTTGCTAAAAATATTTTTGGAAAAAGAATCTATAATAAATAGTTGATATAGATTTTGTTGTAAAAATTAATATTGCTCGATTCGAACAAACAATCGCAAGCATACATGCATCTATATACAAACTAGTATAATTAATAAACGTTTCTTATTTTAATAATAATATATTTTATAATTTAGTCTTTATTTATGGATTAACAGCAACATGTGAAGCAAACATCTTTTGCATTTTAAATCGATTCGCAAGAATATTTGTTTTTATCACTTTAAGATAAATATGAAAAATGATAATTATATTTAATCAAATAAAGCAGAAGCAGAGATAACTTTAAATTAACAAAAACCCTCATAAAAATGCAACAATACAGTGACAAAAATACAGAAATTTACAATGATTTTATGTTTGACTTTTGACACATGTTAATTAACAGGAAAATAATTTTATCCCTATATTTTGCAAGATTAAATATATCTTTTGTCTTTTTTAATTTTTAATTTTATTTAATTTTAGCATATAATAAATAAACAAATAAAATAAGTTTATTTAAATTCGTAATTTTTTTATTTTATAAATACATCTATTTACTATCTAGTTATCTTTAGTCCTTCAATAGCAAATTTGAACATTCACGCATTGTAGAAACATGCAATTTGTTTCAATTATTTTTTGCTCTATATACTTACGCGCTGATAAAATACTTTGTTCCGAAAATACATAAATTTGATTTTATTACGAAGTTGACATTAAAAAGCGCGAAAAACGAAATTCTCGGCATTGTGTTATCCGTTGTGAACTACACGTATAACGAAGCGATCTGACACTCGTTTGTTACATGCTCTCATATTAGCTGCGCGGGTCAGGGAGATGATTCACATGACTACACTTTTCTGTTGATGGTTTCGAATAGGAGTTAAAAAATCAACGAGAAATCAGAAAGAATAAAAAATAAACAAAAAAAATATGAATTGACATGAATGTTACGTTCTGTATATGTAGATAATAATGATATAAAAACATAAAAAAAAAGAAACAGCAATAGTACACTTATTCAATATATGTGATGAATACAAACAATAAAAAAATTTCTAGAAGAAAAAATTATTTTATTACAGGTAGTAATAAAAAAATAAAATCTGCCATTTAAGTGAACATATATGTATAATTAATATACATGATAATTATCGCAGAATAAAATTTTTATTAACATTTTAATTATTTATTGTGTATCTTTAATCATTGAATGTTAAAATAATTTAAATAAAATAAAAAAATTACTTAAAATAAACTCAAGTATTACTAGTAATTAATTATGCTATTACGAATATTATTAATTTTTCTTTGACACTTCTTTCTCTTTTCGCTATTATGTGCAAGAAACACCTTATTAGGTATTATAAAGAATTTTACACTGCTACTAAACTTTTACTAAAATGTAAAAAATTATTGTTAAATAAAGTCTGAGGAGAAAAAGGAAAGTAGCTCGCAGAATTCGATTTACCCGAATTCCTTTTTCCTTTGACTTTTTGATTCGAAGGTCAAATGGAAATGTTATTGTAGTTTCCAGTGGTTTTGAACATTCTCCCGAACCCGTATTGCATTCAGAGCAGAAGCAATGGTCTGTGGCAAATGCGAAACTCGTGGTTGCACGTACATCGGTGATTAGGTTAACGCAAACTCGACTCTTTTTTTTTTACAGTACCTACACAGAATTGTTTGAAAAAGCTACCACCACACTCACGAAGCCATTCTTTTTTCTTTAAACTTTGATATCTGCAGTTCTCTTAAAATATTCAAGGTCGTTAACCAACATCGATATTACAAATAATTTTAATAGAAAATTTACAAAAACTATAGCATCGCGACGATATAATACAGCAGTAAATTTAAATGTTACGTTTAAGAAAATATTCACACAATCACAAGGTTTTAACCGTTAAACCTATCTAAAGAAAATTCACGATAATTAGTAATTGTTTTTTTACAGACAGAATAAAAGAGATAAATATGAATATGAAAGTACTTTAAAATCAATTTACTATATTAAAGTTTTCAATATATTTCAAATATCATAAAAAAATCAACATTATGTATATGATGCAATTTACAATTATCTTAATCATTATTAATTATATGATATAGTAAGATAAGTCGCTACGTTGATAGAAACGTAACATATCTCAAAATTAGTAACTGTTCAGTAAATTTATTAAATTTTGAATTGAACAAACGTTTTAATTACGATAGTGAATATATACAATTTCTATAACTTTACTTTCTATCCATATTATATTTTTAATTGTAATGTATTCTTTAAAATTATAAGTTTCACAATTTTAGAGCACTGTAACTTTAGAGTAAAATACATCTCTTATTAGAATAGTGATACTTTTCTATATAAGTAAATAAGTTACAAATGTCGTTTTTCTATAAAATATATTAGAAATATATTCTTTAGAATCGAGTCAAACGAATCCTTTCATTATCTAAAAGATGTTAATTTTTTACTCCTATTACTTTTCCATCAACGCAGCAAACTGGCATATCTATGTCTGTTTATTTGATATCTTGCAACGCAAAGCGAAGTCTCAGAAAGGATATGCAACCGTACAGAATTTGATAAATTAAAGACGATACATATGATAAAAAAAACTTACGTAAAAAATTATACGTAATATCATTAATTAATAACTCAAGTATAAAATTTCACAAATATACTGTACTCGTACTGGAAAAAGAATTAATAAAATGTTTATGGACAATTACGTATAAATGGCAAATACCTATAACCATTTATATAGCCATATATAGCCATATAACGCAATATTAAAGATACAAACATACTGTGAATTGCGGTAACATACAATTCGTTTTTATTCTCTACTCTTTCTACCCACTATTCGTAAAAACGACTTGGACATTTTTGCAATAAGCCTCAAATACATGTATCGGTTATCCACTTTCGCACAATTTTGTCCTACTTCGCGCGACCTACAGAAGTTCATTGTAGCAACTTTAATCATGAACTGTCGTGGAAATTTCGTCTCACCGCTACGTCTCATAATGAATTTCTGTTACAACATTCTGTCGCGAAAGAGAAAGCGTAGTACAGAATTCGTAACCACGGCGAAGCCGCTCAAACCTCGACTCGAGCAACGTTAGCGTTTTCGCGTAAGAAACGCTTGCGCGTGTAATCAAACACCAACACAGGAAATACGTGGTATGTTCGCAATAACTGTCGATAACTACAACATTTGATACAAAAAACGATTTTATAACCGCTCATATTTCGATTAACTTTGTACAAATCTACCGGAAAGATGCGTATGTATATAACGTTACAGAAAATAGATTGGATTTTGAAATAGTTCATATCTTGTTCAATTCGTTTTTCTGTCAATCGTCTATCAATAATACAATATATATCACATATTTTCATTATTATGTACAAAATCCGAATGAACAAAAAATAACATTTTATTTTAAGTTTATATAAAAACAGACAGAGACGTATGTTAATACATAAAATACATTGTCATGTTTATTTTTGGAAAAAGGTCAATCTCATTAAAAAAAATGTGGAAAACATTGAGCGGATTTTCTATGGTGGATTTGTTGGTAGGAAATTCTCTGTTAAACCAGCAGCAGCGCTACCGCGAATTGTGTTTTCGCGAATGAGAATTAAAGTTGAGGGTGGTGGAGTGAAATTAGTAACTACGGCTTCGCCTTCCGACACGAAACGACGTAATGAGCGCTTTCGCGTGGGAAACAAAGGGCGAGAGAGTAACGTGGCTTCGGTTTCGAGGAGAGAAAAACCAAACCGTGCGAACGAAGCGAGATAGAGAGTAAGGGAAAAAAGCGGGGAAAACTCCAAAAAAAAAAAAATCATCGCACTCCGCAATCTCTTCCGAACGCTTCTTCGTCGCGGCGACGTAAGCACTTTCGCGTGGGAAGAGAAGTGGTTTGCTCGCATACGTAGCCAGACATCGGCAGCGGCATTCGCGTGCTCACAGATGCACTGTAAGCTGCGCGCCGTTGCTTGTCGCAGTAGTAGGCACCGTTGCATTTTTCAGCACGCCTCAGCACTTTCTACACTTCGCTCTGATCTTCGCCAAAATCTTTACTGTACGGAAACATGAGTCTTTATGTGTCGTATTCATTGTTATATGTCTGTGGTATGTGGAATAGCTAACGATAAGTAATTGCAATGAGTTTATAATTGCAAAAAATAATTGTGTTAATATATTATTATCATGTATATTGTTATGAAATTATAGAACTAAGAAATTATAATTATAGATAATATATTATAGATAATATATTTTGAATAATATCAATAGATAAAGATATAAGTAAGAAGGCTTGTGTTAATCTCTTATGTTAATGTTAATATGTATTTTAATGTCACATGACTTACGTCCACATATTTCATAAGTTTAAAATGTAAACGTAGTAGGTGTACATATTCCTTGATTTTAGTTCCTATGATCTCGTTAGAAAGAATTGAGAGACACATCTCTCTTTAACTCAATACATTAGAAAGAGAAAAAGAGAGACACACACACAGAGAGAGAGAGAGAGAGAGAGAGAGAGAGAGAGAGAGAGAGAGAGAGAGAGAGTTTCTAAACCGATAGCAAGAACTTCATAGGAAATCTACTCTTATTACGTCCATGGTTTAAAAAATGTCAGTTGTCTCGTATTATAACTACGAATAACGAATTAAGTATGTGCTAATGCCAGTTCAAATTGGAAAATATTTTTGATAATGATTCAACTTTAAATGTATTTTTCATTATTATATTAAATACAAATATAGTTTGCCATATCTGCTTACAAATCATTATTAAATTCTTATCTCGATATTCTTAAATGGTATATTCGAAAAATATTGAAATACCTTTATACATCTTTATAAATCTTGTATTTCGAATATACTATTTAAGAATACCGAAATAAGAATTTAATAAAAATTTGCAAGCAGCATAAATATTTTTCGAATACTGTTGCCGAAATATCAATGAGACAAAAAGATTCTATAGCCGATCTATAAATTATTTGTAGTATATGGGCTTATAAATATAAAGGCCTCGCGTCGTTGCACTCTGCGCACCTCAAAGATTCTCGTTGAAAAGACGCGGCAGATGTCTCACTTTATGTGCGATAAAAACACTTATGTGCTTGAATTCCGCCCACGATGTTGTTTACGAGAATACGTAGCCGCATTGTGTTACGTTCTGGCGATGCTATTGTTGGCACCATGCTGTACGCTCATAATAATTATCAAACGCGAACCATGATAGACAGTTTTTGCAATACCACATGCCGGATATGGTAAACGAAGTCACGTGCAATAAATGGTAAATATAAATCCAAAAGGAGAATTACAACCAATAATTAACCCTCATCCCGATGCAGAGTTTCATTATTTACCGTACATGTATGCAAGTTATAATATCATAAAAGATATTTTTTGCTGAATACCATATTTAGGAATGCACAAAATTTATATTATTTTACATATATACAGTTACTGATATTATATTAGCGCATTTATATTTATTTAGACATGTTTTTTGTTAATCTCCGATAACGAATAAACATAGCATGATGTAATAAAAAAGATAAATAACGAGAAGAGAAACAAACTCTTCTACTCAGGCGAGCATTTCGCGGTACGTATCTCGTTACAGCGATAGCGAACTAAAAATCCAATGTAATATGTCGAAGATAATACATGTATATTTCTGTATTATGATTGCATGATGTGTAGTTTGATAAAACCATAGAGAGAACAATTTTGTTCAAAACATTTACATAGATAATCGACTGAAGACATTTGTCTCGCTGATAGTTTCGCTGTCGCAGTCGTTACAGAAAGAAATAAAAATGATTTATCATTACATAAAATCAAGCAAAATAGATATCCACTTTAATATATATATATCTATTATATATCTATTATATGTAGATCAACGTAAGACTTGAAAAAAAATAATTATAATTTAAATTGTCATTTTTTTAATTCTATCTATTACACATGATCTACTGAATCTTTTCCTGAAGTTAACTAATACAATTAAAAATAAAATTAGTAAAGGATTTATCCTTTAAAAAAACAAACTCGTTATATGATTCTTATAAATCAGTCTTTCAATTAACTGTTCGTTTCTATACGTCGAAAATAATTTCCGCGACGTTCGACATACATATTTGCAACGAGCGCTGATAGGGATCGTGTAAAAGCGCAAAACCAACATGGCGAACACGAGCGCTGAACGAGCGAATGCGTTGTAATCAACTAGCGACGTAGTAGATTGGCTGTCTCGCAAAAATTGCGGCTATCCGAAATTCCGAGATTAAACCAGAAACGACTGAAAAACTGTCGAAATCGCGAAAATACAGAATGCGTCGCCGGACGGTGCCGCGGATTATTTCCAATCAAAACGAATCGTTTTAAATCCCGAATAAACCAATCGCGTGTCCACGCGTTCTATCTGATGTCCGAAAATGAAGACATCAATCGCGGTGTTTGCGTCCGGCAAAACTAATTAACTAATTCCTCACCGTCGCTCGTCTCTTATCGCCTCGAATGAGATCTAAATAGAGTTTTTGCTAGTTAATGGCGACCTGCATTGGTAAGGATTCAGTTTTCTTGGAAAATGTCATTAAACTTCAGTTACGTGCGGTATACTGAGAAACCATAAGCTTGCTATTGCGATTTGAAATTAAATTCATCCTCTAAAAGATGATTAACTTAAATTATTCCATGTCTATATACGAAGAGCCTTATATTCCGTTATATTATTAAAATCATTAATTTTTAATGAGATGTTTAATTATTTAATTGATTGTAAGAATAAAAATTGAAGATATCTTTGTCCAAGATATCAAGATCTCAAGATAATCCAGAATTCAAAACATATTTAAATAAATATTTAATCATAGAACTTTTCTTGCAACAGCTTATGAGATATATTATAATGAAGGAATCAGACAATGTCACAAGCATGTTACATCGCGTTCAAACATATATGTTTGTGATAATAAATTATATAATAGTATATAATAATAATAAATTAATAAGTACCTAGTTCCTTCTGTTGTTCAAAGGTATTTAATAAATAAATAGTTATTTATTTACTATACGTAAAATTCCTAATGCTCTAACGGCTTGTATGTATACACCTATTCTTTACGATTTCAAAACCTTAATACTTTTTTTTCAATTTTGTTTTATTTCGTTAGTATTAATTTACGCACGTGTACACAATGATACGCGCGATTGGCAAGCATACAGAAATTGGTTTTTAAATAGCGCTCTTGTTTTTTCAAGTGCAAAGATAAATATAGTGCGTACAGATGCTACTAACGTAAACGTTATACACTCGTGTTCTCTTCAAGGTGCGTTTTTATTTGCATTTTGTAACGATCAGATCAATTGCGTCGCACAATCCGCTTGATTTCCCATATGCGAGTGCTTCGCGAATCTTCGATTCAATCGTTTTATACTTTAAAATTGGATTCCTGCCAAAAGCATATGCATCCCGCAACGTTTTACGAGTCACATTTCATTTGCGTGTAAATAACACTTTAATGTTTATACGAGAACACGCGTGTGGAACTATGAAACAAAAAAGAGCACGTGCTAAAGCACATGAACTATGAAATGATAAGTTATAAAAATAGATTATTCTATACATAATGCTGACGTGATTAAATCCCATTTGCATTATTTTTCTATAAATTACTATGTTCATTATTATAACAATTATCTTTCTTTTAATCTTTTTCGCATAGCAAATCTCCTATAGACATGCATATCATATTAAATGGAGAAAATATCTCATTGTTATCGACTATAATTGTTGAGATTATTTATAACTTATAAATAACTTTAACAAACTATTGACATATAATCTCATAATTATGTTTTACGTGTATATATATATATATGTATATTATATAACTACAAAATATTTAAATTTTTTTTGACGAAATTTGGTACGTATTAATGATTGATTTATTTTACTGTAAAAAATTTAGCAAAAATTCATACTATATTTGAATACATCAAATTGTTTTCTAAAACATGGGATTATATTAGTTATAAAATTATAAAAGATTATTTATTCAACGTACCCAATTAATCTTCAGCAATGTGCAAACTAAAATAACTGTATTTCGCCTCAAGAAATTTTGCCCCATACTATAAAACATATTTATAGAATTTCAGAGCCTTATTTCAGTTTGTATGCATAATGATGATTGATATGGTAAGAAATAACAATCCCAAAAACAAATATTTATATAACTGAAATAAATTCTTACATTTATTCTCGTTTTACAGATTAATTTTATCATATATTGAATAGAAATTATGAAATTTTCAATATATAAAACTTCAGCATTAAATATATAAAATTTTAAATATATAAAAACTTCAGCATTATTTACTTATTACTGAAATTTCAAATTTAAAACTTTCTTGATTCAATTTGTTTCATATAGTATAAACAAAAAGTACATAAGCTGAAATGAAGTTTTTATTATCGAGCATTCAATTTAAGTATATATATTTTAAATTGACCTGTCCTTGCAGCATTGATCTAATATATCGTTCTAATATATCGTTTATCACTGTCGTAATAAAATA
>Ga0157364_1006171_pt1 | contig 12284 bp, 7 predicted proteins | sample AttsexASBM2_FD_111476 | JGI IMG/M metagenome (GOLD analysis project Ga0157364, IMG submission 111476) | Fungus gardens microbial communities from leaf cutter ant in Ribeirão Preto, State of São Paulo, Brazil - Atta sexdens ASBM2 | ecosystem: Host-associated > Fungi > Mycelium > Unclassified ...
AGTTTTCAATTTACCTGATATTTCCATGATTTCTGATTTTGTGACAAGCCTGTTTTTTATCTAAAAATTAAATATTTAAAAAGCTATAGGTTCACTGAAAAAAAATATAGTCAATTTTAATAAATATTTAGTTGAATATTGCCAACTGAATGTTTATTAAATATAAAGATATATTTATTTGATAAACAAGAAATATTAATTTGATTTAACAATCTTTTTTTTTATTAAACAAGTATTTATTGTAAGTAAATGTTTAGTTGGCAGTATTGGACTAAATATTTATTAAAGTTAACTACATTTTTTTCTCAGTGCAGATCTAAAATTTTGTGTGTTAAAAACCATCAAAATATTAAATTTAAATTTTTTAATTTTTCAATAAAATGTAAATATATATAGGATGTGAATATATACAAGTAACATATACGTTGTAAACATTTAAAGTGAAAGAGAAATTCGAGTGGTCGCTAGTTGTTCTCTCCATCTCGCTGGATGCGTCCAGATAATAAGTGCCGTCGTCGACCACGCGACATTTATAATACGCGGCGCGCTTCTACGAAGAGAATTGATCGCGGATTCACGGAACATCTATCTACCTACCTACGCGCACCTCACACGCAAAACGCGGGATTAAATCGACCCAATTCCCCAACGCTGCAATTTACCGCGCGTGGCTTGTGCGTTGCGCGCCCGTAATTCATGAATCCATCTCTTGTGAGTCGCGCGGACCCCGCAATTACGAGCACCACCCACCAGATTGCTACACCTTCCTGCAGAGTCGATTCTCTCTCCGTAATATTTTCAAGCGAAAAAAAAAGTAGAACTCGAAAAAGTTTCGATATAGCAGAAGAATTAAGGCTGGGAATATTCCGCATGAAGCCTCCAGTTATGAAACTGGCGATCTAAAACGTTTAAATTTCGTTCTCCCGTTTCTAAACATTTCTATGTAAAACGAAAACTTTTTGGATTCATATAAAAATAATAAAGTTCAATTTTAATTCCAGCAATAAAAATAATATAAGAGAAAAAAATAATTTTAAAAAATAGCATTATGCTTCTCTTTAGACAATAATTTAGTTAATAATCAATATTTAAATTTAAAACTTAACGATTCATCAAAGTGTCGGTCAATCGGCTTTAGACTCAAACTTACATTTATAACTTAGAACATTAATTATAAAAATATAGCGACACTGCATACAACTCGAAGATAAACATAATGTGGTTTCACACAAAAATAGATCTTAAAAAATCGGTTTTGTTTAAAAAGTGTTTGGTTACGAAATTAATAAAAAAGAAAAAAATATTATGTGTGCACACTTCTTTCGCATATAAATTGCTCAATAAAAATCTAGTATATATACATAGTACATATTATAATATAAATTAAGATATTATACAATATTAAATTAAGATATAAGATAAATGAAAACATAAGATTAACAGTACAACTACAATTGATTCATGGAATAATCATTTTAATGTGAAAACTTCGAAAAAGCAATCACGGGATCACATTAACAAAATACTATTATTAAATTTTGAATAATTCGAAAAGTATGCAGCCAAGTAGATAACAAACAACACATTCAAATATACATATATTCGTGTGACAATACTCAAGTTTAAGAAGAATAAGGAAATATGAATAAATGCCAAAATACAAGTATTTTACATTTCAAAATGTTTTAAAGTAAAAATGTGTTATTGTAAACACTATTATGTATAATGTATACACATAACTAACGTCATAGTATAATAACGAAATATTAAAAATAATTCCATAAGTAATTACTAGAACTCGCTATTTAATAGTAGGAATATCAAGAAAAGCCACTATACTTACAATGGACATTTAATATTATCTTTTCCTTTATTAACGTCAAAGTTAATACGTTTAAAAAACGTATATTTACGGAAACTACAATTTCGCTGAAATATATAAAAAATTAGGTGGATACAGATCTGAAAATAATTCTGTTGAAACATCAAAATAATTATGTAGAAAATTCAAGCACGATGAGCAAATATGTTGCAAAAAGTTTTGACATTCTAGCAACCAGTTTAAGTGTTCTACGTAATTATTTTGATAATTCAATAATATTATTTTTAGATTTTGCTCTAAAAAAATTTTAAATATTTCAAAAGTTAAATTATTTCATTAAAAAAAATTTTTTAATATTTCAAAAAAAGTTGTCCTTTCCGTATTATAATATAATATTAAAATATTGTTTTTGTTGTAACATCCTACTTAACCAAAAGTATAAATTAACCCCATAAATTGACGTAAACTATAACTAACGAAAAATAAATTAAAATACAGTTTTTTATTAAAAAATGTATTTTTATAACAATTTTAATATTTTATTAGTTTTCTTGTGGATTCTTCTTGTGGATTGTCGCCGTTTTCCAAGAAAATGCGATAAATTGAGAATATTTTATATTTATAGATAAGGTTGAAGTCTGAAAAAAAAAAATTAAAATTGCATAGTCGCGCATTGCACAATTTTTCATCATCCATTCCGTCGCGAACGGCAGAATTTCGCGGTACAGCAGAAGCTCTTGTGGATCAGCTTTTGGATGCTGCGCGCGTCTGGGCCACCTTTGTAACAACGGGAATCGATCTCGACGGCGACAAAGAGAGCTAGCCGATTGGCAACAACGTTTCGTCCCTGAGCGGATTGCAATTTGGCGAAAATCGAATTCATCGTCGTCAGGACGATCGCAGGGCCGGCGATCGAGTTTTCTGTTTCGCCGAATAATAACTGCCAACATGGGCGTGTGGGCGCGTTGTAGACATGGATTTATACACGGAGTCGGAATGCACCCCGTAAATACTTGGGGCGAAAAATTGCAGCGTCGATCTCTGTCGACGTTGTTTTGCATTTGTTACGTGGAGCTTGGGCGAGCAAAAACTGTCCGCGCCTCTGAAATTGCGACAATTTGATTCGCCGTTACGCTCACGTTGATCAATGGAAACGTCCCGGCGAAAATTAGTCGTCGCGTTCGCGATAATGCACGGCGATAAAAGCGAACCACGACAGCTTTTCGCAAATTATTCGACAGTCACTGCCAAATACCGTCGAGCTCGAGCTTAATTTTATAAGCGTATTTAATCAAACAGATACGAATTGCAAATAATCGCACCGTTTGGACAGAAATCAACCAAAGTTTCGCACTTTTATGGATAATTTTCTATATGCATATGTATATATACAGTTTCGGCCAAATATAACGCATCCCCACAAATTCATGTATAAACATTCTATATCCAACAAAAAATAAAATTAAAAATAATTTTATTGAAAAATATAATATTTGTTCGCTATAATAATATTTATTTTAATTATAATGATACTTTTTTATAATTTTAATATTTTGTTGCTTTTCCTTTGAATTTTATTTCGCAAGAAAATAAATGCAATAAATTAAAACCTGCACAGATGCAAAATTAATAAAATGACGACAAATTTAATAAATTAAAATTTTTAATCACGTATATATGAATTACAATAAAAAAAGCTAAAAGCTAAAGCTCGTGCTTAAAGAATTATGACAAAGTGAAAAATAACAATGAAAATATATATTATGTTGAGCATTTCTGAAGAGATTTAATACTTTAAATATTTCATCAAATTTATAATTCGTAGCTGTTAAATTGTTAAACTATTTTATTTCGTAATCGAGGTATCTAATACTGCAATAAAAAATTCTATAAAAATTTTCTTGCGGGATTAAAAGAGCTTAAATATTTAAAGTGTCTGCAAATTGGGAATTTAAAGGTTTGTAGACAGCGGAATCCTGATGGAAAATTGATGAAAAACTCTTTCAAGTACGATCGTAATTGCGTTCGCAATGAGGGACAGCGCAAACGGAGCGACGATAATTCGTTGCACTTACGGCCGCTGATATGGTTGGGCACGGACGTCAAGCACGCGCGTTGCTTGCCTTTGTTTCGAAGAACCCCGATTAAAGTTTCTGCGAACGCGTTCCCGTAATTTAACGGCGCCTTTAACGGCACCCATCTCGAAAAATAGGCCAGACAAAATAGTCGTTACAATGATAACTCTGATACGCTTCACTTCCCAAGAATCAGCTGATAAGCCAACGAAGCGCGATTGAGACAATTGTTAACATTCTGTCAACACCTCGCTGATGAATGATTCATCAATTGGTAATCTTAAGAAACGAGCACAAACAATTCTAAATAAAGAAATCACGTTTTACAAAAGTGAACATAAATATTTTATTACTTTCCAACTTCAACGCAAATTGACGTTATTATATTTAATGAAAAATAAATTGAAAAATAGTTTTGAAAAGCAATATTTAGTTTATAACAATATAGCGAAAAAAGAAGAATTAATTTTGTAACAATTTTAATTTTATTACGACGCTATTCATAGTCCAGTCTTTTGAGATCGTCTTGAGTAATGTCTTAAGATAATACGGCTGTCTGATTGATTTATGACTTCTTAAAATTGTACTTAAGAGGCTTTCTACAATAAGCCATTACCTAAGCTTTCAGACATAGGTTATAAAAAAATAACCAATCACAGTCAAATGTGAGAAGAATAATCGATTATAGTTGGTTAATTTCTTACAGCTTACGACTTAAGCTTAGATAATGCACTGAAAAAAAATATAATCAATTTTAATAAATATTTAATTGAATACTGCCAATATTTATTAAATATAAAGATATATTTATTTGATAAAAGAAATGTTAATTTGATTTAACAATCTTTTTTTTTATCGAACAAATATTTATTTACTATAAGTAAATGTTCAGTTGGCAGTATTGAACTAAATATTTATTAAAATTAACTATATTTTTTCTCAGTGTGGCTTCTTATAAAAAGCCTTGAATGTAAGAATCAACTATCAGCCCTAGTCCTCATTTTTTTATTACCACGTTTTTCAAGAAAATGCAATAAATTGAGGATGCTTTATTACTTATAGCCAAAGCTGTGTAATAAAAAATGAGAAATACGAACAGTAAACTTTTCAAATCGTGTCTTCTTAGAACACGAAGTTCTCAAATATTTAGTGTTAAGAACTCTTTGTAATGAAAAAAAAAAAAGTTGAAAGCTTCAATCTCTTAAGATAACGCAAAGATTGAAGACAGAGAATACACGATTTCTTCTCGCAATTGTAGACTTCTGCGAGGATAATTCCAAAGTCAAACTGCGGTGCATCTGTGATGCGTCATCGGTGAACAGATGCATACGGCGAGTGAACTCTTCCACGAAGCAGATTCGATTGGTCGTTCGTAGAATCTTCTACCTACGCACCTCGCTCAATCGCGTAATGCATCAAGAAGAGAAAGAGAGAGAGAGAGAGAGAGAGAGAGAGAGAGAGAGAGAGATCGGGTCGTACCAATTTTCCTGACTGGCAATTTTCCGCGAAGCAATTGCTTTCTTAGCTCGTGTAAGGAATTTATTCATTAATCTACTCCCAAGGCACGCGAAGAAAAGCGTTCACTCTCGATTATAATCCCTGTGTTCACGTTAATTATCTTTCTCTTCATCTTGCGCAAAGTACCTTTAATAAAAATATATGAGACCAATATAAATATACCGCTCCATTTGTTATAATAACAGCACACAACTTTTGAGAACAAAGTTGTCTAGAAAATAAGTTTGAATGTTTTAAATCTCATTAACATTATTTGCAATATATTAATTTAAAAATGTAATTTTGGAGTACAACTGATGTTAGCGGAATAAAAGTATATTCTTTCTTTTTTTACGTTTCCGTTCTTTTCTGTAAGCAACTTCAAAATGACAATTTTTTAATTATGTCCTTGTAGTAAATGAGCGATACAGAAAAACGTTCCTAATGCGTGAATTCCTTTAATTTACTATACAGCCTCGGCCATGAATATAAAGCACCCTTAATTTATCGCGTTTTCTTGGAAAAGACGATAATAAAATTCAAAGAAAAAGAACATGATGTTAAACAAGAAAACAACAAGATATTAAAACTGTTAGATAAATATTGTTTGTAAAATAAATATTGTTTTTCAATAAAATTGTTTGATAATTCATTTTTCGTTTCGTAACATAAAATGTTTACGTCAATTTGCGAGGATTCTTTATATTTTTGGCTTTTGACTAAGGATGTATAATTCATTGTTTGAATTATTTGATAAAAATACTTGATAAATATGCGGATCGAATTGTCTTACATTGTTTCAATCTCCAATTCTTTAGTGAATTCAGTATCAATTTTTCACGAATGAATTTACGAATGAAATACAAATACGATGAATCTCATCGCGACCAGAAAATATTTCAATGTTATATTCTTCAAGCCTTCAAATATTTCTTGAATCTGTAATACAACTTTTAATAACGTAGATAAATTGATCGATAGCTGATTGTGAGAATTTAACAGCAGAGAAAATGAAGAAACGAAAAATTGAACAGCGAAATTTAATATGTGCTCAAAGAGTTAAACGTCGTCGGCTCGAAATTCTCTCGGACGAATTCCGGCAAATTGCTGGGGCGAAGCTAGAAGTTGGTTATATCGACAGGCAGGACACTAAGGAAGAACGGCAGTGCACGAATGCGTGCTAAATCGAGGGATTTAGGAGCCGTAGACGACCGGAAACGCGGTCGCTCCTCCGATGAATATTAACTCGGCAATTCGCCCTGGTCGCCCGCGAAAAGGCGAAATTTTCCAAACGTTTTCCAACCGAATTCTAATACGCTACGACGATTCTCCGCGATTACATTACCCGACCGAACTTTAACTTTATCTTGTAGAAGTGATGAAGTGGGTGATCCTGATTTCTTATTTCACTCTCTTCCTCTTTATATATGTTTACATGTATTATTTATCATATTTTATATTTTTACGTGAACATATATGTATATGAAATTAATAAATTAACATAAAAATTTTTTCGTATGTTTTAAATTTTATGGGATGAGGATATTTAAAAGGTCCACGAATATCATAAATATCAAGGATAATAATTACAACAAAAAATAAATATTTACTTTGAAATATATACAGACATATTTAAATCTCATATTTAATAATAAATAATAAATGCGAGTACATTAAATTAATGGTTAATAAAATTTATTGCGCGTATTTAAAAATTCACGAATATTGCGAATGTTCAGGACAATTAAGAAACAAATTAATGGACATTAAAATTAATTGATACAAATTTGTAATACTAATAATCACACTGTTAGAAATATTCATAAATTTCATTAACTTTTAAGTTACACAATTTGAACTTAATTTCAAGACATTACATTAAATTTAATGTATTTTTCATAAAAATTTATGAAATTTAATGTACTTTTTATAAAATTTTATTAAAAAATACATTATAAATTTCATAAATTTAATGTTCACGTTCATTACATTTAAATAACTATTGTAACTTAATTTTCAATCAAATCATTCAATACTTTTAATTTCGTTCATAATCACGAGCTTTTCATTTACATGTAAAGGAAGTTCGTGGTTACATTTCTAACAATACATTTAATTATTTTAATAATATACTGCCATTCTTTCTCTTTCCTGACTTTTCTATTAAAATCCAAAAATTTGACGACTGCCCCTGAAATACGATTCAAGTCTCTGGTTGGAAAACGATGTTACGATGTCATAAAAATCGATGTAGCTGAACAATACAACACTTTTAGAGGTTTTTCTCCTGCCATGCACGCCGGTACCGAAAACACGCGCCGGAAAAGCGAACTGACTGTCCGGAACTGATCAGATCCGACAGACAGAGAGATTTAATTGAAATTCCGGATCGATACATTCGTGGGCATTCGATATATACACCGTGCTATGTTATCTCGCGGGAACAAACGCGAAGATGAATTTCAGGGAGGAATGATTATCGATTCATAGATAAGAAGAGCAACAAAATCTTTACTTAAAAAGAAAAGCATATTTTTTATCATTTATTTCTCAATACTTTGCTTTATCTCGAGTTTTATCTTTTATTATCTTAAATCCATCATTCACAGTGCTCTAAACAACCAATACGTTTATATAATTGCAAGGGAGAAAAAAAGTTGAGAATAAAAACCGATTAAATATTATTTACAAAATAAACTCACAACGTTCGTTCTCTATTTAGATCTCAAAACCTTTATCCCCGAATTTGTATCGTCCGGGGAAAAAAACATTTGATTAAACGGTAGGAAAGATTTGTCCGCAATAACAAAGGTTCCGGACGCAGAAAAAGATGCGGAAAGAATCGCAGAGGGGGTCTTCTCTCTCTCATACGAGCCAACATTGTGTCCCACGGGATCTCTACATGACAGTATCATGATGACGAGGCTCTTTGACGCGGACATCGAAAACGAGTATCGTTTTGTCGACGATAGCGATTGACGTTTTGCAACGCTTTTTGCGACAATCGTCCCCGCGTCCTCTGCCCCTCTTTTATTTTGAATGGAAGCGTCAAAGGCGCATCTTCGTGTGATCATCCGAATTTTGCGCTCTTTTTTTTTTTTAATCGCAACGACAGCGTTTCAAATCGAACGCGTGCACTTTTCCGATTGATGCTTCCCTTTTTTAGCTGTTGTTATTACAAACGTTTGAATTAAAAAAAAAATTCGATTATTGCTTTAGTTATAAATCCACAATCGTGGGTCATCTCTTAAAACTCGATAAAACAAAAAGAGATTTTAGAAAGATTGAATCAACTGTCCCTTTAGAATCTAATTTGTACAACATTTTTTAGATATATATATAAAAATTACTTTTTCAAATATTATATGAAGTGTTCAGCGTAAAAGTGACCCTATAAACCGGTCAATAAAATTGATCGGTAATTAAATAAATAATACTGACAATACGCATCAATACTTTTAGTATTTTTATAACCTTACACGGTCAGGTATTATCGGCAATATATTTCACTTTAGTTTTATGTGCAATATCTATCGCACTATGACATACTGTGACATGGATTTATTAGCATCGCTTTATATAAAAGCGATGCTGATACTCGAGAATCAAAATCTAGATCACCGTCAGTATTCTATGTCAATCCATCAGTATTAACACACGATCAATAATATATCGTCCGTATAATTTGTTAACATTAACAGTATTATTGACAGTAAAATCATCTTAACAGTCCACGATTTCTGGAACGCTTCCGAGTTAAAAAAAGATTGAAATATTCATCTACTTTATGCAAACTATTTAAAATAGAAAATGAAAAAAATTTTTTTTTTAATCAAAATCACGTTGAATTTATTTAAATAACATCAATTTTTTTCATAATAAAGGTTGAATTCAATTCTTTAGACGAATTCAACGGGAATGTCACTTTTATTGTTATTTATCTTATTGATATTTAACATTTCCATCATTATTTTAAACAGTAATACTCTAAGAAATGCAAACATAAAAAGCTGTCTAAAAATTATTTTGGCATTGCAAACACATAATATCCATAATATAACATCAATAAGGAAAAATTGTAATAGCTGTAATTTATTAAAAAAAGTAGAGCTTTGTATTCCAGAAGAAGGTAAGCAATTTAAATATTTGTTTACATAACTTGCAATTTTTCTTTATTGATTAAATTTTTATGATAAATATATATGTAAAATACATATTATATATGTGTCTGTTAATTTTAACTTAGACATGGACTTAGATAGTGGATTCTCTGAGACATGCAAAAATATAAAAATTAACATTTTTTTATATCTCAGAAAGTCCACTATACGTCTCTTTATGTATTACATTATTTAACATTTTAAATAATATAAAAAGAAAAATTGTTTTTTTTTCTCAAGTCAGAGGAAAATTTATGCTATAACAAAAATTATATAAATTCAATTTTAATAAATTCACTTCGACTAGATTACTCTAGAATCGAAAAACATAAATATATCGATACTGAATTAAGGTGTTTGGTTGTAATTACACATGCAACGTGCAAATTATTGGGGCGAGAGAAGAAATCGTTTGCATGTTATAATACAATATTTCAATCACTCTCCGTGAATAGCCTCTTTGATTTCAATTTTATCATTACTATTCATCATTATCTTATTCTCGTCCTACGTAACGTATTTCTATTACATAAATGTCGAATGGAGGTATAATAAGGATCTCCTTTGAGCTTCTAATATAGGCTGATGAATGAATCCCATCAGGTTTAGCCTAGGATATCCTACTTACCGAGTACAGAGAGAGTGATGTCACCCTCCAAAGTGGTTGTGTCGTTACGTGCCTGGCAAGAGTACCGTCCCGCATCCGAGGCTCTCATCTCCTGCGTGTAGATCGTTTGATTCGCGCTCTCGGGATACAGGATAAAGTGGCTCTCGCCGCCCGGCCAAGGGTAAGCCCTGTTATCCTTGTACCTGAAATAGAAGTAACGTAAACGCATTATGGTTACGAACACAAATAATCTCCATCACACGTTTGTCCGAGGTAAACGTAAAAAATAAATACAAAAGATCAATTTTAAGAGATCAAAGTGTAGAGTGTTTCTTAAACATTGGATAATATTTTAGGAACTGATTTTATGAAGAAAAGTTTTTATGAATATAATACCATATAATCTCAAAGGCCTTGTTTGAAAGATAGAGTAAAAATTTTATAAACTTATCATTTTTTTATTCACTCCTGAAAAGGTTTTTAAAAAATAAATTTTTTTCTCCTTTTTTTAGCGGGAATATAATTAATAACAAAATTACAATGAACGTAATAAAAATCTGTAAAAATTTGATTCCATTAACAAGTCCGAGACAGTAATATATTACCTAAATCATGTTTCTGTGCCATTACTTTTTAAAAAACTTCATTATAGGTAAATGAAGATAATATCTTATTTAATGAATTAAAAAAAATTTCTTTCTTAAAAAAGAATTCATATTTCTCTTCATAAAATGATCTCATAGACTCCTAAAATATTAGACAGTACTTGAGAAATAACCAGTGTACGAATATATTTTTGGAATCTATCTTCGATAATAAAAAAAATTAAAACAGAGAGCATTTCTGGAGATAAACAAACTTTATCTTTTATTTTAAACAATATTAAGTAAACATGTTCAAGAAATGAAGATCTTTTATTTTACTTCTTCTATTTATTCCATCAGTTCAGAAAAAACGACAGTTTATCAAGTTAAATTCATTTATTAAAACCTTTTTCTTCGTTATATGTAACAGTAATTCGTGATTTGTTTTCAGATGAGCGATGAAGGGGTGCGTTTATCGAGTGAGAATTTTGAAAATCGACGGAGAAAAGGGCGGAGCGGGCGGATATTTTTCAAGAAACAATAATTTATCGCGGGGAAGGGGTCGGTCGATCGTCTTGAAACACGTCGTACTGAAGAACAAGCCCGATATTTCCGGGACGGGAATATCGATGGCTGTTCTTGAGAGCATTCGTTCCGCCGTAAAGATAAAAGTCGAGGGAACGAGCGCTCCTCGACAAACACTCGAAGGAGGGAAGAATCAAGAGCATTGAACCGTACGCGAAAATAAATCGTCCTGACTACTTCCATCGCAATGTCTCCCGTCACAATGACTTCGTTAATTTGTCATTACCATTGCATTGCCTTCCTCTCATTGTTTGCTACCGTCAATAATATCGTTAATAGTTAATAGCTGTATAAAACACTCATTATCAAAGAATAGCTTAATAACGAAAACAAATGCAACGTAGCGAAGAAATATAATAACGATTGTAAATGTTACACAATAATGCTAGAGTACATAGTAATAGCAGCATAATTATAACAATAATAGAGTTGTTACGATAATCACGTTATTATACTCTCATCTTTTACGCCAATTATCTCTATAAAAATAGCAATTTGTTTTACAATTATTCTTGTCCTATTCTGTCAACGAGTATGAATAATCTCCAATTTTTTTCTTCCACAAGAATTGTATTTTTATCATAATTTCTAATTCCGCATTTACATTTCCAACGATCCCGGTTACGAAGCCTCCTTTCGTCTTCTTTGGAGTAAAGATTCGATGATGTTCCCATGAGAGGCAAAGAAAGTCTCTCCATGTAATTCAATTTCTACTACGTAAATCTATTTTCCTTTTGCTGGCCGATCAAAAAGGCACAGATCCTACGAATTTGGATTGTCCAGAAATTTATCTCTAGCCTTTTTCAGGTGTAATTACAGAATTGTTTATTCCTTGATTCCTTTAGATTTCTTAACCAACGATTTTATTCTCTGCACAGCGACCATTATTCATTTCCTGTGTAAGAAAAATACTTCCATATATCTTACATTTTTACTCCTGGATACTTGAACAAT
>Ga0157364_1006172_pt1 | contig 12283 bp, 5 predicted proteins | sample AttsexASBM2_FD_111476 | JGI IMG/M metagenome (GOLD analysis project Ga0157364, IMG submission 111476) | Fungus gardens microbial communities from leaf cutter ant in Ribeirão Preto, State of São Paulo, Brazil - Atta sexdens ASBM2 | ecosystem: Host-associated > Fungi > Mycelium > Unclassified ...
CTATTTACTAAGCCTTCATTAATCAGAAATAAAGAAGAAATCATTCTACCGTACACTCTCTCGTGTTCTCTTTCTCTCTCTGTCTCTCTCTCTCTCTCTCTCTCTCTCTCTCTGCTTCGTGTTCTTCGTTTTTTTCTTTCTTCTTTTTTTTTGCTCCGCTCACTCGTCTCCCGAACACGAAGATATTCCGGCTGAGTTGCGCCTTCTCCCGAACTATCGTGGACCGGATCGAATGGCGGTCCAGGACCGCTTGAGAGGCAAGACGAAGAAGGAGGGAAGAAGTATCGTGGACTCGAAAAGAGTGTGTAGCCAGGGGTGAAATCCGGTAGCCGCGACCATGTCGACCCACGTTTGCGTTCGACGGGGCGCAAAACGGTCGGGCAGCCGCGAAAAGATTTCGAATGCGGGAGAGACCATCAAAGATATCACGAGTGATCTAGCACTACGGACGTTGTTTCAGAATAAAATATCGAATATATTCGAGTTCAAAAAATCAATGTAAGTTTTGTAATAAATATACGAATGTGTAATAAAAATTTAAAAAGTGATAACTCTCTCTCTTTTGCGAGAAAAACATGCGATTTATGATGCGGCACATTCTGCTATATTATTATAGTAATAATGGCAGAAATAGGCAGAAATGTAGTAATGCATTAGTTTTAAATGTTGCCGACTTTCAGTGGAGTTCGCTATGTGCGGCATATAAAGTAACTGATGGCAATACAAAGTAAAAACCATAGCAGAAACGTGTGACGCGTGTGCTTTGCACCAGGGCACGCTAATTATAAGTACGTGCGGTTTAAAATTCGTTGGAGAAAATGAAAGAATATTTGCAAGAAATAAAAAAAATTAAAAAATGGAAACCTGAAACCTAAGATCATTATCTGAGTCAATAATGTTCTATACTTTTCACTCACGATTTTTAGTTTTTTTGCAAAAAGCAAAACATAAAAAAATATAAAATCTTCAAAGAAACTCAAATATGAAAAAAGATTAAATTCAATTTTTAAATTTGCAAATTTAGAAATTTTATTTTGTGCAAAAGATGGAAATTATTATTAAATAATACATCTGCAGATTTTACAATATTTGTCAATACATTGAAAAAAATATTAAATTTTTGTTTGAGCAGTTCTGAAGATAAATATTTATTAAATATAAATATATATTTATTTGATTAAAAAATAATTTATTTAATTTAATTATCATTTTTTTATTGAGTAAATATTTTTTTCAACTATATATAAGTAAATGTTTACTCAGTACTATTCAAAGAAATGTGTATTAAGAGTTAGTTTTTTTTTCCTGTATATCCAACACTTCAAATGAATGGTCAAAATACTGACTTCTATTCCCTTTCTGTTTAGATAACAAGGAAAGTAGGAAAGGATTGACTTGTCGACGCGTGCGACACGACGCGTCCCTTCTTTCTTCGAATCCAGGCGCTCTTCCGTAAATGCGCGACGACAACGGTTACGCGCGCGATCGCATAATTAATTCGTCGCGCCACGTGTCACGCGTTGACTTTCGCCTCACGCGCATCACCTTCCTCGCGTAATTCCGAACGAGAAGTGAATGCTGATCGTGCGCACTTACTCACTAGCCGCTATTCCCGCGGAAAAACACGAACTTTCTACCGCGCATATCGAATTACCGGACGTGATATCGCGGACGTCACCGGCGATGCTCGACAACGAGCACAAATTGACCGAAAACCCGTAACAAGACGGTGCCAGAAGTTGCGAGCGACACGAATCCGTTTTACAAGAAGGCGCACTCGTTCAAGCGCGAATAGCGCTCACCGAATAAAAAAACTAGCGTCGACATGGTGCACGAGTAGTTAATACACAAGAAACGGCACGAATGCGGTACTGGCCGTTATTCTGTGCAAAACGTGATAAAAAGTCAACAAAATTTTAGAGACAATTTATATGAGACAATTTATATGAGCCAACTATTTCTACACCAAATATTTATCCTTTTCCATTTAAGAAAGAGCAGATTGTATTTAGAAAAAGATGTTAAATATATGAAAAGCAACTTTTATTAAATATTTAAATACTAAAAAAAAAAGTTTTGTTGAAGTAATCGAAAAATTTAATTAGAACAAATCTGAAAATAAATATATTGAATTTTCTAAATAAATTGTATTAAACGATCAAGTTATTGGCTATCAGAATATTAAAATTTTTTATAATATTATTATCAGTTTAATTATTTTAATAATTCAATATCATTATTGGCTGGCCTAATTTGTATATATATATATATATATATACATACATATATTTCAACAAAGCCATTTCCACACATCTATACACTAGGAAGCAATTAGAACTGCGAGTAAAAGTTAAAGAATAATTGGCAATTGCGTTGGTGGTGCATAATGAAAGACGTAAGGCGCATACGAAGTATCTACACGCCTCGACCTAACCGCAGCGTAATTGTTCGCGACTTGCGAAACTTGCGCGATCGATCGCGGCCGTACGGAAGCTCGTTAGAAAACAAACCGCCGCAAGCGCGCGCGGCTCCAGCGACAATCGCATCGAGTACGGAGTTTCGTGCGAGCAAGCAAGCAAGCTCCGATCGGAAAGCCGATTTTCTCCCTCGTACTCCGAAGCGAATTTAATATCCAAGCGCTTCGGCGACGACGACGGCGACGGCGACGACGACGACGACAACGACGGGGATGGTTCTAGCGCTCGCGCGTACACGGCCGCACGTGTCCGTGTGTCAAAACCACCGCCGGGGGAGTTTCTTGCTGTAACTAACTACTCGCAAATTTATCGAGGCACCGACTCGAGTTTCTCTCCGCCGGCAGCGGTTCTGGAAGGTGCGTGGGCGGAGGCTACCGCCGGAGGTAACCGGGGAAACTTTCCAACAGTTTCTCCTCCTCCGTCCCCGTTCCTGCCACTCTAGTCCCTTTCGCCATCTTCGACCCCCCTTTTGAGAGGGGCGGGGGAGGGAGGGAAAGCGTGTGGGTGGCGATAGAACAGCGCCGAGGCGGCGCTCCGAGGACGAAGGGACCCGCCGCCGTCGCGAACTTGTAGTTTATGAATTTATAGCGGCAGAAAGCAGCAGCCGGTGGCAAAGGCAACCAAGTTATGCACGCTCCAGTTTATTCCGTCTCACCGCCGAGATTTTCCGCATTGAAATTTCCTGGGGGAGAGAAACCGCGCAAGGTGCGACGTCGCTCGCTTCCGATACCTTTACACTCGCGTTCGTGTCCCCGCAGAGATGTTTTACGAAAGACACACACTCTCCTGCACTCGTTCGCCATTAACATCGTTAATTCCAAAGTGTTTCCCTTCCCGGAGTAGAAGATACTTCTCATGAGAGAACTTTGAATTTTTTGCGCGTTTGAGAGTTTTTTTTTCTTTCTCGAGAGAGTAGGTGGTAATAAGTAGATGGTAATGATATCTTAATCTATTAAACGCATTCGAGAAAAAAGATTTTGCTAAGATATAATTATTTTCATGATTTATAATTTAGCGAAATTTTTAGATACTTCAGCAAAATCATTTTTTTTGTCCACAGTTCTTACAAAAAAGTCCTTTTGACACGTCCAGAATTATAATTCATTATATCTCTGAAAATATATTTCTCTAAAAATATGTGTGAAAATATAACATGCATAAAATATAGGTATTTGACTTGAAAAACAAACAAAGTTACAACCATTTAAAAAATATCATGCTACATAATCTACACAGCTATGTGATCTGTGTGTAGGTCGCTACACACCTCTCAAGTTAGGTGCAGCTCGGAAACCAAAATGTAACCGCATACGCCTATTCCGTTTCCTGCTAAAACACGATGAGTTCCAATTACACAAAGGATACCTAGCGGCGAAGACGAGGCCACACATTCGCGTTAATTTCACGTACACAAACGCAATAGTCTTACACGAAAGTGAAAGTGAGGAGTAATTTAAATACCTAAATTACAACAAGTTCCATGCGCTGTCTATAAATAATCCCTTTTTCGTTTCGCGTTGATTATAACGCAATATGTTTTAATATATTTTGCCGAACATACGCCAACACAATCTCGTCATAGTGAGAATGGCATTCACAATGCAAACATCTGCGAGTTGATGCACGATTTCGCAAAGAGAGATTGTGCACGTGCGTGCAGCGGGGTGCGTTACGTACACGCGACACCCCGACGGTGTCGGCATATCATGGATTCTGATATGGTCACGGTGACCGACGATGCCTCCCCCTGCTCCCCCTCGAGTGACACTGGGATCTCGAGAGCACCCACCGTATCTCCGGTATGACACACTAAATGCGTGGGACGACGAATGATGCCTCTTCAGGAATCTTCATCGATCGCCTCTCCCGGCCTTCTCTCGAATTAGTGCTCATCTTTCACGCACGAGTTATGAAAATTAATGCATTGACGTATCGAGATTTGCTGTAATTTATATTCATAAAAAAAAGAAATATTGTATAACAGCATTAGCTAGCAGCAATCTAATTCAAAATCTTATTAATTTAATGTCAGTATTAAAATATAAAATAAATAAGATTTTATTAAACAAGAATAAAATTGTTTAACAAGAATTAATTGTTTCATTAATACTATCATTAAATTAACAAACTTTTAATTAAACTATTGATTGCAAAAATACTTAAGCAGTAAATAAATTAATTTTAGATTTGCATCGCTTATACGTTACTGCCTTATTTTTTTCTGTGTAGCTACAGCTTAATGCTGTTAATACATCTTTTTTTTTTCATGTTAAAATAAAGTAATGACGTAGCTCCGTATTGTAAATAATGTAAATAGAATAGATAGAGATCCATGTAAACGAGCAAAGATCGGTGTTCTTGCTTTAATTAATAATATATATTTTAAACAAGTTTAATATAATATTTTAGTATAATATTTTGTTTAGTAATATTTTAACCTGATTAAATTCGTATTAAAAGAAAAAAATCTTGATTTTCCTTCTATCAAACAATTTTGTCATAATAAATGGAATGATAGCGATCTTTTCAAGCATATACTTCAGGTACATCAACTTCTTAAATTAGAGATCCTCTAATCGGAATCTGGTCATCTCCTCCCCAGTTTGATTGGTCCGATATTTTTTATCCATTCCATTTAAATGCATATTCCATGAAAATACATTATTTTTACTTAAACTGCATGGTCATGGACTTGCTGTCGTAATATTTATGATTAGACACTACAAAATTTTTACGTTTTTTCAATTTTAATCGGCATTTAAATGGCGTAGTCGCCAGTTAGTCGCTTGAACGTGTTAGAATGTTCGTTCGTCAAAAACTATGAAGCTTACAAAGCGTCTCTATAGAGCTACAACTTACAGCGCTACTATAGAGCGAGATAAAGTGAGATAGCACGATTTTTCTTTGTCGCATAATTTCGAAAAATAGGCCACTTAGTCTATATAGATGATCGAATTCTGATTAAAAGCTAAAAAAAGCTGAATTTTAATTAGAGACGCGTGCAATACGCGAGTAAACACATTCTGTAAGCTTATATACTAATCAGTAGTGATAAATGCAATAATAGCTTTGTCTATTTCTTCTAGATTCAGAAATGGATCACCGGACATACCTTAAGTGAATACTTCTCTAAATCTATTAAGCGAGATTTTCTAATGGCTTAGAAATATTGATTTTCTTATCGTTGCCTAATCGCTGTTGTGATAGCAATGACAATTTTATCGTCAAGTTTACGTAGCAATAACAGGACAGAACATCTTATCGAGGATTACCGTTACTAAACGACAGCTAATGAGAGCCACATAGTTTTTTTCTATAGGATTATCCTTGCCATTGGTTGTTGTAGTAATCGATAGCAACAATCGTCGATAAGACGTCAGAAAATCTCATTGGACAGTGAACTCGGTGATAATTGTCGTTGCCGCCACAGCAGCAATCCAGCAACAATGATAAAAGGAAACCGACCTTTCTCACGAGGTGGGCCAATATTTGGTCAATAATGTCAATAACCTCGCGCACTGACACTTGACGCTTCTCATCCTTTTACCGTGTACGCGTGCACACGGGTGCCGCACACCAAGCACGGGAAACACGCCACGTTTCCCTGGTTGAACATGTGCATCGTGACTGGCCAGTTAACATCTCGACGCGAAACACCCTGAGTCATCGATGAACCATGGAATCGATCCTTCGGCGAAAGGACACCGAAAAGATTTATTACAGAAATGATTCAACACGTTCGCTACTAAGAAGACCCGGTGGAAAATCATTTGACACGTAGTGCAGAAATTTAAAGGAACGCGTTATGTATCTAGCAAAGCTGCGACGTGGAAATGTAGCCATTCGTGTAATCCAAAAATTCATCCAGCGGGGACAGGAAATCTTATACGTTCAGTAATGGCGAACCATTAGCCCCTATATCGTCGAAACCTTATGATATCATATTGCCGGGGCATTATGTAACTCTGCGCGTCCTATTAAATGTCACTATTTCTTTCCAAACCGCGGAAGCAGGGATGAAGTACGAAAAACGGAGAGACGTTAATGAGACATATTGACGAATCAATTAATTAGAGATGCATAATTAAATTCATCTAAAGCGCTAAAGTTTTTTTCAGAGAGAGGCACATTTAACGGGCGTTGATCTCCCTTGGGCTCAGGTAAAAGAAAGGCCGTCACACCCAAACCCAAATTGCACGGCAAAAACAAAGAGCGCTTATAATTGCCGGATCAAAAGCCGAAGAGTTGTTAAGGATCCGTTGATCTTTTCGAGAGTGGGAGACGATGTTTACAGATAAACCTCCCTAATTTGCCACGTGACCAGGCGGTCGGGCATAGGGCAACATGAATCCATAAATTCCGGACTCGACACCGGGGACGCGTGCACTACGTTAATTCCTCTATTTTTCTCTCTTTTTTTTTGTTGGTATAACAGGACACATCGCGAAATAATCATCGGCGCGGAACGATGTTTATTTTGCGGATACTCGTTGAAGCGCGCTCGATTAAACGTCCATCATGTCGGTAAATTCACGGTGAAATTTCGCCGAAATTGAAAAACCAACCGTCACACGTCGATCCCTCCCCCTTCCTCGTCAATATCGGCCACGCATTACACGCTGAAAAATTTCGTTTCCGCCCTGATGCGAAATTATACCGTTCAAACGGTACGCACAAATTTGAGAATTAAAGTTAGAAGGCCACGCGCAGCGCTGATGCGCGACAACTTGTCTCGCATTTATTGCTGCGATAAATTATTCATGAATCCGCTGCTAGCGAAAGGAGAGAACTCCACTGGCTCTATACCTCGCGCACATCCACAGCGGACGGTGTCAATTTTTTCTCAAATATCTCCGGTAGCTCTCGAAGCTGTCGTTTCGATCTGCCGAGGATTCGCTTGGCTAGCATCGTAAACAGAGGTTTCACTTTTGGCCTGGCTAATTATGCGCCGTCATAAATCGAAGATAAATAGCACCGTTGTCGATGCCCGTCTTCCTTTCTGTTATTATACAGAATTATTATACAGAAAGCATCCCGTATTATACAATTTTAGACGAGAATATGATTGCATGAAGTTGTTTAACTTGGTATGATTATAACGAGATTTTTCTTTCAACAGTAATTACTATCAAATGAGTGAAATCTTGGAAAAAAATTCCTGAGAGAATTTTCGGATTTTATTTCAGGTAATTTTAAAAATTTCAAGTAAGATTAAAGAATGCGACTTTAGAATAAATTCGAGTGCAAGTAATATCATAAATTGTATATTATAAAATAATAGAAAAAACAGATTTCAAGAAACTGTGTGTGTGTGTGTGTGTGTGTGTGTGTGTGTGTTGTGTGTGTGTATATTATTTGAAGAAGATACAATAATATGTATAGTATCAATGAGTTATTCTTTTCTACTGACAATAAATGCTATCTAGCTTCTCCATCGTCCTGAACAATTTTTAAAATTCACATAAGAGGTCTCTCAAGAAAATGTACACGAAACATATACGGACGTGTCGCAATGTTTATTGTTAACCGATCGTTAACGTTTTGCATTATCAAACAAGTGATAAGATAAATAATTTCATGGAATTTCAATTTAAAAATAAAATGCCATTTGACCCCTGATTTTCAAGGATAAATAAAAAGTCTTTAAAAACTTAAACTTAAACTTTTGGGACACCCTATATAGCGATTTATCATCCGGTACAAATACAGAATCGCTTTACGTGAAACCTTGAAAATCGTAAAACACAGGAGAAAGTTAATAGATGTAGGAACATGCTCCGTAAACCGTCATATCTAAGCGAGCGTGACGGCTGATAACAAGTGTCGCTATTTAATTAGTCGATAGAGGTATAAATTGAAGAAGCATCTATAAAAGATCATCAATGTTACTCACTGATTACACAACGATGCACGCACAAGCACGCACACGTCGTAATGGCTGGTTGCAAAGGGTTACTGCCATTAATTAATATGCACACGATGACTTAAGATCATTTGAGCAAAACGATTCAAGCAACAAATCGTTAATCAATTTTCATTGAACTCTCGCCTCTTATAATTAAATCGTAATGAGCAGTAGAGTGACAAGTTTCCAAGTATCAATAGGCCAAGGAGATTCACGAAGTTTAAAATGACATAATTTGAAAATTACGATAATTTAATAAATCGCTTTTCACTTCTCGTTAGGCATTTTTATACTTTTCTATCAAATTATGGGAATAAACAAGAGTATAAATAAATGCAATCGTTAAAATAATTTTATATTACACTCAGAAAAAAGACATTAATAATAGCAATTATAAAGGAGACAAATATATAAGTTTATAAAATTAATGTATATAGTTGAATTAACCATTTTATATTTGCAAGAATTATAAAATAATTTATTCAACTATTGTATACATTAATTCTATGTATAAAACTTATATAATTATCATCTTTACAGTTGCTATATGTTTTTCTCTAAGTGTACGTAATGTATATGAAAATTTTATAGATATTCTTGTTAAGCGTGTTGATGTCACAATCTTATTAAAAAAAATAAATTATGTTTGGTTATATTTGTTTCACAAATACTCTTATAAAAAAAGACAGATATAGCATAAGAAAGATTCTATCGTAAGTCGTGCATGCGTGCAAGTCATTTCTATGCAACTGAACTCCTTTCTCAGTAAGAGATGCGACACGTATACGCGCATTAACGCGAATCCGATTCGCGCGTCTTACTGTGTAAGTATTGCCGTCATACCGTCAAACGTGACACCGGTACGAATTTGGGTGCCATTAACGGGCGCATTCAATTTCTATGGGATCGACAAAAGCGTCGAATTACAAATTCAAATCCCTGGCACGTGTGTCAAATACGTCGGAATTCTTTTCGCGTCAATTCACCTGTAAAACATCGCGCAATGGTTATAAACCATCATGCGTCGTTATTCCAGCAAAAATAAATTCTCGGTTGCAATAGTTGCGAGGTGAAATCGACAAAAAAAAAAAAAAAAAAATTTTTTGCGTAATTAAACTGCCGTACCAAAATTAATTATTCATAAAAATACGGTGTCATTATATTTAATCGTGTATAAATTTAAATTTTCGAAATTATTTTTTGATACGCTATACCTACAATCTTATAGCAATTTATATCTTCGGCACGCAAACAGTAATGATTTTTATTACTTTTATAATTACTTGACATATATAGACATTCATAATCCATTGAAAAACAGACTCAATTGTTCTTCACGTCATTAATTTCTTCATTAAAAAAAAGGATGCGATCAGATAACGATTCTTTTCCAGTAATTAGGAACAGTCTCTATGCCCGTAGGCGAATGATCCTCGCGCTAATTCAGATCCAACTACTAACTCTCGAGTGCTCTCATAGGGCACTCGAGTAATCGCCACCCACGTGTGCCAGACGGTACGAAAGTTCCGCATAGATGAGCGCGCGCGCACGCTTTTACTCAGAAACGAAGTAGTTGAGAGAGAAAGAGAGCACTCGAAACGGGTACCAAGCCTAATTAGGGATATGTCAGGAGTGGACGATACCATGGACGCGCCACGTGTTTCTTTCGTGCCAGGACGATATGTTCGTCCATCAGACACGGATGAATCTCCCTCGTTCTCCAGATCATATACATGTGGATGTATATGCGTGTGGATATCTCTCTCTCTCTCTCTCTCCCTCCCTCTCGTTCCTTCTCTGTTGCTCTACGTCCTCTACGTGTTTGGTCGAAAATGCCTTCTCCGGATCCGAAGTGTTTGCTCTCGTTGGTAGAACGAATGGTCGTTCGATTTGTCGGTCCCGTCTCTTTCAGACGCGAGAGGAGACCCCCCCCTCCCTACCCCTCATAGAGCATAAGGGCCCAGACGGACGCGATACTCGACTCGCTCTTTCTGCGTGAATTGCAACGAGAGTGTTTAGTGCTGTCGTGATAGCAACTATGCGGATGTACGCCGTCGTCTCGCTATCGCTTGCAATTTCAAATCAATATTTGAACCGGTTACGGGAACAGCAAAATATTTCATCGTACCGAAAATATTTGCGAAAGTATTTAATGCCCAACTTTTTTGTCATAGTAAATTTTCATCATTGTTCACAATTCTAGCTCATGCCGAAATGATTCATTTATCATGAAATCCGATTTGATTAGTTTTGATGAAACATCGCCACATCCGCTGTCGGTTTACAATACATCCGATATAATATTTGTTCCGCCACAAATTTAACGCAGTTTACATGTCGTTCGAAATTATTTTTGCATTTTTAACATTGCTTCAATAATTTAGTGTGGACGCGTTAGTTGGTTTTCGATTGAATTTACAGCCACGCACACAGAAGCCATTCCCGATTAAAATTTTCGTATATCACTGTACAATGAGATAACATGACTACCTATAAAATGCAATAAAACGTTCATACTATTGTAACGAATCTTCGTTTTAAATAAAATAGTAACGTTAATTTCGATAAAGAGTCGAGATTTACCAATTTGATCTTCATTGCTGATACGATGGTAAAATTACGTAAAAGCCAATGAAAAGCGTGATCGAAATTACGGTAAATAAGGCAAATGAGAAGAAAACAAGTAGTGAGGAGCCGAATGAGAATGAGACAGTGTCTACGAATAGATTGCCGACCGAAAAGGAATTTATTAGCGACGTTGCATAGCACGTTTGCAATAAACCGAGTTCACGATCATCGGAGATTACGGCGTGAGGTTGGTTACGACGAGGTTGGTGGCTACTACCAGGTACTGACACCCACTGCCGGGCCAACACTAGCGGTCAGCAACGGTGGCCGCTGGTCATCCGTTGGTGGCTGCGCCGAGCGAAATGATTTAATGCTGGAGCTGCCCCACCCTGGAATGCACGTCGTTTGCGCGAGATTTTCAAAAATAATATCGGGCCACCCGAGCGCGAGCCAGCCGGCAATATTATGCGCCATTCGAATACATTACCACACATTATGCGCGTTTGCATTCGGTGCTCGGCGACTTTTCGAATAATTCTACCTTCTGCTTTACTAGTTTTCTCTTTAGTTTTCTCTTTCGCTAGTAATTAAAATATTTCACCCTCAATCTGAAAATTTCAAATTAATTAAGCAAGATGTATAATTTATCGTGACTCTCATATCTTAAAATTGTTAATTATATATCTCAATCGTTAATTATCTCAAATCTAATATCTCAATATTAGAATCGTGTAATAAAATTAAGAGATTGCATTTGTAGACAACACGAGATTATTTCTCGTGTTATGTCAAGTCTTATTAGATTGGTCATAGATTTTTTTCTGAACGCGACAAATTGATTTTTTTGCAACATACTTATGTGAATAAATTGCCGGACCTATCTTCTTGTCAAACATGTCAATACCGTCATTACAAGCCTTTACCTGTCCAACGAAGTGGTTATTACTTTCTTGGTACGTATCATTACGCTCACTATGTTCACGTCTTCGAGAATTCGCTTTATCCAGACAGACGTTAGTCTTCGTTGGTCGAAATTGAAGGTAACTTGTAAAAGTGGGACGCACAAAGGGCGACGTGTACAAAATATAAGCATTTTACCACGATAATTTAACATTTCTATAATGAACTGGCAAGTTATTCTGAATAGCGCGATATCTTGATATTGATCATCAATATTATACATATAATAATGTCATTTTTTAACATAAGTTCTTGGTTGCACTGGAATGAAAAGATTATATCTCTCCGGGGGGGGGGGGGGATCCCCACAAGAAAAAATGTCACTCAATAAAATTTTGACATTTCTCATATAAAATTTGCTTTCCCTGGAAAA
>Ga0157364_1006173_pt1 | contig 12282 bp, 10 predicted proteins | sample AttsexASBM2_FD_111476 | JGI IMG/M metagenome (GOLD analysis project Ga0157364, IMG submission 111476) | Fungus gardens microbial communities from leaf cutter ant in Ribeirão Preto, State of São Paulo, Brazil - Atta sexdens ASBM2 | ecosystem: Host-associated > Fungi > Mycelium > Unclassified ...
AAGAGCTTTAAAAGAGCTTCTGGTGCTCCTCGAAACATCGAAGTACACACAATAAACATAAAATTATAGAGAAAAATTCAAGAAAACTTTTATCTTCCCCTTATACGTATAATAATGATCGATTATAATTCAAAAATTAGTAGAAATTTATATTCCAAAACGATAAGACGGTTTTACTTTAATTTCGAATATCCATTGAAAATTCCTTCACACTTGTCATTATTAGCCTCGTGTTCTTCTCCGAATTGTGCAAAATTAATTCGTCACTTTGCATGAATAATAGCGAAGTTACCTAAGTGGTTCGGTGAGAGACCAGGCAAGAAGGCTGGTGATCCCGAATCACCGGAGGGCGAGGAAGACGTGAAGGCCGCAGTCGATGATCTCGAGGAGCCGCAATTCGATGAAGAAGAGGAGGAGGAGGTAAAGGAAGAGGAGGAGGAAGTTGAAGAGGAGGAAGAGGAGGAGGAGGAAGAGGAGGAAGAAGAGGAGGAGGAAGAAGAGGAGGAGGAAGAAGAGGAATAAATCTGCTGGTTGCTTCAGTGCACCTTTATGGATGTTAAGAAATAGCGTATCTCAAAAATTTCAAGAAATGATCGTTGCACAGTCTCGTTAACACTTATCGAACAAAGATCGAAGCGTAGTCAGTGGCTAAGTCGGTAGAAATGCCTACAAACGTCGACGTTTTCCATCTACTTCCGGCAACCGTCGGGCTCCTCTTCGAGATTCAAACGTCAAAGTGATGAGATGAATGACGGATGCTATTTCTGTAGTAAAAATCATTTTACTATTGTCACTTGTATGGCTGCTACTGCTACCCTACTATTATCTATTATTAAACTATTACTACTCTTATTGTTACTATTGCTACTACTACTACTTCTCTACTATTATTATTATTATTATTATTATTATTATTATTATTATTATTATACTGTACAAACACAGGCACACAAATTATTAAAATAAATTGATTTATCATATAAAATCTGTCGTTCTCTGAAATGTTTATTTTCTTAAGTTCGCACACGTGCCATCTTCTACAATATCATCCTGCAGTATTTTTAAAAGAAGAAAAATATATTAAATGTTAAAAGCATTTATTAAAAAAAGAAACATTGATTTGATTATGTAATATCTTTGAAATTAAAATATTTTCTCCAGTTTATATCTCTAACTAGAATGTTCGATCTCAAAGCATGAAATGAAATATTATATGTATACATTACGTTATACATATACATAGACGCTTCCCGATAGGTGTTATCATAAAATTGATATGTTGCCCTTGGTTATACGGAAGCGTTGACTTGCTTGCGGTTTTACTTATCGAGACAAGATATAGGAGCATTTTGCCGACACATATTAAATATTATATGTTGGCGATAAAGCACATACTCATGTCACGGTTTTCAATATAAGGAAGTTTTCAAAGTGAGATAAGTATTCTATCGTATATTCTACTTATATATCGAATTTGATTGGACACACTTAGTGCCCACATATTAAAATCATATTGAAGTAAGTAAAAATATGTTTAATTTAACACCAAGTTACATGTAATATACTAGTTAGTATAATTTCCCACTCAAGAATATAACTGTAGTATAACATGTGTGTTATATATTAAGGTATATATTACATGTGACTTTGTGTTTTCTGAGAATAGAAATACATATAAACCGCCGGGTTAAACCGCGAAATTTTCAATACACTTATAGTACTGTTAGATAAAGTATGTATTTTGTAATTTGTAATTTTGTAATTCGTAATTGTAGTAGTTTTCGAAATAATAGTTGTAGTTCACCTTTCAAATTTCACGTTCAAATTAAATCAGTGTACATAATTTTTTAATAATATTTTTAATATATATAACACTATTGCGTCCGACCAAATTCTTTATTAGTAATTATGCCGAGTTGTACTGAAATGTTAATGACAACGATCGCGCAAAACATAAGTGTTTCATCGTTTGACATAATACGGTTCTACAATGAGATTTTAAAGTGTAAAATTAAACTTAAGCTTCACAAGTCACAAAAAATTGTGATTGATTGTGAAAATTATGATTGAATGTGAAAAAAATAATCGACTATATAATTGATCACAATTTCATTGTAGACGCTGCTTAATGTAAGTTTAAAGTGATAAACCCCAGCTTATCACATTTGTGTTATATCATCGATATGAATTGATGAATTTCACTATTCATAAAATTTCAACAAACCGTATGCAAACAGTAGATAAATTGGTTTCAATTATTATTGATTAGATAAATTGTTTTGGCAACAACTTTGGCGGGAAATTCGACATATGTTTGAAAAATTTGGATTTCAAATATGTCATTTTAGGAATTTTCAATTTTTTTAATACAATTATAATTAAAAATCGCAAGTTGAGTTTAGGTCCCTCCATTGCGTACCTTCGTGACAAATGATTCGAAAAGTTGCTCGTCCCGTCGAACTAAGAGATTCACGTAAGCGAAGGAAATAGTCCCTCGGAAATAGCGGCGACGCGCGAAGAAGCCAAACCGCGAATGCCAGAAAAAAAAGATACGCCATCGGAAATAGAGTTTTGTGCGCGACGATTTCAGGAGTGCGTCGCGAGCTGGACGAGGAATGGACGTTGCGGCGACGATCCACCGCGATTAGAATTGCAAGCGGCTTCGTGGATGAGAACAATGGTACGATGGAACGAGGACAAGACGAGGAGAGTGACGCGATTAGTGATAGAGCCGATCCGTCTGTCCTGGCCCGGTGATTAATTGCTCATTCATCCGGCGTTGCTAAGACTGTTCAAGTAACGGCAGCGAAGGTGTACTAAGCGACAATTAGAAAATATTCGGTTATGCAATATTAACGATCCAAAAGGTTTTTCTGGAAAAACCTTTCGGAAAGAGGCAAGAGACGAAGAAAGAGCTAGCGGCAAACAAATAATTGCGATGGTTTAAAAGAAAAACAAATAAAAATCTGTCAAAAGGCAGAACAAATCGAAGAATATAGATTATATTCTTTATATAAGATTATAATCTATTTATATAAGAATAAGAATATAGAAAATAATGATCCTTTTTTAAAGCGACGAGATAGATACTTGATCGACATTTGATCGATATATATATATATATATATTTGCACATCTTTCCTCAATTTCGGTCTCGAGTTTAGATTGCAAAAGGTTTGTTTTTTATTCCTATAAAAATGCACTAAATCGTACTAGAACTATCTTTCTCGCTTTTGCTAAATATCAAATAAATATTTATCTCATTTTAAAAATGTATACTACTTCAGTCACAGAAAACAAACCTATATAATTGTTGTGTGCATGTCGTTTAAGCCTATTCTACAATGTGCTCTTTGTTTCCTGTTTCTTGTTTTTTACTCTTTGCCTTTTTCTCCTTTGCAATCGCTTTATCGACAATTGTATTATATTTCTTGCTACGTATTTCTTGTTTCTTTCAAAGTTCGGTAATTTTTATCTTGGACAACATAAAACAAAAAACCAGATAAGAAGCAAAAAGACAAAATGTAAAAAATAGTAGAAAGCAAGAAACAGGAAACAAAACACATTGTAGAATAACATTACAATTAGCATTCCCTCCTGCAGTTGAAGTTGTTTGAACTATCTCGGCGGGTGCTCAAGTCCATCACTAGCACCCGACATATCGCCATTTCTTTCTGGCTTGACCGCCGTCCTCTTCCTTCTTCTGGTCCCTCTTTTCACGTCCGTTACACTTGGTCGCGAGCCTCTAGTCGTCTCGGTCGCAACTATTTATAATGGGAGGTCGCCGAGTAAGTCCTCCTCGGGATCTCCATCGTGATCCTACGTCTGGAGACCGATCCTCTTTGAATATACAAGCAGTATCACCGGAAGAATTTGTTCGTGGTTTCGTCACGTCAAGTTTCATGGTTACTCGATCACCGGTCGAGGTATAACGGATTGATCAACCTTCAGCTCAGCGTCGCGTAGCGTTTCGTCAAAGTAGTGTTAACTGAAAGAGTCATTGCTCATCGCGGCAAGCGTCGTTGGTACTAACAAATGGTGCTGTCAAGAGTTTTTCTTCCGAAGTTTTTCCTGGAGAACGGTCCTTCAAGATCCCGTTAGGTCGAACTGATCGGGATAACGAGGTGAACGAGGTTGTTCCGACGTTCCACTCGAATACGTTTTTCGTCCTTCTCCGAGTATACCTTGACTTCATTCTAAGAAGAAATCATTGTCGAATATCGGCAATGTACTTATTTGAATTGAAACGCATTGTGATCTCCTGGAGTTCATTTAAAAAAAAATTCTGATTATCAGTCGCGAATCTCGCACGTAGAATATATTAAGTTCCGATCAAAATATTAGTGAATAAAATAAATCTAAATTCGATCTTGATCACTCAAAGTGATAAAAGTTATAAGTTATAAAAATGATTAATAAAAAATAAAAATAATAAATATAAATGTGAAGACTATAAAATTTAAATTGCTACTAAATTTAGTATCGTGATTACACTCTGATCATTCATAATTCATTAAATTTTGGTCACATTCCTCAGAAAAAGCAATTTTACAATTCAAATAGCTGCGTTCAGCAAAAAAAAAAGCAGTTTTGTGATATTATTAAATTAATGTATGAATAGTTCATATATATTTAGATCCAGTGAGGAATTAAGGACAAGATTATATTAAAAAATTTTATAACACATCGCAAAGTTGCTTTTTTTTTTGCTGAACGCAGCTATTTGATTTCCAACGAAACCGAGTTATCCACCAAGTATCAACGCAAATACTCGTTAATCAATGCGAGTGCGAGCATGATTGCTAGCTCGAAATAAAATGCGAGTGTGAATTGGTGTGAGTGATCGGCGCACGTGTGTATTCACCTGACGATTGTTACGGACGATCGGATTGCCGGTCGCCGTTTGATCAGGTTCGTCACGTCGTGCGTCGCGCGACTATGCAAGTGTTCGTAACTGACGGTCGCGTTTTCGCGAGAACGTATCGCTTATCGTGACATTGATCGTGAAATAGTGGAAGTTACGTCCTTCATTTACGCAACGATGATTACAAAGACGGGAAACGGAGGAACACCGGCGTGCTGATCGCAGCCCGCCGCTAAGAGAGCCACTTTTTCAATGAGGTAAGCAACAATCGACCTTTTTTTTGGATTGATACATCGGGATTGGCCTACTCGAAGTGCTGAAACGCGTCTGAATTAAGAAATATAATAATAAATATAGTAATAAATATGAGATCGTAACGAAATTTGGCACATACATTTCTCCGTTCGCAATTGCAATTTGGACAAGAGTGACAGAACACAGATACACAATATCTAAAAAACTAAAATTAAAAGATATGATGTTAAATCTGTATCAATATTTTCTAGAGTGTAGAATGAAATTAATGCATTGTAAATGATAGATACATAAATACATATTGAAATGATAGATATCTATAAATCGAATATCGATCTATTATTCCGATACACATTTTTTTCTCATAAAACAAGATTAAATAAAAGTTTTACATCTCAGCTTAACGTCCTGATCCTATCACTTTAATTAGAACAATATTTTAGCACTATCTATGATTTTTTAAATTGAATAGTAAATAGAGAAAAAACGATATTGTAGCACTTAATAATGAAGCTTCAAAATCTAGCTCAAAATTAATTTTAAAATGAATTTTATATAAAACCACCGATTAATACTTGTTTAAATTCTGATCCACCTAATATAACAGAATTGAATTAAATTGATATAATGTATCATATTTTTTAAAAATGTATATTAAAAATAATTAAACCATTGATTAATACCTTCGAATTCTGATCCACCTAATATGACAGAACTCAAAAATTAAATTATAATGATACAATGTATTAAGATAAGCAATGTAATCATCTTTCCGAAAATAATGTATATTAAAAATAATTATAATGTATATTAAAAATAATTAAATCTTTTGTGAACTACATTCAGATTTTTTCGCTTGTTTGTTTTTTCACCATCATTATTTTTCATCGCATATACGCGTGACGTTAATGTACACACGTACAGACAAGCGGTAATGCTATTATAGTATTATGGAAAATAGAATTGAAACTTTGCAAGTCTTCAGAAGCCATAATAAGCTCCGACGACATCCCGACTTATTTCACGTAAGTTAGTCATGAGAAATCGAATCGCAGAACTCGATCGAGTAACGTTTCTCTGTCGTTTGCTGACAGAGAGTACATTGAGGAAAGTTTCTCGTCGTTCTTTCGTTTAATTTCCGGAGTTTCGTAATTGGATTTATTCACGAAGATATGGCGGAGGAGGAGGAGGAGAGTAAACAGGAACCAGAGAAAAAGGACGATAGGATCGAAGAAGGGTAAGGATAGCGAATGTTTCATGACGTAATTTATTTTTTTATACGTAAAAATGATACATTCGTTTCGACACATCAACTATTCTAAATAAAATAAGTGTATATGGAAGGAATAGATAAGAAGATCATATATTACTACTTCACATAATCCTTTGAATCATGACAAAGATATATGTATCCGAGTAGTTTCCGTAGTTATAAATAACTTTCTCTACGGATACGTTTTTATTGATTTAAAGACGGTGGGTCTCGTTCTTCTTCTTTAAGCGAGCTCCTAGCGGAGCGATTCTTTATTCAAGGTATAATAAACGTTCTCTTTAAGTGAAGGTAACGGAGACGAGTGTGGAAACTCCAAAAAGAACTGGTTCTCAGTCTGTGAATTAAATGATTCGCCTCTTGCAATATATTACCGTTTCATTTTGCTTATACAGCAAAATCACGCGAACGAAAAACTAGTTACTCACCTCATATTAATACAGCGTCGTTCATTAACGCCGATCTCAGCAATACAGTTCTATTGCTGACGGAAACGCGATAAGGTTCACAACTTTGCTTTAAGAGAAAGCCTGAAGTCATAAATCGAAAGAGATTACGTGATAATAATTTTTGTCTTTAAACTTTTTGCACAGTCTTTAGATTTTAACCGTAAAGGCCATGGCACACAAAAAAACTTAAGCAATAAAACGTAAACAATAAACGAATTGAGTCACAGAGTAAAGTTCGTAAAATCATAATATAAGCAGTAGTCAATTGAACATGTTGATTTTCTTACTGCTTACGTTCTTACTTCCTTTAGATTTAAGCGAATTGAGTAAAATCCAATTCTTATGATCTAAAAGCACAAGTTTGTGGCCGACATATTGTCGTTTAAAGCTGCCGCAGACAAAATTTCTGTAACAGTAATCTTAAGACGTGAATTTAAGCTGATGAGCCAATCATACTGCTCTATGTACTCTAATAGAAGTAGAAATAGCAATAAACTTATCCATAAGACGAGTTTCAATCTCGGTTGAAATGCATCTTATTGCGAGGTTATGGATAAATTTATTGTTATTTCCATTTCCGTTAAATTACGTATATCTAAATCAATATCCTGATTGGCTCATCGGCTTAAGTTTACGTCTTATGGTCACTGTTGCGGAATGTGCGGTAACCCTAACAGCTTACAGTTTACGGTCTCTTAAAGCAAAGTAGACAACGTAAAAATTCGTTGACGAAATCGGTTAGCAACTCGAAAAAGGTTAGCAACTTAATCTATTCTATGTATTCTATATATAATTTATTCTGTATATAACATATCATTTACTATTCCCCCCTCCAACTGAGTCCGATTCATAATTAATAAATTCACGATAAAATAAGTATACGAGCAGATCTCGGCTTGTAATGTGTGAGTGGGACTCTCTCTCTTACTGTCATTGCCGTGGAAGAACAAACGTGGCAAAACGCGAAGAAGGCGAAACAGACGGATAACAATAAGTCACCTCCGTAATCTATTCTCAATTGTTTTCGGATGCGGACGCACATTTTGTATTGCGCGAGTAAAGTTTAAGTGCAGTTACTGGGTGTATTATGCGTATTTTCGTATACAAGAACACCGCTATGAAGTGCGGTAATTAAGCCAGAATAGGCATGTCGGAAGACAATGCGTTTGAAGAATCGACAGTTAGCTCAAAGGAAGAGGAAAATATTTGCTTAATGCGTCATACTTTTAAAGATATCGCAATGTTTCGCATAGAGGTATTGAGAGAAAATAAATTTTTTACTTAATTCTATTTTGGTCAATATTTTAATATTTCAACAATAATTTTTTTCTGCAATCGACAATTGATTTTTTGCAAAATTTCAAGAAATTATCGTTGACGTCAATAGATTGTTAATAAAGATTTTGTTATATTTTTTAAATTAAAATTTCGAAGAAGTTTACGAGACTAAAGAACTTTAAATTTATTTTAACATTTTTAAAATTATGTTTTTCCAGAAAGAATTCATTGAAATGTATTAAAATTATTAAAGATAATAAGATTTGGAAGTATCTTCTTTTCATTGCGTTTTCTCATTATTATTCACATTTCGTAACACGATTTAATTGCGGAAATGATCTTGAAAGATATTAAAGTCGTTATTAAATATTACGAAACCGACAGTATTACGCTTTTGTTGCGATTAAACATTGGAATCGAATATCATGCTTCATAACGTATAACTTGACCATAGTTAATTAGAAGGTAATTTGTTGGATGTTATGACGTATTTCGTTCAGAAATTAAACGAGTGACATCATCAATGGCTGATAGCAGATGTTTGTGAGTGATAGATTGGTGCTATACAAGGAGAAGTACAGGCGTACCAGGTGTTATTACATAAAAATGACATAATTCGCAGTTACGAAAGATTAGCGGGAGTAAGAGTGCGGGAAACGGCGATTGTGTTGCAATTATTCTTGGGTTTTTTTCCCTTCCTTTCTTTGCATAAGTCGCGTGCTGCGGTGGAAACCAATCACGAGAATGAACTGGCAGAGGTGCGCGTTGTGTTGCTTGATATCGAAATCGGCGTCTGACGAGGTGATTACAATAAGAATCACGTGAGTTTCTGGTCCATATATGAATTCGTGTCGACTTCTGATGATTCTTTCATGACTAATTTAGAACAATTATTTCTGTTGCGATGAATTGTCTCGTAATTATTAATTACTAGCGATTGCGCGATTGTGATTGGCGATTAACGATTATTTTCCAATCAGTTGAAGCAAAGAAATTAGTGACTACTTTGTTCTGATTTTTAATTAAAATCGTAAATTGCTAATCACAATCGTGCAATTGCTAGTGTGATTACGCGATTGTGCCTCTATAATCCGGAAATTATGTTCTCCTAGTTTTATGAAACTCGAGATCATTACGTGATCAGGACTTGTTAAATATTTATAAATGCTTATTGCGAGACACTAAAAATCCCTCATTAAATTCTACACCTAACTTTAACTTGAAACGTTGAGAGCTTCTTAAAAGATATTAAATTCCTTGTTACATGAGATTCGCTTTTTTACTTAGAAGGAAGAAAAGGCTTATAAGGTCATGACGTACTATATAGAGTATATAATACTCCACAAGTCACGTTTCACGTGAAATATAATAATGCCTTTAGTCATAGATTTTTTTTGATCATTTCCATCTGGAAACGTTAAAATAATTCAATCAAATAGAATTCATTTTAATTAATATCCGAGCCTTAATTTTACACCACCGAATCTATATGCTATATATAATGAATACACAATCACATACAGATAAGTGAATAACGTATTGCTTGAAGAATCACACTTCAAACTAATAAACAACACTCTTCGGATGATCCGGCTACAAATTCCTTTACACTGAAGTGTCGATCCGTGCCGATCGGTTCCTTAACGAGAGCGTGTTGAAGGTGAGACGGTTAAGAAATGGCTAAAAGAACTCGTAGACGTTACGCTTCACGTATGCTGACCGTATACCACCATCTGGGCGTTTCTCGTGTGCATTGTAGGTTGCTCGAGTTGGGCCCGAAGCTAGGACACCGGGTGCATTTCGCGGAGGGCACGAACTTAAGATGCCGCGAAGATCCTATACCGTCCGATTCGGAGATAAGGTCAGCAGTTATCCAACTACGGAACAGCGAACTCTCTCTTTTTAGACGAAAGATTACTCGGTTATATTTGTAGAAAAAAAAAAGAAAAAAGAAAAGATCCAGTCCGATTTTTTTTAACAAGATTAGCGCGCGATTTTAACGTCTTGACTGTTTGCCAGAGTGATAGATATTTTAATTTCTCGATAACACCGGGATTGTTATCGACTCAACTGTTACGATGCTTTTAATTTGCAACCTACAGAGCACTAACGTCTTCCCGGTAAATTCTTTAAGGTCATGTTACTCACGTGTTATGGTTGCAACTTGAGTGCGTGAATTCATCGTATACATGAGAATTTAATGCAACGGTGATTTTCGGACTGATATTTGCATGTCAGAGAGAAAGAGAAACGTTTGGTAGAGTGGATTTTGCTTTATGACGTTTACTTTACGGTAGTTTATTTTATAAAAGCTATACAAGATGAAAATGATATTTGGGTTTTTTTGTAGGCCAAAAGAAAAGAAAGAGAGAAAGAAAGAACATGGAGAGAGAGAGAGAGAGAGAGAGAGAGAGAGAGAGAGATTCAAACATCTACAAATCCCATTAAATATGTATTTTCGACTGAACAAAATGTTACGAAACATGATATTCGAATATCTCAAACATCTGAATAATACAAACGCCATTAACACTGTTCGATGACTGTCGGTCTCGTGTAAAATTTCTCTCTCTCTCTTTCTCTCTCTCCTCTCTCTTTCGCTCTCTTATTTTTTATCGTATGAACCCCGATTCCTGACCAATACGCTTTATATTATTGCGCGCATGGTCGTGACACCTCTCTGAGAGGTAATCCGTTGCAAAAGGCGCATGAGCGGAGCACGACCAGGGGGTGTACGGGGGAGGATGGAGGGTGCACACGTACAACCGCCCGCGTTCTCTCTCACCCCTTTCGACATCGGTCATCGACGAGCCTGGACGAGCTTGCGTTAGTCCGACCGGCAATCTCGCCGCGCCGCATCGTGTCGCGTCTCCGTCGCTATCGTCTCGTTTAAAATCAGTATCACCGTACGTTTTTCTCGCGGGTCGCAAAAGAACGCGATCCGCGTGGAGAGAGAACACCCTCCGAAATGCGCGGGTTTCGAAAAGAATCCCGCAAGCAAAGGACGAAAGTTTTGTAGTGACAGGACCGTGTTGAATTCATCCCTTGCGCGACGACGCGACGCGTTTGGCTCGTGGACGGTGCGTAGGTGTTTCTTACCCGAAAGATATTGCGTTTGAGAGAGAAAGGGGAAGACGAGAAAGAGATAAGAAGAAAGAAAGAGAAAGACGAATCTTGAAGGTGGCGAGAGAGTGAAACGGTGCGCGAGTTTCCATGGAATATACTCTATCATTGATCGAGTTTATGGATCGACCGACGTGGCGAAGGTCGAAAGAACGAACCTCGTCGGAGAATATTCGTCGATTGTCTCTTGGCATTGAACGATCGTCCGTTCTCAAGAAATTTTAACCTTTGTTACAATTGACATTCGACAGATTGTCGATATGTTCAACGATGAGCGCGAAATCTTGAAGACGTTCAAGTCAACTGGAACATATCTCGTGAGGGTGACAATGAGGATCAGTCGATCTCCGATCTCATCAGAATCATCTCGGCTCGATTTTGCCTCGTGCCGCGACAGTAGTGCACACGACCTCGACGACCCCGATTATCACGCGTCACTGTGAAAATAAATTCCGGTGCTGGAAAACTCGATCGATGATGCCAGTCACTCAAGAGGAGAGAACCGCGTTGTAAGGGGTGGTAGTGAGGAAAGAAAAAGGGAGACAGAGAGGAAGGTAAAGACAGAAACAGTGAGACAAAAGAGAAGAGGAGAGAAGAAAAGAGAGAGAGAGAGAGAGAGAGAGAGAGAGGAGGGGAGGAGAGGAGGAAGTGATTGAGTGCGAAGATAGATGCGAGAGTTTGACAAACGCAGAAAACAAAGCAGATGAGAATTTGCCTACTTCAATTAATTAAGTCCGTCAACTTTGTCGGAATTATATTCTCATTGAATATAACGAGATGGTTTTCATGGAACGTGTCGCTGATGATTATCATTTGATATATTTCGGATCGAATACGTAAAACTTTGCTGCAGTGCTTGGGAAGCTTTGTTCCCATATAATTTCAAATTGTAGTGCCGAAAGCAGCGAGAAAATATTTGAAGAATTAATTGACAACGAAACAAAATCGACAGTGATCATACGTTTCTATAAAACGAATCACTTCTTCAAGTAAACAGCACTTTATACGAAAAATTGTATCTAACATTGAGAAACAATTGTAAA
>Ga0157364_1006175_pt1 | contig 12280 bp, 8 predicted proteins | sample AttsexASBM2_FD_111476 | JGI IMG/M metagenome (GOLD analysis project Ga0157364, IMG submission 111476) | Fungus gardens microbial communities from leaf cutter ant in Ribeirão Preto, State of São Paulo, Brazil - Atta sexdens ASBM2 | ecosystem: Host-associated > Fungi > Mycelium > Unclassified ...
TAATTGTAGACGCAAATGAATATATTGGTACTATATATTTTAACTTATCATGATGCTATTAATTGCACAGATCATTGTTTTCGTGTCGCAAACGTTTCGTTATTTTTTGGCAAGAAATTTCACAAAAATGCTGTTCTCAACAAAATCCACGAAAGAACAATGGGCGTGGTAACTTCTTGGCAACGTTTAACGATCACTGCGTGTTCGACATGGCTATTCGTTCTATGTTTGCAAGGGCAAACAATCATTGACACGATCGGGCGTAAGTAATTGTTCCGCGAGTTCACTTTATATCCCGAGCAAAACTCTCACGCGACCGATTGTGAAAAATACGAAACGGAAGGGCATCCTGTTTGTGCCAGAGACCGGCGTGATGGTCGGTGAAAAAGCTTCTCTTCAAAATTGTGGTTGTACCAAGTGATCGACACTGTGAACTTTCAACATGATAATTTGAAAAGGTTTTTTGCCAACGGAAAAATCGGTTTATAGTAAGCAACAAGGATGAAATAAAAAAAGTTTCCATTTCACACCTGCGTAATACTCGTAGTGAGAAAGGCGAATGAATACAATAAGAGAAAAAGTATATAGGGAATGGAAGAAAGAGCATAAAAGGGTGGATCATCGGGAACGTTTGCAAAGTAATACCTCATTATCTTTTTAACTGCTCGCCGCGGACGCGTTAGATTATTCAAATTACAACTTTTTTGATGCAATTACGTTGTTAAATGAATGCAATCGTAGCTGCATTTTCCATTTCTATATGATTACAAAATTTGCGCAAATACTCGCATAATGGCAATATTTAAGTCAATGATGGCAATGTACCAACTCAATATTGTAACTCGCCAGGCAAACTTATCACAATGGCGGTATTATCAATCAATTTTTAATCATTCAATTGCAGAATTGTTTGCCAAAAGCAGCATTCTCGAGAGATTATTAGTTTTCAAATGCTTCGTACTTCCGTTTATTTATTCCCATTTTTGCGCCACGGTGATTGCGCAATTATGTCCTAACAAGATTTTAATTTGTTCGCTGACCAGATTTACCTGCGATATAAATTCTCCATACAGCAATATGGCACATCACAGCGCACTGCAATGTTTGTATTTTTTTTCATTATACCACGCCAATAACAGGCATGTGTTTTTTTCAACAAACGCATCAAAGTTGCTATCAAAAGATAGAATTATAAAAAAACATTTCTAAATATCATGTATCTTCCAGTATCTCAATAAAAAATTTAACTTTTGATTCGCATTCCATTTCTCACTTTTCAATATTAATCATTGAGTAAGTAATATTCAGTTTAATCAGCTATTAAATTTCGCAAAATAATACTACGAATAATTCACTCTTTAAAAACGAAATGTATTAAATCAATATTCGAAGTCCTCTCGAAACTTGCAAAGTGTATCATTGATTTTTTTCTACGATGTTGATTGGTTTTCTCGCTGAATTTACTTTGAGAGCAGCTGTCATCATTATATATTTTGACAGTTGTGTATATTGAAAAATTAATAGCGTAATAGTATAATATTAATTATATGCAATAATAAACAAATATAGCAAAAAATAAAAAGCTAACGCGCATCTATGAAGTCTAAATAAATTTACAACAAATCATTGATTATAAAACTTTTAATAAAACTATTATAAATAAAAGAGAAGCTACAGAGAAAGCTTAAGAAGAGATATAGATTGTAACTAACGATAATGTACGGAAAATATTGGAAAAGAGCACCAATAATGTATAGGCCATTCTGTGTCATGGTAATTAATTCGTATTCCACTATCTTGGGAACTATCTTCATGGCATATACTTCACTGCCACGCTGCACACGGTGCACTTCGAGCAATCTGTCTACTCTTCCTTCCGGTCTAAGTGTGGCCGGCAAAGTTTATTCGAGATTAGGCGTCCCGCGCGAGCAACGATCGTTGCACTTCGCGTGTCGGTCGAATTGCTCTCTTAGTTGGAATCTATGTTTTGAACTTAGGAAGCCTGAATGCTACATTATCAAGCATAACTCACGCACTATGTAACGCGCGTGTTACAAATATCAGCATACAAGATTGGTCAAAGAAACGCACACGCTTGTATAATTATAGCAGTCGCAGAAAATTACAACGTGTTCGGTTCGGTACAGAAACAGAGCGACGTGGTCATTACATATAAAAGCTGTAATTAACACGAAATACATTTCGTGCCAAACACGAATCTTTTTGATAGCTTGATAAATAAGCCCGTACAAGTGTATTATTTGTATGAAACAAGAAGACAAATATGCAATTATCTTCTCTTACATTATAAACCATATCATCGATCACATTCACATTTTCAAAAAAAAAAAAAAAAAAAAAAAAAAAAAATTCAAAAAAAAGTAATTATAAGATAAAGAAAAAAAAAAAAATAATTAACAAAATTATTTAGAAAAAAAAAAAAAAAAAAAAAGAATAAATTTGTCAGAAGAAAAAAAAAAAAAAAAAAAAAAAAAAAATGACGATTTCAAGAAAGGTTTATCTATGGTAATCGGAGTGCACGTTTATTCTCTTTTTGCATAGAAGTAACATCGTCGCATCTGAGAAATGAGTAGTTGATCCCCAACATAGAAGCTATTCACAAAGAAACTTCATGAATCAAAAACTCACGCGATTCCGCAGTTCCACAGCGACCGAGCGACGCGTAAAAGAGCCTTTCGAAAGACCGACACGGCGGCAACTAGATATATGTATATGCGATTATTATCCTAATTCGAACCTAGCGTGCACTGGATACCAGTCGGAGAAATCAAAGGATTGCAAACGACATGGCGTGTCACGAACAGAACTTCCGCTCGGAGTATTTCGCTTTTCTTAACGGTTCCCATCGTTAATCTTCGAAGACCAAGTGAGCTTCGTGGCGCACGTTAATCAAGAAGCCCTACGATTGGGAATCCTAAAATGATCTGCGGTAAATCATGTCGATCGCTGTCAAATAAATGTTAACATGTATAAATTATAGGCTAAAACTTCTGATTTTTCATTCAAACAAATCATGTGTTAATCGTAGCATTTATACACAAAGAGAACGATTTTGCTGAAATTTAGCTGTATACAGATCTGAAAATAATTTTTTTGGACCATTAAAATAGTTAGAAATCTCAAGCATAAAAAGCAATGCTACAAAAAAATCTAACATTCTAGCAACCAATTGAGTCATAATTATTTTGATGGTCCAATAAAATTATTTTTAGATATATATTTACTTAAATTTTTAGATACTTCAAAATTGCTGTTTTCATATGTAGCAATGCGATAATATTCAACTAAAGCATTGTGTGATGATACATCAAATTTATTTAAATCCAAACTGTGATTAAATTATCACAGTTTGATAATCGCCATCAATTTTTCAAATATGAATTTATATATTCATTGTAGTGATATATTTTTTATTTTTATTGTTTCGTAAATAAAAAATAAAGCATCCATAAAAGAATCTCGTCCCATATATTTTTTCATATAATATATATTTACATCGTGGAAAATTATGACGAGAGTAAAAAAAATAACATGATACAATTTTCAAATTTTCCTTACAATGAACAATAAAGATGTTGATAAGAGACAGAAAATGGAGATATATTCTTTCTTGATATGAGAGAAGTATCTGATTTTCCTCGCAGCTAGAACGAATATTATGTTGGTCTGATAGATCATAGCCCTCCGAATCTATGAAGCGGTTATGAAACCGTAAGCAGCTGTTCGGCGAACCGTTTCCTCCTTCCTATTTGGTGGGTTTGCACTTTAGGAGAATAGCGAAGGAAACGTATGGCACGCTAGGGAAACATCTACTTTGATAGTGGATTTCACCTCATCCCATCGTCTTTCGATCGACCGTCTTCCTTCACTTCTCTTTTCGAGGTTACCTGATCTCCTTACAATAAGTGCTAACCATGTTTGAAGTCTATCGTTTTTCCATCATAATACGAATCTTGTACAACAATTGCGTGTGTTATGAATGCATTTATAACAATTATATCAATTTATAAACACTAAACACAAATTTAATAGTAACATTAAAATCAATGTTATAATTTCCCATTTAATAATACAACCATTATGTACAACATGTGTTATATTAAACTTACAATGTTACGTGGGAAATTACAATTATATTGATGTTACTGATGTAATATTGCTGTTAGGAGAATTTGTGTTTAATGGAAAATTTATTATATATACCATCGTACGTAATAAATATGCAAAATTTTATACAGACATGTCCAATTCGCGAATAATTTTTTCATAAAATTCATAATTCTAATAATGAGAGCTGATGAAAAACTTATTATCCAAGCTTAATGTATTCAGAATCACGAACTGAATGTTGAATTAAATCAAATAAATACGTCGCATGCGAAATGCTCGTTAAACGCTTTTAAGAAGTCATAACTTTGTAACGCCTTTGGAATAACTTTTATAATAAAATAAGCTTGTCATAACTTATTTCATACACTGTACTTGGATAAAGTTAAGTTTGTCAATAAGTTTGTAAATGAGAGACTTAATGTGCTTGCAAATTACGTAGTTTATAAAATATTACATGTGTACAAATATATATTATAACACACAACAGTTAGCCCATTTATCCAAACATTTCTTTGACCGAATAAAAGAGTATAATAACTATAATATTCTCTATAAAATTTGTGATAAAGCCAAAAATAAATAAAAATATTATGAAATATTAACTTAAAAGCATATAATACTTTCGTATAAAATATAAACGTAGAAATTAAATGAAAACGATAAAATGTTATATATTGCCGTTTTTCTATTCGCTGTGCTCATTGTCAAAGGTATTCCTTTCTTAACACCCAATATCGAGTTCGTTTTATTGGCACGGTCATAGCGCACGGTCGAGCTTTATCCCAATCACGATAGGTTTAATTGAAATATCGTGTTTCACGGAATATACGCCGCTAGCCTTTGTTGCACTGCCACGCTGATAGTTTCGATCAGTGTGGAAAATAAAAAAGATATATCGGAAATAAAACACAGGAAAGGATGAAGAAACCAAAGTTTGTCTCAATTAAGCCAGATCGCTTTCGGGAATACGCTTGACATATGTACTTTTTTTTTTTATCAAATAATTCCAATATTCCGAATCCTCGATATTTTGGAGATCAATCAGCGACTATACTAATAAAATGAGAGAGAACAAGTATATAGATATACATGTACGTTAAGCATCAACATCCTCTCTTTAACTTCTTAGCTCTTCTGCAAATACCCAGTAGTCCTGAATTCCGAAGCCACGTGATTCTCAAGGGTATCATAAAGGAGAAAAAGATCCACATGCGTTACAATTTATGGTATATGACTTCCGTGAATGTTTAATAAGACGCACATATCATTCTGGGACACGTAGAGCTGAGAAATACGTTTTTGTATTTTTTTTTTTCAAAAATGAAATTTCTAGATAAAGCGAATACAATATGTAATCGATATCGGAAGACGTCAAGTAAAATTAATAACTTGTTCAAAATTCAATGTTTTATACGTTTTTGCTACTTTGTAATATGAAGCGGTGGTTAATGCTCTGCATTACAAACAAATGCCCTACAGCAGTTTAAAATACATATAAATCCAGCAGACAGAACGCACGACGCGACGTCTCAATTGAATGCGAAATATTCGTGGCACAAATAGAGGAAAGTTATCTAATGCGTAGCAGTTATTTAAATCGTACTTTATTAATTTTTTTTACTACTGAATATAAACATGTTTAAAAACATGAAATAAATGAATAATGACAAATAAAATAACAAATTTCAGATTATATTTTATACTTTGTGCATGTGCGTTAATTTCAAGCATTTTCAGAACTTTCCTCTACATTATTATTAATACATAGATATAAATACATAATTAAATATATATATATATATATATATATATATATATATATATATATTAAATATATATATATATATAAATTATATATATATTTAATTAACAATTAAATATATATATATAAATTATATATATATTTAATTAACAATTAAATATTAAACTATATTAGTGGTTACATGTTATATAATTAATTTTGAAATATTTTCCAAGGTTCAAAAGCAGCGATAACAAAGTATAAAAGACTTGCTTGTGACGTTCATAATTAATACGACTAATGAACATTTTTTTCACCAATAACAAGAAAACACGCTGAATATTGCCACGGCGCATTAGCCCTTTGCAGATATTAACGCGCCGTAATGTCATCGCAGATTTCATTAATTCTTGATAATCGTATAGCGCTAAGCATTTCCTTTCTCTTCGGAAAATGTTTAATGCCATCGTATTTAACGGGATGTGCGTTGCGGGGCGCCGGGGCAAGCTTTTTACTGTGTCAGCAATACTCCAGGTCGCGAATAAATTCGAACCTTTCCGCGGCTGCTCAAGCCGACGACAATGCGACGGTCGGCTTCGAATTTGGTTTGCTAATTTCATCGGCCACGAGCTGCAGAAAAGATGCACCGTGATGCACTGTGAGAAATACCTTTCTTTGTGTGTGTGTGTGTGTGTGTGTGTATACACACACACGCACGCACGCACGCGCACATACACACACACACACACACACACACACACACACATTGCGCACGTATCGTCCGATGGAGAAATGTGGTTTTATTGTCGGAGAAGCAATGCACTCTTGTGTCTGCCGCCGCTTGGCAGATCCGCCAACTACCACCCGCGACCCGCCGTTTCCGCCATTGTCAAGAGAATCCATAAATCTGTCGTCGCGCTTGCCTACCTCGCGAATCAGGGACGAACGGGGAAAAAGAAGGTGACGAAATACCGCGAAAAACTCGAACCCAGCGGGATCAATCGGAAGCGATCGGATAACTTCGAACGGAGATATAAAAGTCGTCAAGAATAAATCAGTGCAATTTGCATGAGACTGCTATATAGAGAAAAGAAATAAATTCGTCAGATTTCTTTTTAACATTTTGATTGATCAAATTATTGCTTATTCTATTATATGAATTTATCTCGAATTCTAATTTAAAACCAAAATTTCGATATTTTTAATCACAAGAAAGAGACTTTTAAAAAGAGGTAGGTCAGAACTACATAGGTCATTTTTACGCTTTATTTTTAGCTAATAGTTAAACGTTCTTACAAATATAAGTGAACTAACAAGCTTATATTAATAGAATAATTATATTGTTTTTCAATAACTAAGTTACTAAAAATGAGAAAATAAAAATACATAATAATTAAATTTCAAAGCAAGCAAAGCTATTCAAATATTTTCATTATTGTATTAGATTGATGAACACTGGATGTGCATTAAACGCATCACACACATGAATTTATGCTTCGGTCAATAATCGTAATAACTAAATATATTGTAATGACAAATCGCGATGTTTACCATTATGCTTTTGACAAATACAATATGTACATAATAAAGGTTTATAATATTCTTTAATTACATTACTAATTCGTGTCGTTTGTTAAAAACGATACGGTACTATTACGTCAGCACGCCAATTTTATTATTTTTACAAAGTTATTAATATTGATTTATCAAAATTTTTTAAATCCCTTATTCAAAATCAATTTATCCGTATTTTTATTCTCTCGTGTCACTAACGCATAAAATCGAGCAGATGATATTCAGTAGAAATTCATCATGGTTCGTGCCATGTACGGTATTAAACAGCGGTGGATTAAATTTACGTTTGCCTGCCGCTTATAGAACGCTTCACTGAATCTGAAACGGTTGATAACACCGTACTTCACCATACATGAGTAATACTATTACGCGGTAGACACCAATGGCAATTGTCAGTGTTGCAAATGAGAAGAATCCTAAACAATACATTTAATTTGTAACGCAAGAATAATGAGAGAGAAATAATTTCTCTTCAAATATAACAAATGCAATAAATGCATTTAACAGATAATCTGCATTTTTTTCGATTATATCATTTAGATTTCAAATAAAGTATTAAGAACAATTGAAGAGCGGTCTAATATTTTAACAATGTTAAAAATTTGTAACAATATCGAGTAATAATAAATTTTTAACAACAATATCGTAATAAATATTTTCTCGTGCTCGTCAATTATCTTTAAAGCATATAATTGCCAAGAGATTTTTACAATCTTAAGCGGAATTAAAAATCTTAACTATATCACACCGATACGCTAAATTGCTTTTCTCTGTCTATAAAAGAGACGTCCATTATATATACTAGATATGCGAAAACGAATAGTACGATATGAAATGGAATCGAGAGAAGGGTGATGTTGGTACGAAAGGAAAAGGACGATATAGCATGAACAAGTAGAAAAACAGGAAACTGGGCGCAGAGGGCATAGAATTGTCCGTGCAGCAGTGTTTATGCGTTCCGTACATATTTCTGTCGCGGCTTTCGCGCCTGTGTATCAGCGTGTATTCGAAATATCAATATTCCATTTTCGTGTCGCTCGATATTCGTGCTGGACGGTGACAACGGAAAGAGTCGGAATTTGCAATACGCATTTCGCGGATGAGACGTGTTTTGTACGGATTTTGTTTTCCTCCCTCACTTATATTACACTGGTTTATTCTCGTTTCCAACATCATCATCGTCGGCTTGTTTCCTCACAAAGTTATTGAGCGGGCAATGCCTGCCCGTCGTTGAATCTACTTTACTCGAAAGACATAACAAAAGATATAGCTTCGACAAACTACGATTCTATAGTATTCTGATCTGTCATTAAGTATGCTAAAATTGCACCTAAATTTTACCGTTAAAGCTTAAAAATATAATTAATCTTTATGAATTTCTTTTCAACGTTCGAACATAATTACTATATTACAGATAATTTTAAATTAAATTAGGGAGAAAATACAGATAGATATCGTATAAAGGTTGTTCAAGTTAATTAGCCTCTTCAAAATTTTAATTCTATGCGGCATGATATCTTTCGGACGGATAATTAATAACTCCTTGGCAAAAACAGCAATTGTCGTATGTTGGCTGTTCATAAGATAATGGTCTAATTTAAACGGCTGCCTACTTTCCAGAGAGCTTTTTCTCTCGCAAAAGGGAAACAGAACGGGAGACGCGCCTTGGTCCCACGAAAGGAATCGCACTCGAGATACGGGCTTATCGCGAGAACAATTCATTCCCTTGCTTTCAGAAGTAGTTGACTCCGTTGCGTATGCATTACGCGCCATCCGTTTATCTATCTCTGCCTCGCAGCAAATTCGCGTGTTCTCGCGCGAAATCGTAGGCGATGAGGAAGGATCGTGAGACCGAAATATATACTTTTATTCCGAGATTTGGATTCTCTTCGCGTGAAATCGTTCTTAAATCAACACCTATCTCGAAAAGTTCCAAACTCATTTGATTACTCAGAAAATAGACGTGACCGATGTCACACGGCACATCGGATCTCGCTAATCTATTTCAGTATCTGCAGTAATCTCCCCACAATTATGTTAGTCTAAATTCGGTTCCTCCACAATTGGTTCGCAGGTGGTGCTTGGACCATGAAGGTGTAATTACATCACCTAGGTTCCGCTGAGATCCAATCGTACAACTACGCAGCGGTACAACTGGATAATACTGATCAAATACTGATACTAGCTATCCCCATGCAAGTATTACAGCCATCATACCAATAATCCCTTTGTTTGTTATAAACAATAGTAGTAATCGCATTCCATACGCGGCCTGTAGGGACATTTAATCGTATCGCAAATACTGTGATTTAACAGCAATTTATAAATTGTAATACTATGTTGTAAATCTATGTATTAATATTGTATTTTACAATGCAAAATGATTTCCAGAGACACCACCTATTGATTAATTATCAGAGTTATATTAGCAATTAATCGCTCGTAAAATGACATTCATTTTACGCGCGAGATCAAACTCGCAATATCACCATGACAGCACATCTGTTCGCCATGCGATAGGTGTGAAGCAATTATAATGGGTACAGGAAAATTGTGCGCTGCGCGTACTGACATGGGAATGACGCAACGTGACGTTGAATCGAGTCGATTTCTACCCATCAAAATCTCACCGAGAATTTCAACGTAGATTCAATCACACAATAACAGAATTAACCTGAGGTCGGTTGGTTGTCAGCTTTAAATAATAAAATCCAAAGTTAATATATCCTGAAGATATTGAAAGTGTAAAAATCATATGGAGAGCAGAGAAAACAAGATTTCGATAAACGATACACGATTCACGAGTCACATCAATTAGTCACATGTTACTATATATAAATATATCGGAAAAATTCCAGCAGAAATGAGGAAGCGTCGCCTTCATGACGATTCGAGTAAGTGATATCTAAGCGAGCGTTAAGCGCACTCAGCGGTGAAAGAAATATGCGTTAAGGAACGGGAATGTCATTCTCGAATACGCGCCGGGCTGGCGGAAGTCGCGGAGAAGAGAGCGTGAAAAGAGGGTGGCGGCCGCGCCGCCCGCGCCGGCCAGAGGGAAATATAAATCAGGAATTATAAAGCAATTTCGCGGAAACCGCAACAAAACTCGCAGGAGTAAGTTCCAGTCGTTCTCCCCAGACGTTGTGTGAGTGAGAATGAGAGAGAAAGAGAGAGACTGCGGGAGTTGACGATGGCGTGCACTTGCTTTCAGTAAACCGTTACAAACGATGGTGTGCCTGCTTAATCGCGCATTACTCTTTTCTTGCCGGCGTGCATGCGTTTCTTGCGCATTGCACTCCCGGCGCGGCGGTTTCGATTGTTCTTTGATGAACGCGATTTCTTTCCAGTCGGGAAGCTATTTGCTACCAGCTACTTCATCGTTACCGTTGATTTCATTGCTGGTCCGCCGCTGTATAAATTAAGTAGAATTAAGGATCAATTAAGAGTAAGTTAGGCAGTCATTAAGAACTCATTTGTAGACAGTTAGCCATTTCACGAAAACCGTAACAAAACTCTGTAGTTAACAAGCAGTCGAATACGCTAAAATGAAATGTACAAAATTTTATCGGCGTTATCGCAATATATTTCAACAAATTAATGATGGCAGCGATTGTAGTACCGACAGTTAAATAACTTTATCATGTAGGATTAACTGGTTATAAGTAATTGCAGACATTGATAAATCGATGCAACTAAACCATGTTGTGCATAATTTATGTGCGCGTTATTGCGCACGAAAAATACGCAACAAAAATAGTATGGGTTTAGTAAACAATATTAATACAAAATTTTGCCAGAATTGCTAAAGTCGCTAAAATAAAATTAGAAAACATAACAGAAAAATAATAAGGTTTACATTTAAAAAAATATTAATTAGATATTAAATTAGCAAGAATTTTAATGAATTACTAAAGAATTACTAATGAATTACTAAAGAACAGCGTTTTCATTTAATTTTTGTTTTCTGCTACATAGATCGACTTTTATTTCAATAACGTTGTCGTCATAAATTATTGCTCTTGGCATTCCGCCCATCTTAACCACGCATTAATGCAGCCATACGAGTGGCAAGGATCTGCAGTATCTACAAGAGGTGGCATCGATTTTAACAATGATGAAGCGCGCAAAGCGAAGCACTCGCAAAGCGCCGTTACTTTACATATTAATATCTTTTGGCCGTAGTCTGCGTTCCTTCAGCGTCGATTTTCATCGGCTGAAATCCAACAAGTTCCACAGCTATCGCAGATGACGGAGAACCTTCGAGACACACGAAACTGTTCGTTTGAATTATTACTTTCAGGAAGATTTATGTTCGCGCAATCCGGTATTGTAATGGAATTGCGGTATCCGCATTTCAATTCACCATGCATTGATTTATAATCTTTTTAACATGCATATATTAAAAACTTTTCTTCATTTCGGCTTTGAATTACATTGAATTCAAGCAAGTTGTAATCAGAAAAAAAGTTATTCCCGAGAGTGCGAGAGTTATAAGTTGCAAAAATTAACTGTCTTGCATCGAATTTATGGAACGTTTGAAATTCGTTAAACAACGAATCACGAAGCAACAAATAGCAACACTATTCTTTTTCCAAAAGTTCATTAATATGAAAATTCCTTCGTGATTTATCGTACTGATGTATTTAAATAAATAAGTTAAATAATTAGTTTAATTATATTACTAATTGGCGCGTCAACAAAATAATTATAAAATTTATTCTTTTCCAATTTTTATTTCCTCTCTTTAAATGATTAATATTCAAGGCAAATACAAAGCGAAATAAAATAGACTGCGATTGGGAATTATTTATATTACATATTATTAACTGTAAA
>Ga0157364_1006176_pt1 | contig 12278 bp, 10 predicted proteins | sample AttsexASBM2_FD_111476 | JGI IMG/M metagenome (GOLD analysis project Ga0157364, IMG submission 111476) | Fungus gardens microbial communities from leaf cutter ant in Ribeirão Preto, State of São Paulo, Brazil - Atta sexdens ASBM2 | ecosystem: Host-associated > Fungi > Mycelium > Unclassified ...
CTCATTTCGTCAACTATGCGAGTTCTAGTCGGCAGGGGACTGTTTATATTTTCGAGAATCCTTTGACTGCGCTCTGAGGTCAGGCTACTTCCGCTTCTCGTGCTGGTTGGGGAAGTTCCGGCGACCTCGCTCCATTCTCTAAGAACGCACAGTCGAGAAAGTAAATGTAGAACGACTTTGAAGCAGAATCGTTAAAAATGAGGCGTGCTTTTTCTTACAGCGATCGTCCTTATTTTTCGCCCAGCGCCCAAGCTAATTAGCGCTAGTTGTTTTTGTTTGTAGTGGACGTTGCGCTAGTTATAGTTTTCTCTCAGCCTAGTGTTAAATCTGCCCCGCGTGAATTGCGGTTAAATGCGACGCGTACGATGATAATTAAGCTTGGATGGTTTTGCACGTTTCCTCGGATCGGAACAGAGGTACTTGTTCACTCGTTTGCATACTTAGATTAATCAAATTAATTACTCTTCTCCGAATGCTCATTTATGCAATACGATTCTGCCAAATTAGTTATCCACCGTCTGTCCTTTTTTTAATATTCGCTCTAGTTTACGGCGATAAGGCGGGGTTAGATAAACACATATTAGAACAAAAACGATCATGTGATATTATTATGCTTTTCCTCAGATCTCTTTTTCCTTTTGAACTCTTTGCGAACACATTGTTAGCGCAGTATTTGTAATAATCGAGGATAGCGATTGCAACTACGTGGCATGTAAATTAATTCTGGCAAGCAGCGGCGATTTGTTAGCGATTGTCGATGATCGAGATTCACAATTATTTATACAGCTACGTAAATAACAGATGTAAATAAATAAAATAAATAATAGATGTAAATATTTTACAATTCACTTTTACCAATAAATACGCGCATTTATCTTGTAATTTATGTTGCAAGATATCTGCAAAGGTTGATGTTAAACTTACACAATATATTAATGAGATTGAATAGATTTTAAGATTTAAGAGTAGAATGCATTTATTGCTATTTCTAGTATAGTAAAAATATTCGAAAGAGTTTAACAATCATTAATTTGATAAATTAAAGCCTGCATTCTTTTAGAAGGAAGAATGCAGACTTTTATTCATAGAACTAATAATTGTTGAACTTTTTCAAATACTTTTACTGTACTAGAAATAATAGTAAATGCATTCTGCTTATAAATCTTTAAACGTTTATAACATTTAATATGAATATTTGTATTTACTTGACTTTATTAGTTATTAACACGTTGTGCAAGTTTGGATCTTTGCGGAGAGTTGTATAGAAATTCAAAAATAAATGCACACATTCATCAATAAAAGTGAAATATGAATACGGGCTTTAATTTTTAATTTCAGGGATTTTTAATTTCATAACACGTTAAAGTAATCTCTTTAATATATTATATTATTTCACTTCTTCATTTACAATTTCAGTTTCAATAATAACATGAGAAACGTTCTTACCTGGAATTGGATTTTGTCGGAATCATTTGCTCCGACCGCTTTCTTATCACCGTATTGGTCGAAGTTGCCTGTTTCGGCATGTTACTTCTTTTTGCGTTCGCGTTCTTGAATCGTTCGAGTCGTTCTTCTGCTTGAGACAATTTCTTCGTAACGTTCTTCTTCGAGAGCTTGTCGGGCACATCCACCATGAGGTATTCAGGAAACTCCTCGCTCTCCAAATCGTTCCTCACTCGATGCTTCAGAGTCTCGTCGAACCCCATTAGATGAATCTTCGCCATCATACGATTTCTCTCTACCGTCTCCTGATCCAATGTTTCTTCTTGCTGCATACAAGATATTAACATACAGATAATAAAAAAATAACAATATTCCTGAAACGTGCTCAGCAGAGTAACTGCTGCTTTGAATAAAATTATATACTTAAGGGAATACTCTTTCCAACTCTTTTAATTTTAATTTTGTGATTTTAAATATACACTGAGAAAATTGTCTAGTCGAATTAATTAGAATTATAATTGAAAATAGACGAATCAGAATTTTCTGATTAAATCTATTAGAATTCTAGTTGAGATAAGGACTTCTTTCCTAAAAGATTAATTTCAGAAAAATTGTTCTATGTAGGACGCAACGTCAAATTAAAGATCAAGCAAAGTATTGACATTTCACGCGCAGCCAACCTCATTATCAGCTTCGTGACGATAATGTCCATTGGCGAACGTAGTGATGCGATTCTCGCAGTACTCGTCTTCATCATCATGACGGCGTATGGACGGGCCAAACGACTCGCGAATGATCTCTTCATGGTAAGAAACAACAGGCTTGCCAACGTTAACGTTGCTGTTAACATCCGCACGCGACACGCGTTTCACGGACTGTCGATTCACCGTCACATTACCATTCTTCTGCGCCACGCCGTTTGTATTCACTTGCTTTCGCAGCTTGTTCTCAAGCGGTTCCAGCGGGTAGCTTCTGTCGATTCCCTTCACGGTAGTCTGCCGTCTCTCGTCGAACATTTGCCTCACCTGTACAATAATTAAAGCTCGAGCAAGATTTCAAAGAAATCTTTCTGAGAAATTATACTCGAAATAGTCTAAATTTGCAATTTAAAATCCCATTTCTTTGCGAAAGAAATAAAAAAATAGCATTTATATTTCTAAAATCACTTCTAGAAATAAATCAACGTACAATAAAACAAGTTTATAGGTAAACTGGTTTTTTCACTTACCTTACCACCTTGCGAGGTCGAGGTCGTATGGGATGCCGTCGTTGTCGTTGACGCGGTTCTGATCGGACCGGAACCATTGGAACCGGCGCTACTTCGCTGTACGACCTGATAGGCTCTCTGCTGCTGCTGGTCGTACAGCTGCAGCAGCTTCTGCTCCTTCTCCTGCAGCTGTTTCTGCTGGAAGCGAGCCTGTGTCATGGAATAATTCGCTTTGAGCATCGGCGTATCACCGCGCAGAAATGCGGGCCGACGTTGCCCGCGGTTGGAACATCGGCTCGCATGCGAGAGGTGCATGGTATCGCGGCAAGCTCTACTTGCAGGCTATAGGAACGATGCACATACAGGCACCGGCGCTGCCTCATCGATTCACCTTTAACCTACATGCAAGGGGGGTTAGTAAACTCATTATTATGCTAAAGCAGCTCGTTCGTCTCTTAACCCTGCGCCGCCCCGACGTTTTGGCTCTTTTACTCCCAAGGTGTATATTATTAAAGGTACTACTCTTGATTGTAGAGTTGTAAACTCGCACGATTATTATGTAGCCGCGTTAAAAAGATAAAGTTCCAATTGCATTTATAAATCGAGTTGGCAAAAAAATAGATTCGTGCTGCTATTCGTTCTGTAAATTGGAATTGATTTTTTTTTTACAATTATATTGATTTAATTATAATCTCGTATATTGGAAAAAGAAAGATTTTTCCGATGGGGAAACTATAGATTTAAAAAATGTGATAATATAGCATTTGAAATATATGTTTTCATTGAATATTATAAAGAAGTAAATTAAAATGGAACGATTCTATATATTTCTTCAATATAGAATTAAAAATAGTTTTGTTGTATCACCAAAATAATTATGTAAGACACTCAAACTGATTACTAATACATCAAATTGCTTTTTGCAGCATTGCTAATCATTCTTGAGTTTCTAATTATTTTAATGATTCCACAAAATTATTTTCAGATCTATATCTACCTAAATTTTTAGATACTTGAGCAAAATCTTTTCGTGAAGGTTTAATTTTGTTGTTCTTTCAATAAAAAAAAATTATGTTTTTATGACATAACGGCCTAAAATACATTTGTAACGATTGAAATTTTGTATAAAATTCGTTTTGATAGAGCAAGGATCAACTGCGGTTTAATAATCATGCAGCACCTCCTAATTGCATATCCCCTCGATGATTGCATCGGCAATCAGCCGCGCCACTAATTGATTCATTCCTAATGAACCCGCCATATTGGACACTTTGCCTCTATATACCATGCAGTTACAAGCATAAACTCATAAATTCAGCGCAAAGATCATTGATAATAATAATATGTTAATTGAATTTACACTCGTAATTTTATAACTGGCAAATATGCTAGAAAATGTTTAGATGTATATACATACAAACTGCATTAAAATGATATATTGAATTCTAGACAACCATCTTACAATATGTATATTTATTTAATGTTAGATTAATTCAGTATTGCAAAGCAAAAATATTTTCCAGGTATAGGAAATAAATTCTCTAACCACAGAGAGTTAAATTATATGCATTATTGTGTCTGTATAATAGAATTATCATTATTTCTTTAACCCAATAAATATCTGTAATGTGTTGCATTGGTAAATGGTAATTCACGCTCGCGAGATTATAACGATATGAATTGTAAACATGATAGCTATATTTTCATTGTATTCTAGTTAAATATAATTCAATCTGTTAATAATTAATTGCTAATAAAGAAATGACAAGAAAGATAAAAATAAATAAAAAGATTTAAATGGCAGGGTTAATTGCTTAAAAATAGATAATATGTGAATTGCATTTCAGAACTGCGCTCGTTCTATACATGCGATAGAAGCGTATGCGTGGTTTTAGGAAGGATCATGAATTGGGTGTCGATTTAAATCGCCTGGGCACATGCGGACTACCCGAGTTTCGTGAAGTCGATGACTCCGACATACATGACCGAATATAGAATAGCGATGTTCCCGTTTCTCCCGCATACCTCACTTCGCAGTTTCTCCTTTTCCAACTTCAGGATACTGTCTTACGAAATGCATGACGTTGACCCGCTTTAATGATACGATCACCTACTTGCGTTACTTTTCCGTCTTCATTTAAAACGTGCTCATTAAACGATAATTTTGTATTGATACGGTGATCCTGATTAAAAAAAAAATTATGGTATTCATTCATTAAAGACACAATTGAATTTGAAAAATTGTGAGAAACTAATAAAGAGAAACTAATAAATTTTGGACTGCGGACTTGGATTATTTTTGGATCTTGTTGTATCTTGTGACACATTTACTTCATTTTCGAAATTTGTATCGAGCTTGAAATCAATGTACCATAGTCTCCAAATTAGGAAACGTAGAATCGTGTTCCGGAGCCGCCCATGATGTTTTCATGTCCATGGAGACTCCGCGAGTACTCAGCTGTTGCGACCGGATATGCATTTCTCTTTGGGTTCTCAGTTCTTCCGAATGTCGTCAGTCTTGTGTTTGTTTTGAGAGTTTCCCACGCAAACTCTTTCACATTGAAAACTCAGGCACGATTTCATCCAATTACAAATCATTTATCTTAATTTTTTCAAGCAGTTCATAGATTCACAGTTCTATAGAGTTTGTTGGTTTGCAATTCACATTTTTAATTTACTTTTGATTAAGCTTTTTTGTCTTCTAAACTTTTTACAAAAATTTAGAAATAAAAACTATGGTTCGTGCATGCACGACATGTGCCATTTTAGGTCTAATATAGAATTTTAAAAAAAAAAAAGAAAATATATGAAAAGAAACTTTTTGTTAAAGTAGTCATACAGCCTACTTGTACTGACGATAAATAGAAGTTGCAATATGAGGCGATATGTCAAGTTCATAATTTCTTCTTCGCCAACTTTATGAAAGAGAGAACTTACGTGTTTGAAGCAACTTTCAACGTTAAGGTTGCTTATCGATATCTTAAAAATTCGCGTGCGATGGAAATACCTTCCCGATGTTATCTTCAAATGTCTTTATAAAAAAAAAAAATAAATTTCTCTTATCGTAACATGTTAACATCTTCTGCACTTAATAGATATATTTTAAATTATTTTATTCATACTATTGTAGCAGATGCACATCTGCGCTGTCACGCAATGTATCTACTCCGTGAGTTAAATCCAAATTTAACTTTTTGAACGTGACGACGTGAACCTGTGATTTATTATCGTAGAAATTTGATAATCTCTGATCTCATTTAAATTTGCTTTAATTATAGAATAGATTAAGTAGAGTAATCTTATATTATAAGATGTTAAGAATGATCTTCTTAAATGGATAAAATTTTGCAATAAAAAATGACAAATACAATTTTATTTTATTGAATTCATAATGTCAAATTATACTCATATGGATTTATTTTTAATACTTTCTGTAAGTCGCTCACTGCTCCTACTGAATATATCATTATATTAATTAAATTGTTTAACAATGGAATTAAACAATTTAAGTAAAAAATCTATTATCTTCTTAAATTTGATTTATCATTTATTAATATATATGTTAATATAGATGTTTTTACCTACAAATTAACCACAGAAATAGATTGATTTACATTTTGACACACATCGAAATTAAAATTAATAAAATGTTATTTAACTCAAGCGATTGGATTACCATTACTTTTAAACAGTATAGACTATATACTTCAGAAAATATAACGTCAATTTTATATTTCAGAATTAAACATTTTCATTTTTGATTAAAATGTTCAAGCGTTTTTGTAGCATTATCATACTGTGATAGTTTATAATTTCCGGGATTTACTGCAATTTGTACTTGTTAGTGAATCTACCGAGAGCAATACTTCATTAAATCGATACGGTCGCGATAACGAGTAGGTACACAGAAACAACGTACAAAGTGATTCGATTTCATATTTTAGCGTAAGTGGTATTTTCGCGAAAGATAATGTCGTAGCCCGATACGCGTTCCTCATGTAAAATCGCAATCTAACACTCATGTAAATTTGCACGCATGCAAAACATGACAGCACACGCGTTCAATGTCAACACCAACCGGTGAAACGCATGTATGATACCACGCGCGAACGCAGTCGAACGTTTTCATAAACGATCATGTGGTTAATCGCGAAATGATTAATTTCGCGAAAGTTACGGAATACGGATTAGTCGGGGATGGATAGTTCAATAATCAGTACAAACGCGCACATTGCAACGCCGATAGGACTGCAGCACTGTGAATGTTACCATCACAACTGTGCAAACTACAATGTGCTGACATTGTGAAGCATAGGGCGCATGTCCGTCTAATCTAAGCTATCCACCCTTACGACAGTGGATGATAGCCACTATTGTTGGGCGAACGATCGAAAAGGCACCTATGTACACATGCCGAGCCCCAAGTGTCGATTTACATCGATTCGTTTTAATAGTTTAACATTTTTTTCCGCTCCTACCTTTGCGGTAGGTGACGTAATCGAGAAAAGAGCGGCTAGACGTACAAAATCTCCAATATACAAGCGCGCGGATTTATGTACAGGATTTATGTACAGGATACAAGTTGCGTAAAACGTGACATATTGCATACTCTAGTGCGATACTAAAACGCTTTTAAGAAAAGCTTAAATGATATTTTAATAATACATTTACGATAGCGATTTCTCCAAATAACGCGACGTGACGTCGACAGATTTTTAAACGAGAAATTAGATATAATAAATATATCTAATTTAAAACATATTGTCACATCTTTACAATTTTGTTTTAACATGCAATGTTTACAAATTTCTTGTTTAAATTATTTCAACATTTAATACCAAATTAAAGCAACTCTATCTTTCTCTCTTTTCTTTAAAAAAAAATACATTAAGATATAATTATATAGATATATAAAATATTTTTTTTTAAATATATATATATATATTTTTTTTTTAATAATATATTTAATTAAAAATATATATTTTTAATATTATTACACTAAGAAAAATGTTTTGTTATAAATCAAAATTTTGTTGTAACAATAAATATTTAAATATAAAGATGAATTGAACGAGAATGTTATACTAATAAAATTGTTTAGTTGACGTAAATGAATACTTTTCAGCTGGAAAATATTAAGCAAAACAAAAATTTTTTGTTATAAAAACAAAGTGTTTGATTGCTGTTAAAAATGTTAATTTTATTTAAAGCACTAAATTTTTTTTCTTAGTAATAATAAAGTTAGTTCGTCACGGAATATTACAGTCTTTACAGTAAATTTATTCGCGTGATGTAAATCGTGTTCTCAAAGAACTCAAGTCAGTCTATCGATGTTACTTGGAAATTTCACAGAAGTACAAAGTTCAAGGTTGAAAAAAGTAATGGAAGTGATCCTAGAAATTGATATAAACGAGTCGTGTGTTTGGCAGTTGATTTATCAAGATTTATTACTTCCTTGTCACTTTCATAGACCTGGCTCGCCAAAAACGTGAAAAATTGATCGTTCGGACAAGTTAATGTCAATTTGCATCAATAAAGTAAACATTATCGCAGCTGCATCGAGTGATGAGTAATTTTATTTGCCAATAGAAGTCGACAATTTACTATAAAAACTAATTGTATTGGACGTTTTAAAATTTCAATCGTAGGCGTTCTACTTGTTTCTACTTGTCGCGCGGGATAGAAATTAAGATTACATTCTATGCCGTGGGAAGTTGTCTACAGCTGCTGAATATTTTTGTAAACCATGTCCTATTTCAAATTTAATAGCGCTGCTCCGTGCACTTGGTCAGGAATAGAATTCTAGGAAAAATCGTTGTAATGCTTCTTGAGAAGCACCCCATTCGCGTGCCGCCTATCAAGTTCGTAACGAATTGCTGCGTCATATTACTGCAAATAAAAAAAGGGAAGGAAAAAAGATTCACCTAGCTAGAGTCACTTTGATTTCACCACTGAGTTCTGCCTTTCGCGTAGAATTACGTTTTCGCTGAGAAACGGCGCAAGTTGCCGTGAAAATTGGCTTCGCAAAAGAAAACACGTTTCCCTCTTAAAAGTATCAATATAACGCGTAATTTGCGAAAGAATATAAAATGTGAAACATAACTCTTTTGAGAGGAGATAAATGGTGAATCACTGCTCTACAATGTTGGTTGCAAACAAATTTATAATCATTTTGTTGCAAGTGAAAAAAATGTTTATTTCGTTTTTGTAATAAAATTGTTAATTTTCTTATTATTTTATTCGATAAAATCTTTTTAAGTGCTTGATATTGCTACAATGAATACAATAAGTATTTACACAGGAAAGATATCTTAAAAGAAAAACCTTTTAAAAAGTACATATTAATTCGCAATTTGTTAACAAAGAATAAAAGATTGTATATTTTTTAAAATTATTTCACCTGAAAAGATATGTAATGATTAAAATATATTATTTCAAAAATAAACGAAAATAAAAAATTCTATTATTTAGATACACGAAAAATATTCAAACATACTCATCATATAAAATTTTTAATTAATGTTTATTTTCTACAAATAAGGTTTTTTTTAACTAAAATTTTTCCTGTGCGAATTTTTGCACTGTATTTATATTAATACATATTTTTTTCATTGTATAATTTATTTAAAGAATCTAAATTGCTGAGAGAGAGAGAGAGAGAGAGAGAGAGAGAGAGAGAGAGAGAGAGAGAGAGAGGGTCAAAGTACATTACCCTTTTATGATTAGTTTAAATAGTTATAAACGGAATCGCATTGTGCAAAATTCTGTAGATTGGATTTCAATTAATTCTCGATAATCAAATTTTTTTTCGCTTCCAAGTCTCTTTTCCCTACTTCATAAATATAACGTCAACGCGCGACAGAATACGGTCGAGTAATTTCCATATATCCGATTGTTGTTTGACGTGCAGGGCTACATAATCGTTATTTAGAGAATTATCTATTTGTACGTTTATATCTCGGATGACTCTCTCTTCCCCCTCCCTTTATCTCTTTCGAAATATTGATCCCGCGAGACATCCGCTGCCGAACATCACGTTTGAAAACGAGGTTACGACAAATATAAAATTTATTGCTCGCCAGAGGAAGCAGGACAAGGAGGGAAACCGTGGAAATGTTGGGTGCAGGTACTACACTCGCGATTATGGTGCTCGGCAGACCAAGACCTAATCATTTCGCGCGACCGACGATGCTCCCAAGAAACCTTGAACTTTGTATTTCGTCGAAGACAAATCGAATTTTCGCGTGCGACCATGCAAACCTTTTTATGTACCTCATGCTGTATCGGCGTGACATTTCTACGAAAGGATATTCAATGTTGGTATAAGTTTAGAATTAATTTCTCATTATAAACATGAAAAGTGGACTCCAATCGTTGCGATTTCGTCGAAAGATATTTTTGCGGGCTTGTAATTCATAAAATCTAGTTTCTACGTTTATGTTGCATTGGTTTCGATCTCTGTTTAAAAAATGCATTATTCGCAGTAATGCTGCGAAAATTAAAGATGTATCAGGTGTATAATAATCTCTGCAACAAGTGACTGAAATTAAAAATTTATATTTTCCATACAAAAATGAATGTTATTAACTCATGAAAGTTTAATAGGGTTAATATTTATATACTTAACAATATAATTTTATATTTTAAATACAAATTTTTTATCTTATAAAAATATATCTACTTTTTATTGAAAAGATTTTTGATCCAGATTCGCTATTTTTAGCTAAATCGCTATTTTTGTATTTATTATTTTTAAGTGTAATAATATAGAAAAATTTGTTACTCTCTCAAATTTTTTTCAATTTGTTAAAAGATACGAGTAATACACCCTTAAATAAACGAGATTGAACGGCGAGAAAAGAAAGAGGAGAAGCAATTCGGAGTTTGCGGCGGACGCATCTCGTTGTCTTGCATCGTGCACGTGTCCCGATAACGAAACTTGGCCATAATTACTTTGCTTAACTGGACATGCACCTTACGAAATTACAATTACAAATCGGTGGCGAGCGAAGCTGCATCACACCTCCTCATCAATTATTTATGAGCTAACTCGTTGCCCTTCTCGCCGGTCCTCCTTGCTCTGAATCCACGTTTCAGATTTACCCGAGCGAGCGTACTTTTCCGTGCAACACGCACCAGTTTTCCTGCGTGTCGATGCTGAGCTACGTGTTCATGAAATGTATATCACATGCGACAGTAGAATTATGCGTTTGAAGATTTCAATCAGATTTTTTTCTATGTTTACCTCTCTTATGTTAGCTACAACGAATATATATTTTTCATAATTTTTTAACAAGTAGAAATTTGTAATGTAAAAGGTTACGGTCCGATAAAAATTCTAAAACACGTTACAGATTACACATTATCTTTCTACAATGTTTAAAAATGGTCTAGCACCTCAATTATTTCATGGTTTATAATTAACCGGAAGAAATAATTTTCTAGAAACTACAATTTTCGATGATAGTCGCTTTGAAATGTTTAGTTTAAAATTAGAAGTTCTCAGATTTTTTTTGCAATTTAATAATTCTAATAAATTCCGATTTGATAATTTTTTACAACCTAATAAATAAATAATAAATTTTATTAAATTCCTTAGTCTATTATGATTACAAATAATACTGGCGATCATAAAAGATTTTGGAAATATATTAGCGAGCGAATAACATAATTGTATATAATCACGATCGAGTTGCATACTTCAAGCGATAATGACGTAATGCATTCATTCGGTATCTTTTTTTTTTCGACTCACACCTTCGATGCAGGAAGGTCAAGCGTGGGCACTGCGAAAAAAATATGTGCGTCGTTCACTCGGCTATTCGATCATTTTTGCGCGTTAATATTAAGAATTGCCCAAGATGAACGCACATTGCTTATAATGCATTCCGCATTAACTCTGCTAGCATTAATGTTTTTTAATTTTCCTTGGAAATTGCGTGTTTATTTATTACCTCTTATACTTTATCAAAACGTGGAAATTTTCATAAAGTACACAACGATTTCAATTGCGCAAAATTATTTTGAATCTTATCTTAGATTAATTATTATATCTATTATCATTATATTAGTGCATTTTATTAGTTGCAATTTAATGAATTGGTTTAACCATTAAAAAAAGTCTTTTTTGTTGACATGAGATCATTGATTCTCATAGTATCTCTTTATCTCAGCATGATATAAATTTTTGATGTACTGCAATAACAGTATTTTTATGTTAATTTTAATGATCTGTAAATTAATCCAAATTAGTGATCGAGATAATATTCGTAAATTTGTATCAGTAAAATATATCACACGATAATGCTATACAATTTAATTCTTCAACTTGATTCTCTAGCAGATTACATTTCAATTATTATCTTAAATTTAATTAATAATCTCTTTAGCCGAAAGATAATTACTCATGATTTTTTGATAGTTAAGCAAGCATTAAGAAGATTTAATGTGAAAGATTGATCTTCTTCTTATACGCCATATAAAATGGAATATACAAAAACTATTTATTGTATTAGCATAAAAATCGCCGAAATAGAAAAGCTAAACTTGGCTTACTAAACTTAAATTAACTTTATTTATATAAAGATTTCCGCTTGATTTTTCATCTTCAAGTCATACAAAAAAAAAA
>Ga0157364_1006177_pt1 | contig 12277 bp, 15 predicted proteins | sample AttsexASBM2_FD_111476 | JGI IMG/M metagenome (GOLD analysis project Ga0157364, IMG submission 111476) | Fungus gardens microbial communities from leaf cutter ant in Ribeirão Preto, State of São Paulo, Brazil - Atta sexdens ASBM2 | ecosystem: Host-associated > Fungi > Mycelium > Unclassified ...
GGAGGTTTATTTGTATATTTCTGATGAAGTAAAGCGTAATGAATTGATTGGTGAAGTTACCATCCGCCTTATCTTCAACAGGGAAGAAGTCACCACGGATAATTTAGTTAGCGAACTTAAAGCAATGGCCGAAAGCGAAACTGATGAAGTCCGTTTGCTACTGATGCATGAAGTAAGACGCTGGTTACTGGGTTACCTAGGTTTAGGCTGCCTCACCCCAGAGCGTGTCGGATGGCTGGATAAATTAGAATCCGCATCGCTCCGTTCGCCGGCCGATTTACGACTCGTGGTTTCTCGCGATGAGGATTAACCGTAACTAGTAGGGCTTGTACCTCCATAGCAAGCCCTCGTCCCCCTTCACCTCCCTCTTAATATGTAAAGAATCCCTTAATACAGCAATTTATTTAATCTTATCTGTACAAGTGCGTGTAATTTGTTTATTTTGTAGGGAATAGTTAGCGGCCTATGAATAGACAAGGAGCTAGAAATGCGTCAGCAAAACCATGAATTTTCTCTTGCCAAGCAAAATAACTCTTTTTCAATGATTGAAAATTTATCTGATGATCAACTGATGGGGAGACTCATCGTCGAGTTACTCGAATCGGGTAAAAGCCTTAATCGCAAAAGTATCTGTGCCAAACTCATGAACTGTATTGAGCTTGCAGAGAGTGATGAGGAGATCAAACGTTATCAAGATTTGATGTTAATGGTACTTGAAAGAGAATTGAACTAATGGTCAACGAGTGCGGCTTTACTCAAAAATGTGTGGATGACATCATAGGAGAAGCCGTGATCGCACTGTTAAAGTCGGGTGGTCCAATAACGACCTCATCCCTACTGACTCAATTGACCGATATGGCAGAGATATCTGTCAATCAGCAAAGAACTGAGGCGTGTTTACAAGGCATCGTCGAGATTAAACAAAGCATCTCTAAAAATTACCAAGAACGAAGCCAATTTCTCCGTAATCAAAGCTCTTTGTTCGAAAGCAGCAATACACTTCACCGCTATGACACTAAACATTGATTTCTTTCTAGGAGATATGCCTCCTAAGTCATTCAACACGCTCACAGACAGTGCTGACTACCGTCTGATGGGGCACGCAACCTTGGCGGTAGATTTTATCTCAACCATCGACAATCGCTTCGAAAAAGAAAAAAAATTCTTGGAAGAACTGTGAAAACATTATTGATGGAGACGGGTACTATCAGTAATAAGGCAATTATCATAAGCTTAGTAAAACAACTCGAATTATCCCATGATATCGACAAATCACTTCTCTTACGTAGTGCACTCGAAATCATTGTCGGTATAACACCCGATGATATTTTCTAAATAACTCCCTCCTTCCGTTAATATTTCAATAATATATTTCTTAGATGTTAGAAGCTGAAAGGTTATTTCATTAAATAGATAATGAAAATTAATAATTAAGCCTATAAAATATTATTGTAAAAAGTAATCTATTATATTTTATATTAAAAATAAACTTTTAATGTCGTAGTTTATTATAACTACGATCTTTTGATGTTGAATAAGTCATCTAACAGCTATATTCGCATAGTGAATATAATGTTTTATAGAGTAAAATATCGCTATAATAAATTACAGATAGTTCAAGTATTGTGAAATGCGTTTTACAGCGTATAAAAATCGATATACTATGTCGCTCAAATCGAATACCTAGCCATATATAGACCTTTTTATGAAATAAATATGGTTGTTTAAATATAATTAGACAAAATATTTATTTGTCAGTAATTAAAAAGTTCTGAATAGTCGGTCATATTAATAAATGGGTGGTTAGATTGATAATAAATAGATTAGATACTATGTATAAAGGTTGGTTCGTTGGAAACTTTCTTCCTTCAGTATGTTTAACACAAGATTTTGAAATAGCTGTAAAGCATTATCATGTCGGTGATTATGAAAAACCTCACACTCATAAAATAGCTACCGAAATCACAGTGATAATAGAAGGAGAGGCTGAAATGAAGAAAGAAAAATATAAGAAAGGTGATATCGTTACAATATTTCCTGGTGAAGAGACAGATTTCTATGCACTGACCAACGTGACTACAGTGGTTGTTAAATATCCTAGTGTTAAAGATGATAAATATCTAAGTGAAGAATAATCATGATAAACATTGTAATTCCGATGGCTGGAAAAGGGAGTCGTTTTAAAAATGCGGGTTATCTCGACCCCAAACCCATGATCACTATCAATAATAAAAAAATGATCGAGTTGGTAGTTAATAACATTAAACCTGATCGAGAGCATAGATTCATATTCATTTGTCAATCGAAGCACTTGCAAGAGACTACGCTGTATACGGTACTCAAAAACCTAAGTCAAAGCTGTATTATTTTAGAAGTTGACAAAGTTACAGGTGGAGCAGCCGAAACCGTTCTGAAATCACAAGAATACATCAATAATCAATCTCAGTTGATGATTGCTAATTGCGATCAATGGATCGATATTGATATCAATGATTATTTAAATGTATTAGATAGTAATCAACTCGACGGGATGATCATGACCATGACAGCCAATGATGATAAATGGTCATATTTAAGATTAAATGATAAAGAAAGAGTAGTCGAAATAAGAGAGAAAGAAGTCATTTCATCCGAGGCCTCAGTAGGGATATATAATTTTGCACGAGGACAAGATTTTTGTGTCGCAGCAGAAAAAATGATAGCGGAGAATAATCATTCTATGGGCGAATTCTATGTCGCACCTGTATATAACTATCTTATTAATCGGAACGCAGCGGTAATCGGGCATTATAATATAGGCGAAGAATTTAAAGGTATGTATGGGCTAGGTATTCCTAATGACCTCGAAAAATTTAAGTCTTCTGATGTTTTAGTCAAAGCAACTAACTTTTGATAACGCCATGGATATAATACATTGTAAAAATGATAAGAATTTATCGCTTAAAAAAACATTCAGGACACTAGATAATAAATATTATGACGATCTAGGGCTAGATAATACTACTTTAATCACCTTTGCGAAAATTAACTCATCAAACAAAACTAAGAGTATTGTAATAAACGGTACCAAACGATTAGGTAATATAGCTGGAGAAGATATATTCCTTCATAATATACAATGTGACTCACCATTTTTTGCCCAAATTTTTTGGGACATCACACATCAATTGAACTTGGATCGTCATCTCTATATCGAAGAAGATCTAAAGGTTGAGTCATTTTTACAAAAGGAATATTATCGTAATAGCTTTGAACTAATAGAAGTTATCGATAATAAGATTTATAAGTATAAAAAAACAGCTCCCTTGTTAATTGAAAAAGATAAGGATCTTGATTATTGGAGTTTTTGTTTACCCGTTGGAAGTGATGATCCTATCTTTCTAAATCGTTGTGTAGAAAGGATTCTGGATTTGGATATCCCACATAAAGAAATTATTTTGTGTGGAAAACCACATGTTGATTTTAAGTATTTTCAACACGTTGCAGTTATTGATGACGAGGGCGACGGAAAATCGAATCATTTAACTAAAAAGAAAAATCTATTAGTCAAAAGCGCTAATTATGAGAATGTATGTATTTTACACGATCGTGTGTTATTACCTCTCAACTTCTTTAGTGCAGTGAGTGAATTCGGAGATTATTATCCGTTAACAGCTTTCCAATCATTTTATTTTCAAGATAGATATAATTTCCTACCTAGAAAATACTCAGACTTCAACACTATAGCTCAAGATCTAACGCAAGAAATTGATATTAATAGTGTCGATAGAAAAGACACAAAACTAATTAGTAAATTATTTTACTGTTACCAACATCCCGCGAGATCGAGCTTTGGTCATGATTACCTGACCGGGAGTTTATATTTAACTAAGAGAAGCCTTTGGTTAAAGTATCCACAAAATGAAAATTTATTTTGGAATGACTATGAAGATATAGAGTATGGGATAAGAATGAGTAGTTATGGCATTCCCTCCCGAATTAATCCACATGCTATTACTCAAAGCATGAACTCTCGATCAGTTATTCACTATTATGGTTATGTAGCCACAAAGAACCTGAAAGGCCGCATCACGATGTCCCGCTGCGTGCTGGAACGCCTTCCATTTATAAAAAGAAAGCCACTCTTTCGAATATCAAAGGAAGAGGCTCGGCAGCGTATCTATACTTTTTCGAGGAAGTATGGTGCAAGTAAACAAACGTTATTATTGGTATCGTGCTCAAGTATGACAGGTTTGTCCAGATTTCTTATCATCAAGAAAGTAATTGGAGACATTACAGTTAAACTGGATAATATTGATTCTTTTATAAAAGATTTTTCTTTCTATATTTTATGTGAGTCGATGGCTCCAAATGAATATGACGATATCATAAGAATTATGTTTTCTTCTGCTAGCCCTAAAGTTAAGAAAAAAACTTTAGTAATGAGCTTTATTTTAAATAATCAGCTATTTCATTCTTTCACATCCTCGCCATTTTATAAGCAAAACGATGACTGGTTTATCGAAAGAGGATTTTTGAGTTGGTTAGGTAATGTTATTTCAGCTATAAACCTTAAATATTTTATACCTGGAGTCTATTTTCCTCAAAGTCTTAAGAAAGTATATCGTTGTTTAAAAGACACTACACTTTGGAAAACATAATTGATGAAGCTAGAGATAAAAGGTATTACAGAAGAAGAGTATGGTTTATGGTGTAATAGTAGTGAGTATAATAAAAAAATAGATGTAACTCAGAGTGATAATTCCATCATCACCAAGTTAGGATTTAACTTAGAAGAGGTAAAGAGTTTTAATTTAGATTTAACGCATGATAACTATATCATCTTTGTGAAGGTACATAATGACAAGACGTACGATATTTATAGAGAGCATTTGATCACTTTAATAAAAATGATGATTCTCACTAGAAAAGAGTACTCCACCTGTATATATATAGTTTCAGATAAAAATCAAGACTACAAAAATGAGCTGAACAATTTTTTCAATCTTAATACACATTATGAAAAGAGTCAGAGATACGGTGAGTTAGTGGCGATTACAAAATGTTTTTCTATGCGTTTTATAGGTTTTACCCTAACTAACTTCATAATAAGTCTGGTTAATACTTTACAATTGATGATAAAAAAGAAGTAATGTCTTATGTACCAGTTATCATTTGTATTTCAAGGGAAAGTAGATTTCGATAATGAATGTAGCGAAATAGTAAAAAACATTCAACATGTCAGGGTTCTCTATCCACTATCAGAGATAATACTTTCTACATGGTTGCTAGGCTCAGAGAGGCAAAGTCGCCTCATAGAAAAGCTAAAATACTTAAATGTTAACATTATATTTAGTGTGGATCCTGGACCTCTGTTCTATAAAGAGGGTGGCTATCAATGGGCTTCAAATATAAATAGGATGATTCACTCTACGAAAAAAGGAGTGGAAGCCTCGACAAGAGAATATGTTGTAAAATTAAGAACTGATAGCTATTTTATCAATAGAAATCTTAAGAAAATATTTCTGCATAAAAAAATTATAGATAAGCGTTTTGACAGAGAGGAAAAGTATTCTTTGTTCTCTGAAAGGATTATTAACTGTAACCTTTTTGCCCGGCACAGCCGCTCATACCGCCCTTTTAACTTCCACCCGGGTGATATCATGATGCTTGGTAAAAAAGATGATGTGTTGAATTTTTTTAGTTCACCTGATGCAGATGAAAGTCTATTTGAAATTATATTTAATAAAACTATATTTAGTTTAATGCGCTTGGTTCCTGAGCAATACTTATGGGTTAACTATATAAGAAGTAGGGTACATGATTTCAATTACCCTAGTAATAATGCTAGGGGAATGGCGATAACTTCTTCGTCTGAACGATATTACATTAATAATTTTATACCTTTCAGCAGTGAGCAGCTGGGTTTTGTATGGCCTAAGTATAGTGATAAATATAATAATAAGGGTAGAGATTCTGTTTATCATTTTTCTGATTGGGTAAAAATTAATAATCAATTTTATAATAACAAAAAAAAAGTATACGGCTACAGATTTTTCTCTAAAGTCGTGTGCCTTAAAATTATCTATTTCTTTTTGTATCTTCCATTAAGGTGGGGGGGGATTAGGCGAATCATTATGCATTTGAAAAGTAGGGAATAATTATTAATGGAGTTTTATAAATGATATCCATATCACATAGAGGATATTGGCTTAATCCTACCGAAAAAAACTCAATGATTGCTTTCAAAAGATCATTCTCTCAGGGTTACGGAACAGAAACCGATATAAGGGATTACTGCGGGGAGTTAGTGATAAGCCATGATCTACCCTCTAATAATGCTATGAGATTTGAGGATTTTTTGGAATTATTCGTCAGTTATGATCATAGTCTTCCGTTAGCTCTAAATATAAAATCTGATGGTTTAGCTAAACATATAAAAGAATTCTTAAAATTTTATAAGGTTGATAACTATTTTTGTTTCGATATGTCTATTCCGGATACGCTCCAATATTTAGATGCGAATATGAACATATTTATGCGCCGTAGCGAATATGAAATTGATAATCAACTTTATTCTTATGCTAAAGGTATTTGGTTAGATAGTTTTAGCGTTAACTCTTTAGATAATCAAGAGGTAATAAAATATTTAGAGTTGGGTAAAAAAGTCTGCATAGTTTCTCCTGAACTGCATCGTAGAGATGAGAATGAAATGTGGGAAGGAATAAAGTCACTATCAAAAGAATACTTTAATTCCGAACAATTAATGCTCTGTACTGATAAAATTGAAAAAGTGATTGATTATTTCTATGAAAAATAAAATAAAAGCTGTTATTTTTGATATGGACGGTGTGTTGATAGATGCTAGAGAGTGGCATTATCATGCATTAAATCGTGCGTTGCAATTATTTGGCATGCCTATCGATTATGAACAACACCTCCGAAGGTTTGATGGTTTACCCACTAAAGAAAAACTATTGACCTTACATAAAGAACAAAATCTTCCATTGAAGTTATTCAAATTCATCGATCAACTAAAGCAGAAGTATACACTTGAAATAGTGGAAACCAGTTGTCATCCGCAGTTCCAACACGAATACTTGCTCTCACGTTTGTCACAAGACGGTTACAAACTAGCAGTAGCCTCTAATTCGATTAAGAAGACTATTGAAGTAATGCTCTCCAAAGCGAATATTCTCGATTATTTCGAATTTTATCTTTCAAACCAGGATGTAGTGAAGGGTAAACCATCCCCCGATATTTACGTTAAAGCTATCTCTAGGTTGGAATTATTACCTTCAGAATGTTTAATCGTTGAAGATAATGACAATGGAATCAAAGCGGCTGTAGCCAGTGGTGCTCATGTGTTAACTGTAAGAAACATTGAAGAAGTCAATTATACTAATATCATATCAAAAATATCTTCTTTGGAAGGGACTCTATGCTGAAGATAATTACCCCTATGATGGGGAAAGAACTTTATCGAAATACGCCGGATAACTTTTTCCCGAAAGTGTTAAATGAAATAGAAGGTAAGACTATTTTTGAATACTCTCAGGAATACCAAAAAAAAATCGATGATGAGTTTATTAATGTTTATGTTAGACCAAGTTTTGCCAATAAGCAGTACCAAATAGATAACATCATAAAAAGAGTGGTGGGTGAAAATGCTAGCTTTATCAATGTCACTGACATGACTGCCGGTGCTCTTTGTACTTGTTTGCTGGCTGCCGAACATTGGCAGGATGATGACGAATTAATTATATCCTCAGCGGATCAATATTTGGATATAGATTGCCAAGCGATACTTAATTCATATAGGCAATGTGATGTGTCTGTGGGGCTAATTAGTTTTCCATCAGTTCATCCAAAATGGTCTTACGTTAAAAGAGATAGTTCTGATTCGATTGTTGAGGTGGTCGAGAAAAATACGGTCAGTAATGAAGCTTTAGCAAGTTTCTTTTATTTTAAACAAGCGGATCTATTTTTTAGGTTAGCAACATCAGCCATCATAAAATCAAGGTCGAAAGATAATGTATTTTATTTATCAGCTTGCATTAACGAAGCACTTCTAGAAGGAGTCAAGGTTTCCTCATATAAAATAGAAAATAACAAGTATTTTAATTTTTACGATTTCGATGCCGTAAAAAGATTTAACCAATAATTAATATTATTATTTAATAAGGATGTTAAATGAAAAAATCATTTTTCCCACTGATTTTTTTATCTCTATTCACTTCTCCGACTATCGCTTTTGATAGTGTTATCAGCTTTGGAGATAGTCTAAGTGATGGTGGGGCAATGGACTTTTTTGGTTCAAAAACTAGATATATTTCTGGCCACGATACACTTCTCTACAATGAGATACTCTCTTTAAATTTCACTAATAAAAATTTAGTCGTCAGCACAGAAGGGGGGAGCAACTACTCACAATCAGGTGCTACAGCAAGTAACACGCCTCTTCTTATTTACAAAACAGAAAAGCAAGTTGAAAGCTATCTTAGTAAAAATGATGGTAAGGCGAATAAAGAGGGTTTGTATATCTTTTGGGCGGGTGCCAATGATATTACTACCGATGTAGAGATGAGTTTACTCAAATTCAATTTCAAAAACCTCTTCAACGATGGTGTTAACTATCAGCTTTCTGATGCGCCACAAGCTGTTGCCAGACAGGTTGGAACACTTTTGGAAAAAGGCGCTGGTCTCGTTGTCGTACCCAATCTCCCCAATGCTGGACTCAGTCCATGGACCGCTACGTCATTATTTGGATTTTCACAAATACTGTTGGGGGGCAACATCTTGGACCTTCCTAGATTATATAGGATCCAAGATACCGCATTACGTCAGCAGGGGAATGTCTACGGCGAGGAGCAACGCCAAGAAGCCATTATCACCTCATTATCTAATGTTCTTAATAATTATGGCTTGCAGTTACCTCATAACCTTATCGCAAACGTTTATCGTACTCTACTTTCTATGGAGAATCGCTTAACTCAACAATTCAATCATGATCTTGAAACAAGCCTTTCAATGTTAAAGGGGAATATCGCTTACGTTGATAGTTATGGTCTTTTCCAAGAAATGATCGATAATCCGTTAAATTATGGCTTCGATAATATTTTGGTACCAGTATGCCAGATTGGAGTAGGCGCACCGTTCTGTGATGAGTCAGAATCGTCATGGCATGATGACCAAACCTATCTTTTTTCAGATTGGTTTCATCCAAGTCCTGAAGCGCATAAGATTATCGCGCAATATATCACTTCCTTAATTAATGCTCCTTTAGTTGTCACTAAACTTGCTGAACCTGTACAAAACTTGATGTTTGGGCAAAACAGTTTTCTTATGTCACAACTCTCATTTTATCGTCAAAATAGGCTGACGGCACGTCCCTACCAAATTTTTGGGGGGGTTCAAGGGCAACGAGTTGCTCACAACTCCTCATCAAAGCAACCTGAAGGACGCAGTAATTTAGGCGTCATCATTAAAGCCAATGACGCGGTTGCGATAGGTGGTGCTTTTAGTCTCGGCAGTACTAAGCACCTTGAACTAAGCCCAGCTCTACAAACTGATTATACTCATAAAACGCTGTCACTTTTCGGGCAATTAGTACTCGGCAAAACTTGGTTAACCACCCAGGTTAGTGTAGGTGATATCAAATTTGATGATATCACTCGTACTGTTCCGCTTGGTAAAGCATTAAGGAAAGAACGGGCGACTACGAAAGGGAACCATCTAAGTGGTTCAATCAATGCTGGGTATGACTTCACCTTTGGCGAGCAGCTGATTTATGGCCCCCATATTTCGGTACTTTATAGAAAGGGAAAAGTAAATGGTTTTGTTGAACAGTCTACAACGAGCAGTTCGATGAAATTTAGCCGCCATCGTTTTTCAGATACTTATCTTTCTACAGGTTGGCATTTTTCTTCGAGGAATAAACGTATAAATCCTTTTTTCGAAATTAACTACATACACCCTCTTTATAAACAAGAAAGTTCTATCAGCGGTAGTTTAAAAAATACAGATACTAGCTTCAATGCTTTAGAAAAAAATAAAGATAGTTCCAAACTCAATATTAAACTCGGTACGGCATTCAATATTAATAATAGATCTCAAGCTTTCATTACTGCTGACTTTCCTAAAGTCAGGAATGAAGTATCTGATATTTATTACTCTGCAGGCTTGAATTTTACTTTCTGATTGAATTCTAATAGAGGGGTTCCCCTCTATTAGAAATGAGGTGAATATGTCAATTCATAAAAGAAGTAATATAATAGCCATCGAAGTCTTACGTGGAATTGCTGTAATCACTGTAGTACTCTACCATTATAGTTGGTTTATTCATCCATTAGAGTCTACATTTTTACGCAAAGGCTATATAGGTGTTGATATTTTTTTCATCATCAGTGGTTTTTTAGCATGTCATACAACTGCGGGAAGTACTTCATCACTGTCTAATTCTGCAAAGTATCTGTGTAATAGAATTATCCGGATTTGGCCTGCTTATTGTATCGTCACAATACTCTATGTTTTTACAAAATATATAGTTAACTCTACGTATCCAGATCGTTGGGCTTTGATCAAGAGTCTAGCTTTTTTACCCCAATCCAAAATGGGAAGTCCTTCATATGGTGCTCCCATTTTGGATGTTGGCTGGACACTAAACTATGAGTTTTTTTTTACCTTATAGTAAGCATTAGTATTCTAATTGATAAAAAAAGACAGATAGCAATTATTTCCTCTTTAGTTGTTATCTTTATTGTTAAGTTTATTTTAATGTTCTTTGGTGAGCAGATCAGTCAAGGGATAATGGCGTGGTTTAATTTGGCTACAAATCCTATTATCTTGGAGTTTGTCTCAGGTTATTTGATTGCTTATTATTTTAAAATAATAGTTTATTTGGTTGATAGGGTGAGGTATTCGGTATTTATATTAACAATAATTATCTTAATGACTCTAATATACTTTGAGATGAGAACTTTTTATTTTTGTTCTGATTTTCATATAGGAGGAATGTTTTTACCTGCTTTATTTGTTTTCTTTTTTTGCATAAAGATTTTTGATTTAGATAAAAAAACCGCCCCGCGTTTTTTAGTCTTTACGTCTAGAATATCTTATTCGATATATTTACTCCACATGGCTATTATTTTTACCATCATAGATATATCGACATGGATTTTTGGAAGTGACGTCTTTGGGGATTTTCCAGCAAGATTTAACCTGTTTTTTATATCTTTATTTTTTTCCTGGGTAGTCAGCTATTACTTCTGTCTTTGTGTCGAGGAGCGGTTATCGAGAAAAATAAAGAGATATATATTCAGAGTATGAATGATATTATAACGGAGATTACTCAATGAGTAAGAAGGATGAAGTATTGAAAGTTTTGTCTGAGCTATGCGAGAAGCATAACAGTGTGAAGGTCCAGCGTGGCCAATTACCAGATTTAGAGTTGTGGCCTAAAACTCGTGATATTTCAGATAAGTGTGATTCTAGTATCTATGTTACAAGGAGTCTATTACTTCAACTGGTTGAAGAGGGGAAAATAATTAAATCCCCCCAGCTATATTCTAATTCTCTACGTTGGTTTATTAAAGTTCGACGTTAAGAATTCTCTACCTAAAACGCTAAAGGCTCCGCTTTTATTACAACGTAGCCTTTAGCGCATTAAGGATTGATTAAACGACCTATATCTTTATAGAAATTTTCCCTAAGCTTTCCTTTTCGCAGTGTACCCTCACGGTAGAAATATACTTTTCTAAGATTGCACTGTAAGATGTCAGCGATACTTTTTGTGTTTAAATTCAACAGATAACCACGCAGTAGTGATACTTGTTCTTTAGATAGGTTGATTCTATCGTAAAAGACAACACTGTAATTTCTCTTACAACGTTCACCATCATCTTGGCAGAGGACACGTGTAAAAAAATTAAAATCTTCTAACGATAATCTCTTGTCAATTTCGTAATCTGCACTTTTTATCGACATAAATTGATGTAATATCGAAAAAATACAAATTTTTACTCCATTAATACTTTCTCTAATTATTTTAATATCTAACTCTGGATCGATAATCACGCTATTGGTGGTCAATGTATCATAGAAGACAAGGTCAATTTGAGATCGCTGTGGATATTGAATAAGATCTTGTACAGAATTAAATCGTAGAACCAATATGTTTTTAGATATTTGTTGGCAGACTGATTCAATTGCAATTTTTGTGAAATTGCACGTATCAATGATAGCTATAGAACGAACGTATTCCTTGTTATTCATATAACACCATAATCATTACAGTTAA